>VFQT010004557.1_pt1 | contig 11383 bp, 11 predicted proteins | sample 3512381 | NCBI WGS metagenome assembly VFQT01 (sample SAMN10412376, study PRJNA504923) | tailings metagenome | isolation source: Relicate 2 Philex TSF3 active mining site | place: Philippines: Tuba, Benguet | collected 2017-08-29 | reverse complement strand
GGCACTCGAGGGATTGCCACGCCTGAATCAACCTCGCGGCTTGACGACCTTGATCAAATGAATTTGTTCAAAATGTCGGGTTTTCTGCCTTCGTCGGAGCCAGCCATCGGTCGCTCGCAAGAGCTGGCGACCGTTGGCTGGTGCAGACGAACGGCAGAACTGCCTTTGTTGGTGGAGCTGGAGGGAGCGGCCTGCCCACAGAAATCCCGGAAGGACCAAAAAAACCAGGCCACGCGCAGGGGACGCGAAGGGGGTGAAGGAACAGCCGGGCGGAAAGCTCGAATCCGGGGCTAAAGCTCGAGCTTCGGACAACCGGGCATTCACGGGGTAAAGGAATGCGGGGGCGGGAGGGTCCAGGGACGTGCGTGTGACTGCGGTCGTTCAGCAGCCGTCGGTATGGGGCGAGTGCAGATCACGACGAAATTCCGCCAGAACGCCGGTCAGCCCGACGGTGGCGGCTGGCAGATCATCAGCCAGCACGCTGCGCAAGGCCGGAAGTCGGTAACACGGCACGCCAGGATACATGTGGTGCTCGATATGGTAGTTCATGTTCCAGTAAAGAAATGACAGCCAGCCAGGCAGCAGCACTGTCCGGCTGTTGTCCCGAAAGTCCTGTGTCGCAGCGGACCGACCGCAGTGCTGTGCCGAAGCCAGCAGGATGGATGGCCCGTTGCCGATGAATGATGCCAGACTGATCAGCAGCACCAGCTGCCATGCTCCGGTCAGCAGAAACAGTAACAGCAGGGCCAGATGACCGGCCAGCATTACGCGAGCGGTTCTGCAGACTTCCTCGCGACCTGCTGAGTCGTGCTCGGGCAGCACACCGCTGCGAGCCGCACCAGGAAACACGCCACACGCGTTGAGCCACTGTGTCCGCACGGTGCGGACCAGCCTGCGAGGATCCAGCACACCCCGCAGCAGCAGTTGCCATACCGTCAGGCAGCGCGTTGTGGGAACCTCACTGTCCAGCCCCGCCTGCAGAGTGTGACGGTGATGCAAACGATGCGAACGAACAAACCACGACTGATTGGTCCAGACCAGAAACGACAGCAGGTTCAACCAGAACTGATTCCAGCGACGGCTGCGAAAAACAGTCCCATGTGACAGCTCATGACACGCTCCCGCATAGCCCAGAAAGGAAAACACCATACCATGCCAGAGCAGTACAACGGCCGCCAGACCCCAGTGTCCACGGTGTGTGCACTGGAAGAATAGAACACCGCTGAGCAACAGTGTGGCGAGGTGACCAAGCATGCGACACCATGCCTGCCGGTCACTGCGACGATGCAGTTGCTTCAACTGGTCAGCGGGCAGCGGACTGCGATACCACCGGTCATGTGTCTCGTGATGCTGCACAGTGTTCCCTCCTTCTACTCAACCGTCAGCCAGTCCAAGCCCGGCAAATCTTCCCTGCAGACACAGACACAGCATCGTACTGCCGATGGAAACCAGTCGATGGCTGGTCGTCAAATCCTGCAGACAGCGGGCAACGTCGGTGTGTATGGCCGAACCATAGTCATGCCAGATAATCACACTGTCCGGTTTCGCCAACTGAAAGGCTTTCATTGAGTCATTCATTTCCGTATCGTAATCGTGTCCACCATCGACGAGCACCAGATCCTGAGTGCCAGCCAATCCGGATTTGACCGGACAGAAGGAGCGACTGTCCTCGGTGATCAGCTGGATCTTCTGCTGCAGTTCGGGACGCGCCTGACGGACGCAGAACGCTCCCTCGTCACGATACTTTAACCTGAGAAACTGGTCGTTCTGATCAGCATCGGCCAGATCCAGCGAAGTTGAATCAGCTCCGGCAATCTGCTGTGGCGGCAGGTCGAGCGACGTGATACGAGCGCTGGGCTCGGTGTTGGCCGCCAGCATTACGGTGGTGGCACCGTGGAATGTGCCGAATTCAAAGATGTTCCGGGCATCTGTCAGCCTCAGCAGTGCGGTAACGAGGGCACTTTCCAGCGTCAGCAGACTGCCGATACCACTGGAGGGCATCAGCATGGAGATTTCGATGTTGCGATCGGGAAATGTCTGTTCCACAGCCTGAAACAGCCGACGTGGTCGTATCACGGGAATGGGGCCAGGTTGATTCATGGAAACTCCGAAGCAGGTGAAGATTTCAGAGCGCAGGAGGGCGTTTGGTCACAGGACGCGACACTGCAGCATTTGCTGCAGTCGCGGAGCTTCGCTGCGCAGCTGCTGCGGACTGCCGTGGTCGACAAAAACTATGCCAAATTTCTGCAGACCCGGGTCGGTCACAGCGGTGCCGGGCTGTCCCCAGATCATACGGTCAATGATTCGCGAGTCGATTTCCGGGTCAAGGTGAATCCCCTGGAGCACTCCGCACTGATCAGCCATCAGGCAGTGTCGGGTGATACAGCGCTGGGGCGGGAGTGTCGCAGGAACTTCGAATGGCAGGCCGGCAGCGGCCCGGACAATCCATTCCGCATAGGGCACCCCGGTCGCATGTCGCACCAGATCCACATACAGATCCCCGGGGGCTCGCCGACAAACATCCAGAATTGCCGCACGACCGTCCGGACGGCGGATGAACTGGAGGTGAAAAATCCCGTCCTGCAGGTGCAGTTGCGAGGCCGTTTTCTGCACGGCAGAGAGCACCTCAGCGAGCGTCTCCTGCGTACAGGACGTCATGGAACTGGCAGCTGATACCCGGTAGGGACTGATGTGATAATATTCATCGTCTGCAAAGCTGAACACCACCTGCTGCTGCTGCAGCATGCAGGTCAGGCCATGGCGAGTTCCGCTCAGGAATTCCTCAAGAACGATTCGCTGCACTCGAGAGGCAGCGAAGGCAACTTCCGCAGCTGCCACGGCTTCCTCTGCGGTATGCGCGGTTTGGATGCCTTTGCCGCCGGTCAGGTCTACCGGCTTCACGATCAAAGGCAACCCCAGGTGCTCCACAGCCGCCCTGACCTGCGACAGATCCGTGCAGCCGACAGCTCGCGGCCCGGGAAGATCACAGGCATTCGAAAACCGTCGCCAGAGATCCTTGTGATGAATGATTCCGCACGTGTCGGGACTGTCGTGCCCTGGCAGTTTCAGCCGTGCTGCCACATAGGCACAGGAGACGGCCGAAAAATCGTTGCAGCAGGCGCACACAGCCTCTGCGCGAAACCGGGTCGCTGCAGTCAGCACTGCCTGGGGATCCGAATAGTCGCAGTGCAGGAAAGTATGGCTGTACCGATGCCCTGGTTCGTCCGGCCGATTACCAGCCGTGGCGACAGTCCAGCCCAATCCACGGGCAGCCAGAATCAGAGGCACATCCGAATGTCCGCCTCCGGCGATAAGCAACCGCATCACTTTTCCGGGACAAAGTACATGACGGATTCCACAACCCCTTCCGTGTAGTGCCGCAGGAACAGGGAATAACGATCATCCATACCCAGCACCAGTCGAGGAATCTCCCAGAGATCGGCCGGCTGGTGGTAGACGCAAATCGCAAGTCGCGGGCGCAGTCGGCGAATGGTCTGCAGGCCGCCCTGCAGAGCACTGATTTCACTGCCCTCGATATCCATCTTCAGCCACGTCAGATCCGTCAGTTGCATGGAATCAAGAGTTCTGACCGGGATGCTGAGTGTGCCATGTGAGGAGATGCTGGCGACACTGCCGCGCCCCTCCATGGTCGCTGTTCCAGCGGTGGCGCCCAGTCCACATCCCACAACTGTGACCCGGGAATCTGCCAAAAATCGGGTTTCAATCTGAGACAGATTTTCCGGATGTGGCTCGAAACACCATGCATGCTTCGCCCCGGGACACACTTCCAGAAACTTCGCCGTTGTGTCTCCATCGTAACCACCGACGTCGGCGAAAACTTCACCATCCCGTCGCAGTCCAAGGAAATCCTCAAAGTACTGCTGCGACTGTCGATCGGTAAACCCATCAAGAGCTGATACATCCGCGTGCAGGCGAAAGTGCACCAGGCGATCCAGCACGTCGACGGACTGGCTATCAGCCAGTCGCGATCTGAGCCACGCAATTTCTGCAGGGTGAGTCGCAGCCTGTTCCGTAAATCCCGACCAGAAGCGGATTGATGGCAGACGCAAACCGGAAGAGCGAGCAAAACTGAAGAAGTCACAGTGCTGAAGTCTGGCTGCAGTCAGAGCCGCCGAGGCCGTCGCCGGGCGTCCTGTCTGAGTACAAACCACAAGACTGTCCGAAGACGCTTGCGATAAACGCAAGACAGGCACACCGCAGAATTCCGAATGGGGAAATCGATCATCAAGTACGGCAGCTACCGGCAATTCCCGGATGATTTCCGCAGCAACTGCGGTTGCCCCAAACAGGCAGCGGCGTTCAGGATTCTGCAGGAATTGCGGCACAAAACCAGACGACGGCCCGCATTTGAACCGGCAGCGTTGGTCGGTTGATGACAAAGCGTCACTTTGCAAGTGCATGTCGTCCAACTTCCACCCAACATCCACTGTTTGCCGATTCTGCAATTGCCTCCAACATCTGCAGGCCCTCCAGAGCCATCTCGGCGCTGGCCAGATTGTCCGCAGCGATCTGTTCGTCCAGCCGGGATGCGGGATTGAGCCAGTCGGCAAGGTCCGAGTAATAATTGGCAAAGGCTTCGAGGAAACCGTCCGGGTGCCCGGGCTTGAATCGGCCGTACCTTGGCTGCCTCCAGACTTCAGTATCCATGGAACTTCGAGTCAACAGCTGAATCCGACCGCAGCGATCGCTGAGTTGCAGGACTTCAGCCTGAGTCTGCAGCCATTCGGCACTGCCTTCCGTACCAAAAACCCGAATCCGCAGACCATTCGAACAACCGAGGAAACACTTGCCATACCACAGATCCACTGACAGTGACTCTGAGTACCGTGCCATGGCATGCACGCTGTCGACAACTTCCGTGAAATGTCCTTTGGAATACTGACAGGCGGTGACGCTGAGCGGGTGTTGTCCGGTGACAAAACCAATCAGATGATGCAGGTGAACGCCGAGGTCGAGGGATACAGTCGGCAGGTGCGAATCGGTAAGTCTCCAGGACTGAGGCCTTGGCAGTTCGTGGCGTTTGCCGGCCCAGCGAATGAACCCTTCCTGCGGCATCTCGGCAGCAACGTGCACAAGCCTGCCCAGTCGCCCCTCCAAAACCATCTGTCGCAGTTCACGAATCGCCGGATAGCCCGAATAGTTGAAGGTAACGGCCAATTTGCCCTGAGTCGAATTTCGCACCGCGATAATCCGTTCAACTTCCGTTGCGGACGCCGCGAGCGATTTTTCGCTGATCACAGGAATTCCGGCCTGCAGCACATCACAAATGATGTCTGCGTGCTGCGGTGTTGGCACCAGGACGCAGACAGCAGCCACTTTCCCGGCGAAAGCCTGCAGCATGTCGCGATAATCGGTGAAAGCGGACGCTGCTGAAAGAGACAACGATTCCGCTGTCTCACGGCACGTCAGGGGGGAGCGGCTGAAGCTTCCACCGACGATGGTCCAGCGGTTATCCATGCGTGACGCAATGTGGTGCGTCCGACCGACGGCGGACTGCAGCGAGCCCCCTATCAGGGCCAGAGGGAGTGGCGTGTTCACAGAGAATCTCCGGCCTGCAAAACCTGACGTGACTGCAACTCTGACGGCCGCAGCGTCTGCCGCACTACATACAGAGGTCGTTGCTTGACTTCGTCAAATACCATTCCGAGGTACAGCCCGATGATTCCCAGGTTGGCAAAACCAAGGCCACCGAGGAAACACAACAGCAGAGCCAGTGTCGTCCAGCCCTCGGGAACAGAACTGAGCATGAAATAGCGGGCGAGAGTGAACAGGCCGAAAAGCAGGGATCCAATCGACAGGAACAAACCAAACTGGATAGACAACCTCAGTGGCCGATTGGAATGTGCGGCGAGGAGCCCCAGCCCCAGCCGAAACAGCCGAGACAGTGAGTAGGCGCTGTGGCCGGCAAAGCGACTGCCATGGGCGACATCCACCAACACACGGCGAAACCCCACAAGCTCCAGAAACATCGGAAGACTCTGGTTGCGTTCGCAGAAGCGAGTGACTGATTCGGCGACTTCCCGCTTCATAATGCAGAAGTTGGCGATGCCGGAGTCCATGCTGCGGTCACTGAGCAGGTTGAAAAACCGAGTGTAACAGCGTGAGACAAGTTTCCGCAGCACTGTGTCCTGTCGCAGCTGCCTGCGAGCCTGCACCAAGTCAACATCAGATGTCGCGGCCTGATATAAATCAGCAATGGCCTCAGGGGAATCCTGCAGATCGCAATCCATGACTACAATCCAGCGGCCGGTAACCTCTCGAAGTCCTGCCTGGATCGCAAAGTGCTGCCCGTAGTTTCGGCTCAACTGCAGGCCACGAACCCGACTGTCGCTGTTGGCAAGCCTGACAATCTGCTGCCAGTCATCCTGCGGACTGCCATCATCAACGAAGATCAATTCGAAGGATGCATCAAGTCCTGCAAATACGCTGACCAGCCGGCGGTGCAACTCTGGAATGCAGGCCGCAGTCCTGTAGCAGGGAGTCACCACACTAAACAGAGGCATCTGCATGACTTGAAGATCTGCCACACCGGGTACGGACTATGAAACGTCGATCAGACATGTCACGGAAACGTTGGTGCAGCAACCAGTTTACGGGATCCGGGGGGAAATTACCCCAACATTCAATCGGACCGACCTGCACACTCAGAACAATTGCTGTAACGAGCCACCTTACCTGAAGCGCGTCGGCAGCAACCAGAACAGGCAGAATGCCCCGCCTGTCACCCCCCGCTTTCAGAGCCATCCAGATTCATCATGGGGGCGTCCGGGCTGCGATAATCCTTCAGACACACGGTCCGGAACGTACTCCACTTCAGTCGGTCAACACACTCATACCATTTGTCCTCCTGACTCTCGATGTACTCAAGTTTCCCGATGAACTCTTCCGTCTGATCGGACGCTGGAATCACCACGACACCTGTATCATCACAAACGGCAATCGCATTCTGAAAAACCGCCTGTGTTGTCGCTTTCCATGTCGGATCGACGGGCGTTTTCGGCGGTCGATTAAAACATCCCACAGGATTGAACCCCTGACACCAGATCGGCCAGCGTTCCTTGATCAGGCGATGAGCATCCCGCAACGGTCCGATGGCAACGATTGCAGCCACCTGTCGATACAGCAGCAGGTATTTTGAAACGAGATCACCGAACAGCGCACGGTCTCCGCAGTCAACTCCGGACACAACAACGATGCAGCCCTCCGGGGCATCCTGAATCTGCTCGTGAACAGGCCAGTTCGTTTCTTCCCACGTATGAACCCAGAAGACAGGTCCGACCCTGAACTGACCAGACGTAACGGGAGACAGGCCGGCAATCGCCCCTCTTTTTCCAAGGCAATCCGCGATTTCGGTGGTGCTCACCCTGTTCCGGCGGATGTACTCAACGATTCTGTTTGGCGTGCTCATTGTCATCTCCGGTATTCTGGCAACCTGAGGCCCTCATGAAACGGCCTGAACTTCGATCCACTTCGTCATCACGCAGGACAACCACCGTGAACTCGAAAGGCAGATAATCATTTCGCAATACCACTCGACGCGATAACCGCAGGGCAATCTCCATCATGCGACAGGGGTCATAGTGGAAGGTGTGTTCAAGGCGATAATCAACGCGGTCTGTGAGGAAATCGAAGGCCACTCCGACAGAGCAGCAGTTCAGTGCCTTGCGGAGTAAATCCTCGGCAACAACGTAATTGTCCGACTCAGATAACCTGTGGTTCAACACGCCACTGGCAATGGCGAAGTCGGCCCGAACCAAATCGCCAGCTGCCGAAAAATCGCCGACATGAAAGGAGATGTGAGGCGCATTCCAGAGACGGCGAGCTTCGGCGACCAGTTCCGGTACCAGATCCATCCCCGTATACCGGTAATCTTCTCCGCACTTTTTCTGCAGCAGATGATTCAGGTCTCCGAAGCCGCAACCGATATCCAGAATGTGGTGATTCTGCAGAGGAAACAGCGAAGTGAGAGCTTCGAATCGCACCATTTGCCGTCCGTGCGTCCAGCCCAGAGTCTTTTCACAAACGCCGAATTGGCGAAATCGGTCTGCGTATCTGCTGATGGTCTCAGCAATCTCGCCTGCGGTAAGCCCGGCCATCAGTGAACTCCTCCGAAAAGCCTTTGCAGATTGCCGAACGCAATATTCTGCCTTTTCGACAGTTCCAGCCCCTGAGACAACGCATCAAAACGCCTGCGAAACTCGTCCAGTGTATACTGCGGATGATCCGACCCCACACACAGCCGCCGATCAAACGTCTGCATCAGAAATCGAAGATCGAGGTCCAGCGAGCTGCCCGCATACCGGAGCATGGTGAACGACAGGTCGAGCAGCACACTGCTGCAGCTTCGCAACAGCTCAGAAAGCTCCAGTACGCGGGTCAGGCCGCCGTGAAGCAGGATCAATGGAGACTGATCGATGCGGGCCAGCAGACCGCAGAGCGATTCAAACGACATCCTGTGAGCATCCGGACGCACGGCGGCTGGATACGTGCAGATCAAACTCACCAGTCCATGATCGGCCGCAACCCTGATTAAATCCGGCAGGCACGGATCATCGTAACAAAAGTCACCCAGCCGTGGGTGCAGCTTGATACCGACGTATCCGAGGCTTCTGAGACGCTGCATTTCGGAATTCAGCGAACGGCCCTTCAGTTCGGCGGGGCAGCACCAGGCCACCGGCTCAGCCCCGGGGATCGATCTTCGCACCCATTCCGCATAGGTCCGCTCGTCATATCCCCCCAGCCGCGGGCCCATACCTACAGCAAGGCTTTGTCGTACACCTGCATCAATGCGCTCAGCCAGAATTCCATCAAGCTGCTGGCGGTGGGCAAAGCGAGCATCCAGCCATTCCGGTACAGGAAACGGGTGCTGCAGGCTGTCAAACAGCGGAAGTTCATGCATATGCCACCCGAATTCCGCGATGAGCGTCATCAACTGCGTGCAGGACCTGCTCGGGAGTCTCACCGACAGCGATAGCGAACATGTGGCGGGATCGGTCATCCCCGCTGGCCTGCAGGACACTTCCGACGGAGAAGTTCAGTTGGACTTCGAGAATTCCTGGAACCACACGGGCCTCATCCAGGCCACTGATACCTGTCACCGAACCCTGAGGAAACTCGTAGAATTGCAGAACCGCGGCAGCCTGCCTGCTGGATACCGTTTGCCGGCCGATTTTTTCACCAAACGCCATTTTCAGCAGCTGCAGGTTTGCATCAACACCACTGACAGCCGGGATAATATCCGACGAGATACGTGTCCCACCTCCGCGGGCCGCAACCTCAATCAGCCAGAAACGATCATTCCAGTATTTGTATTCAGCATGAGTGATGCCAAACCTTAACTGCATTGCAGCGATGAGTGAGTTGTGCTGGGAGATCAGTTCCGCCGTTCTGATCCCGGGATGCTCTGTGGCATACAGCAGCCTGTCTGCCACCATGGGGTTGTGCGGAAAATGTCGTTTTACCGAAATCGCCAGCACCTGATGCCCAGCCGAAGTCTGCAGACCCTCCACCGTCAGTTCCTGCCCGCCGATGAATTCCTCTGCAAGAACATCTCCATTCGAGGAAAACCGGGCTGCACCATCAAATGCGCTCTGCAAATCCTCTGAGCTTCGAATGCGGCGGACTCCGCGACTGGACTGACTGTCCACGGGCTTGACTACGAGGTCCGGAAACTCATTATGAAACCGCCGCAGTTCGTCAACAGAACGGCAACAGCAAAAAGCAGGCGTGGGATGCCCGAGACTGCCGGCAGTTTCCCGCATACGGGTTTTGGATGTAAAACGGCGGGCTGCGTCACAGCCAATTCCAGGCAACCCCAGTCTCTCACAAATCGCTGCCACTGTGGGCACAGCAATATCACTTTGGTCTGTGACGACAGCACGTACACGGTGTTTCACTGCAATCTTCAGATTTGCCTCAACGTCACGAACATCGGCAACTTCCGACGCTGAAGCAAACCTGAAAGCCGGCGAATCCGCATAAAGGTTGCTGCAAACAACAAATGCCCCCAGCTCACGCGCCTTACGCACGAGAGGCACCTGCCATTCGCCACCGGCAATTACGAGGATTGAACCAGTCTCATTCACCGCCTGTATCCTCTGCGATCAGAAAGAGTGGGCGTTTTTTCACTTCGTGGTACACGCGTCCCACATACAGGCCAACGATACCGAGGCTCATCATGATCAACCCTGACAGGAAATACAGCGATATGATCAAACTTGCAAATCCCATCTCCGGAATCAAACCAAGGATTCTGCGAACAAAGATGTAAGTGGCAAACACGGGTGTCATCAGGGCGGTCGATCCCCCAACAAACACCATCGCCAGCAATGGCCGATCAGAAAAGGAGAGTATTGCGTCAAAGGCAAGTGACAGTCGCCGGATGAAACTGTAGCTGCTGCGACCGGAATGCCGTGGCCGATGAGGCACATCAATGGATGAGGTCGAATATCCCATCCACTGAATCAACCCGCCAAAGAAACGGTGCCGCTCCGGCAGATCGAGGTAACTTTGGACAACTCGACGAGACATGATCCGGAAGGACCCCACGGTTGGATCCATTACCTGGCCGGAGAATGCAGCAAAGCAGCGATAGAACAGCCTGGACAACTGCACAATCAACCAACTGTCGCGACGTCCGACTCGCCGCACTACTACCATGTCGACATTTTGCTCGAAAGCTCGCTGGTACAACTGAGCGATGACGGCTGGATCATCCTGCAGGTCGCAGTCCATGATCACCACCCAATTGCCACGAGCCATGGACATACCCGCGGTAATTGCATAGTGCTGCCCAAAGTTTCGTGTCAGCCGCAGGCCACGAACCCGAGGGTCTGCGTGAGCCAGTTCCCTGATCAGACGCCAGGACCCATCGCCACCGCAGTCCTCCACAAGGATGATCTCGAACTCCTCGAACTGCGTACCGCAGGCTTCGCACAACCGCTCGTAAAGCGGACGAATGCTGGCCGCTGAGCGAAAGACCGGGATGACAATTGAAAGGTCCATGAAGCAACTGTTTTCCGAGCTTAGTCTACGGCAGACGGCAAAACCGGCACATCGCAGTGCTGCAGACAAAAATCGCTTACGGCGTCAATCACCCGCCGTTGATCCGCGTCAGAAAGCCCGAAATACATGGGCAGCCGAAGCAATCGTCCGCTGACATCCTCTGTCCGAGGCAGACGCAGCCCAGGGTTGAATTCACTGCCGCAGGGCGAATTGTGCAGCGGCACGTAATGAAAAACCGCGCGAATTGACAGCGAACGCAGGTGTTCCAGCAGTTCATCCCGCAGTGCCTGAGTTGGCAGCAGGACAAAGCACAGATGGTAATTGCTGAGGCAGCCTTCGGGGATCTCAGGCAACTGCA
>VFQT010004556.1_pt1 | contig 11388 bp, 8 predicted proteins | sample 3512381 | NCBI WGS metagenome assembly VFQT01 (sample SAMN10412376, study PRJNA504923) | tailings metagenome | isolation source: Relicate 2 Philex TSF3 active mining site | place: Philippines: Tuba, Benguet | collected 2017-08-29 | reverse complement strand
CTCGAACAGCTTCAGGTTTTGGCCCAGTTCAGTCCAGAACTCGGTGACCTTCGGTAAGTTCTCGTTATACGCAGCACGTAGCGCCGGCGTATCGACCACGGCATTCAGGTGACCTACCACCCCCCAGGCGCGTCCGAGACGTTCAGTCACTGCCTCCAGTGGCACCACGAACGCATCCCACCCAATGACCGCCGATTGCTCGAGTTGCGCGACGGTTTCGCGCGCCTCGTGAAGCAACTGCGTGATAGCCGGTGTGACATGCGATGTGTCAAACAGGTCGAAGCGTGGCAGATCGGTGAAATCGAGTAGGGCGTTGGTGGTCATAGCATTTCAAGTGTTAGCTGTGTGCAGCGCGCTCTGCCGCTTCAATCGTATTTACCAACAGCATGGTGATCGTCATCGGGCCGACACCACCCGGCACGGGCGTGATCCAACCGGCAACTTCTGCGGTGGGCGCGTAGTCGACATCGCCGCATAATTTTCCGGCGTCATCACGGTTCATGCCAACGTCAATAACGACTGCACCTGGCTTGACCATATCCGCGGTCACGATGTTCCGCTTGCCGGTGGCGACCACCACAATATCTGCGTCTCGAGTGTGATGACCGAGGTCGCGTGTCTTGGAGTTGCAGATGGTGACGGTAGCACCGGCTTGCAATAGCAGTATGGCCTGTGGCTTACCAACAATGTTCGATGCACCGACCACCACCGCAGTAGCACCGCGCACCGGGTAGTTGATGGATTCCAGCATTTTCATCACGCCATACGGTGTGCAGGGGCGGAATAAAGGCTGACCCGTCATCAGCAAACCAGCATTGCTAATATGAAAACCATCCACGTCTTTTTCGGCGGCGATCGCTTCAATGACTTTGTTGGCATCGATATGCGCGGGCAGCGGCAATTGAACCAGGATGCCGTTGATTTTTGGGTCGTGGTTCAGCGCATCGACACGCGCCAGCAAGTCAGCTTCCGACATGCTGGCGTCGTACTTTTCCAGCACCGAGTAAATGCCGTTTTCTTCACAGGCCTTCACTTTATTGCGGACATAGACCTGTGATGCCTGGCTGTCGCCCACCAAGATAACGGCCAGGCCGGGTTGATGCCCCTTGGCGGTAAGCGCGGCGGCGCGTTGGGCGACTTCGCCGCGTAGTTGGGCTGAAAGCGCATTTCCATCGATGATTTTTGCAGACATGGCGGTGAAAGATATCGGGTTAACAGAGCCGGCATTATAAGAGTGAGGGGAAAAGTTTGATTCGAGGCAAACCCTTGGTATTCCGCATCCCTGCGAAAAGCGCCTGCTTTAAAGTGCGATCCGCTGCGCGTTTTCTTTTAAATAATTTACTGCATTATGAAATCATCTACCGTATTTTGAAAAATCAATGAAGTCCTGATACACTTCGCCCGATTGAAGTCGGGCAAAATTTCGGGGTAATGTCATCCTCCCGAACGCTTGAAGACATGCACCAGCCACCACCGACACTGGAGACTGATATGGCAGCGCAAATCGACACTATCCTGGCGCAAGCCGCCAACGACCCCGATGTGATGGAAACCCGCGAGTGGCTGGATGCACTCGAGTCCGTCATCGAACATGAGGGCGCTGAACGGGCGCACTACCTTCTTGAGCGCATGGTGGATTTGGCGCGTCGGCGCGGCGCCCATATTCCGTTTTCCAGTAATACCGCCTACGTCAACACAATACCGGCACATCTCGGTGAGCACTGCCCGGGTAATCTCGAGTATGAAGAGCGCCTGCGTTCTTGGATGCGCTGGAATGCGATGGCGATGGTTGTCAAAGCCAATCGCACGGATGGCGATTTAGGCGGCCATATTTCCAGTTTCGCGTCGCTGGCGAACATGCTCGGTATTGGCTTCAACCATTTCTGGCATGCGCCTTCCGATAACCACGGCGGCGATCTGCTCTATATACAAGGCCACTCCGCGCCCGGTATTTATGCGCGTGCATTTCTTGAGGGTCGTATCACCGAAGAACAAATGCTGAATTTCCGCCGTGAAGTTGACGGCAAAGGCTTGTCTTCTTATCCGCACCCGAAGCTGATGCCGGAGTTTTGGCAGTTTCCAACGGTGTCGATGGGTCTCGGCCCGATCATGGCGATTTATCAGGCGCGTTTTCTGAAATATTTGCATGCACGCCAGATTGCCGATACTGCAAACCGAAAAGTCTGGGCATTCTGCGGTGATGGTGAGATGGATGAGCCGGAGTCGATGGGTGCGATCGGCATGGCCGGCCGCGAAATGCTCGACAACCTGGTGTTAGTCATCAACTGTAATTTGCAGCGTCTCGATGGACCGGTGCGGGGTAATGGCAAGATCATTCAAGAACTCGAAGCCGACTTCCGTGGTGCTGGCTGGAATGTGATCAAGGTGATCTGGGGCTCGAACTGGGATGACCTGCTAGCGCGCGACAAAGACGGCGTGCTGCAGCGGATCATGATGGAAACCGTTGACGGCGAATACCAGAATTACAAAGCCAAAGATGGCGCCTACGTGCGCAAGCATTTCTTTGGTAAAGACCCGCGTGGGTTGGAGTTAGTCGCCAACTTGTCGGATGACGATATCTGGCGCTTGCTTCGCGGTGGCCATGACCCGCACAAGATTTACGCCGCTTACAAAGCCGCGCAAGAGCACAAAGGCTCGCCCACCGTACTGCTGGTAAAAACAGTGAAGGGCTATGGCATGGGCAAGTCGGGTGAGGCGCGTAACACAGCGCATCAGACCAAGAAGCTCGATGACGAAGCCATTCGCGAAATGCGCGATCGCTTTGGTATACCGATTCCTGATGACCAGCTGCACGAGGTGCCGTTGTTCAAACCCTCCGACGACGCGCCGGAGATCAAATACCTGCATGAGCGTCGCAAGCAATTGGGGGGTTATCTGCCGCAGCGCCGGCGCAAGGCCGACGAGGTGTTGCCGATACCAGAGCTCTCGGCGTTTCAGGCAGTGCTTGACCCAACGGCCGAGGGTCGTGAGATCTCTACTACCCAAGCCTATGTGCGTGTGCTGACAGCGCTGCTACGCGACAAGACACTTGCACCGCGCGTTGTGCCTATCTTGGTCGATGAGGCGCGTACCTTCGGTATGGAAGGTTTCTTCCGTCAGATTGGTATCTTCAGTCAGCAAGGCCAGTTGTACGAGCCGGTCGATAAAGATCAGGTCAGCTACTACCGCGAGGACAAAGCCGGACAGATTTTGCAAGAGGGTATCAACGAAGCCGGCGCGATGAGCTCGTGGATTGCTGCTGCGACTTCATACTCGACCAATAACCGGGTAATGATTCCGTTTTATATCTTCTACTCGATGTTCGGTTTGCAGCGCGTTGGTGATCTGGCATGGGCTGCGGGTGACATGCGTGCGCGTGGCTTCCTGCTCGGCGGCACCTCTGGCCGCACGACACTCAATGGCGAGGGCTTGCAGCATGAAGATGGGCATAGCCACATTTTGGCGTCGACGATTCCGAATTGCATGCCCTATGACCCGACCTTTGCGCATGAAGTTGCAGTCATCATGCATGATGGTCTGAAGCGCATGGTCGAGAAACAAGAAGATGTGTTCTATTACATCACCCTGATGAACGAAAACTACGCGCATCCGGGTCTCAAGCCCGGTCAGGAAGAAGGCATTTTGAAAGGCATGTATTTATTACAGCCTTCAGCACAGAAAAAGCCGAAGCTGCGTGTGCAGCTGATGGGTTCCGGCACTATTCTGCGTGAAGTGATTGAAGGTGCGAAGCTGCTGGAAGACGAGTGGGATGTTGCTGCCTAGATCTGTTCTGCGCCGGCGTTCACACTGCTGGCGCGTGAGGGTCAGGATGCCGATCGTTGGAATATGCTGAACCCCACTACGAAGCAAGCCCGTATTCCCTTTGTGACGCAGCAACTCAGCGATCATGAAGGCCCGGTGGTTGCGGCAACTGACTACATGCACAGCTATGCTGAGCAGATTCGTCCGTTCATGCCAAAGGGCCGCGTTTATCGAGTACTTGGCACCGATGGTTTTGGCCGCTGTGATACACGCGCCAAGCTGCGCGAGTTTTTTGAGGTGAACCGGCACTACGTCGTGGTTGCAGCGCTGAAAGCACTCGCCGATGACGGTAAGGTCGATGCATCCATCATCGCAAAAGCGATCGCGAAATACGGCATTGATCCAAGCAAGCCGAATCCGACCACAGTTTAATGAGAAGAAACGGCAGCGATCTGCTGCCGTCTTCGCCGCTTTATATTCTGCAGCGGCCCTCACCAGAAACACGGAGCAAAAACAATGAGCCAAATCGAAGTCAAGGTCCCGGATATCGGCGACTTCAAAGAGGTGGAGGTGATCGAGTTGCTGGTCAAGCCGGGCGATACGGTACAGGCTGAGCAGTCGCTGATCACGGTCGAGTCGGACAAAGCCAGCATGGAAATTCCCAGCAGCGCAGCTGGCGTAATCAAAGAGCTGAAGGTCAAGCTGGGCGATAAAGTCGCCGAGGGCTCTTTAGTACTTCTGCTTGAGGTGAGCGACGCTGCATCCGCACCAGCGCCAGCACCAGCATCATCACCCACGGCCACTGCAGCGCCAGCGAGCGTACCGGCGGCACCTGCCGCACATGCAGCCAGCGCGAGTGCGGCAGCAGCAGTCGGCTCGGGCACACTAGCCTCGACAGCAAATGCAGTACCAGCGACTACCGCGTCCGCCGATAGTGCTACTGTCGCAGCATCCAACGGTCAAAAGCCGCACGCATCACCCTCCGTCAGAAAATTTGCACGCGAGCTCGGCGTTGATTTGGCGCGTGTATCCGGTAGTGGCCCCAAGGGTCGGATCCTGATTGAAGATGTGCAAGGCTTTGTGAAAGGTGTCATGGCGGGTGGTGCAACAGCGCCGGCTGCATCGGGTGGCGGTGCCGCGCTCGGCTTGTTACCGTGGCCATCGCTTGATTTCTCTAAGTTTGGTGATACATCGCTCGAGCCGCTTTCCCGCATCAAGAAAATCAGCGGCCCGAATTTGCACCGCAACTGGGTGATGATTCCGCATGTCACGCAATTTGATCAGGCAGATATCACCGAGCTGGAAGAATTCCGCAAGAGCGCCAATGAGTCGCTCGTAAAATCCGGCGTGAAACTCACCATGCTGGCATTCGTGATCAAAGCCAGCGTCTCTGCATTGAAAAAATATCCGGCCTTTAATGCCTCGCTGGATGCGGGCGGTGAGAACCTCATCCTTAAACACTTCTATAACATCGGCTTTGCTGCAGATACGCCAAATGGGTTGGTAGTACCTGTGATCAAGAATGCCGATCAAAAAGGGTTGTCACACATCGCGAAAGAAATGGGAGAGTTGTCAGCACAAGCGCGCGAGGGTAAGTTGAAGCCTGCCGATATGCAGGGCGCTACCTTCACAATTTCTTCACTCGGTGGTATCGGCGGAACATCGTTCACACCGATTATCAACGCACCCGAAGTGGCGATTCTGGGTTTATCAAAATCCGAGATCAAGCCGGTATGGGATGGTAAGGCCTTTGCGCCGCGTTTGATGCTGCCGATGTCGCTATCGTATGACCACCGAGTCATTGATGGTGCGTTGGGTGCGCGTTTTACGGTCTATCTCGGTGAGGTACTCGCTGATATGCGCAAGACGCTGCTGTGAGATTGCGTTAGGACGACTACGTATTTTCCAAGGTAAAAGAAATCGCCAATAGGTTTTTGACCCAGCCGCGACTGCCAGACACGCATCATCAAGAATAACGGAGTGAATAATGAGCGCCATTGAAATCAAAGTGCCGGATATTGGCGATTTCAAGGAGGTTGAAGTCATTGAATTGCTTGTAAAGCCGGGCGATACAGTGCAGCTTGAGCAATCGCTTATCACGGTGGAGTCTGACAAGGCCAGCATGGAGATCCCCAGCAGTGCTGCTGGCGTCGTCAAATCCTTGCTAGTTAAAATCGGCGACAAGGTATCCGAGGGCTCATCGATTCTTGTGCTTGAGTCTGCGGAAAGTGTGGCAAGTGTGAGCGCACCAGCAGCATCGACCCCGACGAGTATTTCTGCAGCGTTGACCTCTTCGCCGCCGTCCGCAGCTGCTGTGGCACCGATACCTTCAGCTTTGCCTGCAGCAAATGTCATTGCGCCGACGGCATCGAGTTTTTCAGGGTCGGCTGATATCGAATGCGATACCCTGGTGCTTGGCGCCGGGCCCGGTGGCTACACCGCTGCATTTCGAGCGGCAGACCTCGGTCAGAAAGTCGTTTTGGTTGAACGATACGCAAGCCTGGGTGGCGTGTGCCTGAATGTGGGCTGCATACCATCCAAGGCATTGCTTCACGCAGCAAAAGTCATTACCGAAGCCGACGAGATGTCGCACTTCGGTATCAAGCTCGGCAAGCCCGAGATTGACCTTAATTCGCTGCGTGGTTGGAAAGAAAGCGTCATCAAAAAACTGACGGGCGGCCTCTCTGGTTTGGCCAAGGCGCGCAAAGTACAAGTTGTACAGGGCAAAGGCGCATTCACCTCATCCAATTCACTGAGCGTTGAGACGGCTGAAGATACCAAAACGATCGCTTTCAAAAACGCCATCATCGCCGCTGGCTCATCAGTGGTGAAGATACCGGGTTTTCCGTACGATGATCCGCGCTTGGTCGATTCTACTGGTGCGCTCGAATTGCGTCAGATACCGAAGCGTATGCTGGTGATTGGCGGCGGCATCATCGGTCTTGAAATGGCCTGTGTCTATGATGCGCTGGGTTCCAAGGTGTCCGTCGTTGAATTCGCAGATGGGCTGATTCCCGCAGCCGATCGCGATATCGTCAAGCCGCTGCAAAAGCGCATTGAGAAACGCTACGAAGCCATCATGCTCAAGACCAAGGTCACCAAGCTGGAGGCGCGCGCCAATGGTTTGCTCGCCAGCTTCGAGGGTGACCATGCTCCTACCGAGCCTCAGCTATATGACATGGTGCTACTGGCTGTAGGCCGCCGCCCGAACGGCAAAGAGATTGCAGCGGATAAAGCTGGTGTGATTGTGAATGAGCGTGGTTTCATTCCGGTCGATCGGCAGCAACGCACCAATGTGCCGAATATTTTTGCGATCGGCGACATCTGTGGCGACCCGATGCTCGCGCACAAGGCAACCAATGAAGCGAAGGTGGCGGCGGAAGTCATCGCCGGGCACAAGGTTGCGTTTGATGCGATGACGATTCCCTCGGTAGCGTATACCGACCCCGAAATTGCCTGGATGGGTATCACTGAGGCTGAAGCCAAGGCGAAGGGTATTCGGTTCGAGAAGGCCAACTTCCCGTGGGCTGCAAGTGGCCGTGCGTTGGCCATGGGCCGTGATGATGGCATGACGAAATTGCTTTGGGATCCAACCACCAAGCGCATCATTGGTGCAGGTATCGTCGGCGTGAACGCAGGCGAGTTACTGGCTGAGACTGTGCTGGCGATGGAGATGGGTGCTGACCTGGAGGACCTCGCACTAACAGTACATGCGCATCCCACCCTATCAGAGACACCGATGTTTGCGGCTGAGATGGGCTTAGGCAGTATTACCGACTTGTATATCCCGGCAAAAAAATAAACGGTAACTCAGCAATAGCGCATCGATATCCCTCGGGAATTCAGGGTAGCGATACTCGGAAGATGGTTGCCAGAATTCACTGCAGTATTGCTGCGGACGTTGATGTTTAGTGAGACCACACCTGTTCGCATTAGCGTCCTACTCAGTGAAGCATTAATGAGCCTGAGTGATTACGTCAGACAGCAACGCCAGCATCAGATTAATTTCTTCTCTCGTCACATTCAGTGCCGACATGAAGCGCAGTAAATCCGGACGTGGTGAATTGAGTAGCAGGCCCTGCGGCTCGAGGTCGCGTGCGATCTCGACGATCTTGCCGCCGATGGGTTTGCCTAGCTTCAGCGCGCGCAGCAAACCCTCACCACGTTCGCCTTCCAAACCGTGTTTATCCGATAAACGCAGCAAGCCGTCACGCAGGTAATTGCCTTTGTCCGTCACCGACTGCAGAAAGCCGGGCTTGAGCAATTCTTCCAGCACGGCGATACCGGCTGCGGTCATGAGCGGATTGCCGTTATACGTGCCACCCTGATCACCGGGTTCGAACACGGCAAACGCTTCTTTGCAGAGCAAGGCTGAGAGTGGTACGCCACCACCGATGCCTTTACCCAAGGTCATGATGTCGGGTTCGATCTCTGACAGCTGGTACGCAAACAGTTTACCGGTGCGACCCATGCCGGCTTGTACCTCATCGACAATCAGCAGCAGCTTATGCTTGATCGTTAATTCACGCAGGCCTTGCATGAATTCTTTGGTAGCGGGAATCACACCGCCTTCGCCTTGCACCGGCTCGAGCATCACGGCGACGGTGTGTTTGCCAATTAATGCCTCAACGCTGGCGAGATTATTCAGCTCAGCTTTGGGAAAGCCCGGCACTTGCGGCGCGAACATGGTGTCCCAGCCTTCTTTGCCGGAGGCCGACATAGTGGCCAGTGTGCGGCCGTGAAAGCTGTGCTCAAAGGTAATGATCTCGAAGCGGTTTTCGCCAGCGGCATTCTTGTTGAGCTTGCCCCATTTGCGCGCCAGCTTGATCGCCCCTTCGTTGGCTTCAGCGCCGCTGTTGGCGAAGAACACCCGATCAAAGCAGGAGTGCTCGGTCAGCATTGCAGCAAGCTTGATCGAGGGCTCGTTAAAAAAAGCGGGCGAGGGGTTAATGACCTTTTTTGCCTGCGCCACCAAGGCATCTTGCAAGCACTGTGGCGAGTGACCGAGGCAGTTCACCGCCCAGCCCTGCAGCCAGTCGAGATAACGCTTGCCGTTATGGTCGGTCAGCCACATGCCGCTGCCTTCGGTGAATACCAGCGGCGGCCGGTTGGTGATGTACAGCAGCGCCTCGGTCGGGTACTGGGTGAAGGCGGTATTGAGAGATTCTGGTTTATTCATGGCAGTGTCGAGCGTCAGGCGACGGTGTCCGCAAGGTCCGCTTCCGAGGTAAATGCATCCGCATAAAACTCGTCTGCAGGTAGCTGGCATTGGCTAGTGAAATCCGCTTGTGCAGAATCGATTACGATTGGCGCGCCGCAGGCATAGACCTGATACACGGAGAGATCAGGTACATCTTCCATCACTGCGCGATGTACAAAGCCGGTGCGGCCAGTCCAATTGTCTTCGGCGAGCGCATCTGACACGACCGGAATGTAGCGAAAGTTAGGCAGGCTTTGCGCCCAAGACTCGCACAGCGCGTGCATGTAAAGATCTTTCGGTCGCCGGCCACCCCAATACAGCGTGATCGGGCGTGTCGATGCTGTGTGCGCCCAGTGCTCCACAATCGCCTTGATCGGGGCAAAGCCGGTACCCGAGGCTAGCAGCACGATAGGCTTGTTCGAATCTTCGCGCAAAAAGAAGGTACCTAGCGGGCCTTCGAAGCGGAGAATATCTTTTTCTTTCATGGCACCGAACACGTGATCGGTAAATACGCCGCCCGGCATATGGCGAATATGCAGCGTCAGTAACTCATCGGCATGGGGCGGCGTTGCAATGCTGTAGGCGCGGCGCTTGCCATCTTTGAGCAAGAACTCAACATACTGTCCGGCTTTGTATTGCAGCCGCTCGGTGGCCGGTAGTTGCAGCGACATCAGCATCACATCATCAACAGCACGCTCCAGCCGCGCAACGCGAACCGGAATTTTTTTGATCGGGAAGTCGCCAACGCCGAGCACCTCGCGCGCCTCGATGCTGATATCCGATTGCGGCACGGCGCAGCAGAACAGGGTCTGACCGGCGGCCTCTTCATCAGCAGACAGTGCGCGCGGTTGATGGGGCCCGAGTTCTACGTTACCCGACACGAGCTTACCTTTGCAGCTGCCGCATGCGCCATTCTTGCAGCCGTACGGTAGCTGCACGCCGGCGCGCATCGCAGCCGCGAGGATGGTTTCTCCGGCCTCGCAGCTGAACTGCCGGCCACTTGGATTAACACTGACTTGGAACGTCATACAATCTCTGGCATGAAAGCTTTGAATAAATTTGGCAAGCCGCGTCTGTTAATTATCGGTTGCGGTGATGTTGGCATGCGCCTGCTACCGATGCTCAGGGACCGCTTTCGGGTTTTTGCAGTCACCAGTCAGGCGCAGCGTCTGAGTGAGCTGAGAGACCAGGGCGCGCTCGGTATCGTCGCCAACCTTGACTATCCCGAGCAGCTACACCGACTGCGTGGCCTTGCCGATACTATCGTGCATCTGGCGCCGCCGCCCGCAGAGGGAACGACTGACCAAAGAACACGACATTTAGTCGGCATTTTACCGCGTGGCGGCAGATTGGTTTATGTCAGTACCACAGGCGTCTACGGTGATTGTGGTGGCGACCAGTTCGACGAGACCCGACCGGTGGCACCAAAGAATGCACGCGCGGTGCGGCGGGTGGATGCAGAGCGTGTACTGCGCCAGTGGGCGCTGCGGGCGCATGCGCGCTTGTCGATTCTGCGTGTGCCGGGCATCTACGCCGCAGATCGCTTGCCGCTCGACAGGCTGCGCCAGGGCACGCCTGCACTAACTGCCGAAGACGATGTCTACACCAACCATATCCACGCTGATGATCTGGCACGCATCATTGCATTGACCTTGCGGCGTGGCGCTTCTCAGCGCGTGTATCACACGGTGGATGATTCGGACATGACGATGGGCGAGTATTTCGACGTCGTTGCTGACGCATTCCAGTTGGCGCGGCCCCCGCGCGTCTCGCGCACTCAGCTGGCCTCCCAAGTCTCACCGACGCTACTGTCATTTATGTCGGAGTCACGACGTTTGCGTAATGACAGAATGCAGCATGAGCTGGGTGTTCGTTTGAACTATCCGACGGTAGGATTATTTCTCAAGCAGCTATCCAGAGACTAAAGCTACTATTCAAGTTCAACTTCAACCTCAACTAAAACATCGCCAGTCCAGATTGGTTCTGGTGCGAGATTAAATGCGATGCATAAAGCACCGCTGGCATTTGTACTGAAGCCTTTCAGCTAGCTTCCAATACTGCCTTGATATCATTAAGCCACGCAAGTGCGGGTAGCTTGGTACTCACTCGTATCGTGGTTGCGCGCTGGTATAAATTTACAAAATCAAAAGTGGGCGCGGATTTGAAGCAAATCACCACGACATTACCTTGGTGTACCTCAGGCAGTGCCAGCACATGATCAAAGGCGGTATGAATTGCTGTAGTATTTTTTTTGAAGCTGGGATGATCGCCAAATAGATTAATTGTGGCGATACCCTTACTGTTAAGGCATTGTGCGCAGGCGCGGTAAAACTCAGGCGTATCCAGCACCGGGCCGCGCGCGCTGGCGTCGTATAAATCAATTTGCAGAACATCTAACGTATGACGATTAGCAGGGTCATTGACGA
>VFQT010004555.1_pt1 | contig 11388 bp, 10 predicted proteins | sample 3512381 | NCBI WGS metagenome assembly VFQT01 (sample SAMN10412376, study PRJNA504923) | tailings metagenome | isolation source: Relicate 2 Philex TSF3 active mining site | place: Philippines: Tuba, Benguet | collected 2017-08-29 | reverse complement strand
GTGATCTTGATGGACTTCAAGGCTTCGATCAACACCACCACACCCGCACGGTCATCCATAGACTTGGCGACGAGGCGATTGCCCATTTCCATATACGAGCGTTCGAACGCGCCGAAATCACCGACCTTTACTGGGCAGTCACTGCGGCTGGATGCACCCACGTCAATGTACATTTTGCTGAGCGAAGGCGCTTGGTCTACAGCTTCCAATTTATCGAAGCCGATCACACCCGTCACGCCGTTCATGAAGCGGACGCGTGCGCCGAGCGTGTAACGACCGAACACACCGCCGTTGCTGGCGAAGCGCACAAAGCCGTTCTTGTCCACGTGGCTGACGATCACACCGATCTCATCCATATGAGCCGCGAGCATGATGCGTTTGGAATTCTGCGCTGCCACGGTCGGTTTCTTGCGGACGATGAGACTGCCCATCGCATCCACACGAATTTCATCGGCGTATGGCTTCACTTCCTTTTGGATGATCTTACGAACCGCATCTTCGTATCCCGAAGGGGCATAGGTTTCAGTGAGTGTCTTGAGTAATGGTTTCATTGGTTATTTTCCCAAAGTAAATTTTTCACCAGCTGCGTAACTCTTGCTATCGTTCTTTGTAAATACATGGGCTTGTGCCGCACCCATCACGGTCCAGGATTCGTTTGCCTTGCCAATGATGGCGGTATCTTCGTCAATGCCAACCAACACTTCGTCTTCATGCAGGCGATTGCGTGTGACCGACACCAGCGGTTTGCCAAAGATCGGAATGGCATCGAAGTGGGGGAGGATAAAGGCAGCCGGAACCAAGCCAAAAACTGGAATGGTGCGTGAGCCGAGCATTCGAAAATCTGGCACTTCTCGCCCGAGGATCATCGCGCCTGCCGAGCATCCAGCGTAGACTCCGCCTCGTTCAAACACTTCTTGTGCCGCCTGCCAGACGAGACTATCTTTCATGGTCTGATAAAGATACATGGGATTCCCGCCCGAAAAATAGACGATGTCCGCCTCTTTCACCGCCTCGGCATGATTCAGATCATTGGCGGTTTCCTTATCGATGACTTTCAGTGCCTGAACCTCCGCACCGAGCGCGGTGAAATGGTCCAAACCCATCTTCATCCAACGACCTACGCTGGCATCGCCTTCCTTGCCCGCCGCTGTTGGCAGACAAACCACGCGCGGCTTGCGTCCATTCGCGCCGCAGTTGGCGAGAAGATAAGCATCCACCTCGTTCATCACAGGTAGGTATTCGCCAGAACCGAGTAAAGCGATCAGTCCATTCATATTTATCTCTTTAATAAAGCCGGGGTCATTTCCTGCAAAGCGACATGCAATAAATTTAATGTGTTCTTCCAATCGTCCACGCGCGAAATGCTGATGGGACTATGGGTATAACGATGCGGCACCGAAACCGAGACAACAGGAATGCCCGAACGCGCTTGTTGGATCGCGCCTGCATCCGTGCCGCCGCCGCCGGGCTGACGGAATTGGAAAGGAATTTTGTGCTTGGTGCCAACTTCCGCGAGAAAGTTGACTAGCCTTGGGTCACTGATGACGGGAGAGTGAGCGGGGTAAATGGAAGGACCAAGACCCAGTTTGGTGTTGTAGGTGTAATTTTCTCTGCCTTCATAATCTGTCAGGTCGCGGGCAGGAGTGGAGTCGATGGCGATGGCAAGATCGGGATTGAAATAATACCCAGCCACGGTCGCGCCGCGCAGACCGATCTCTTCCTGCACGCTGAAGGCGAGACAAAGCTCAATATTGTCGGGCGCATTCTTGAGCAGTTCGATCAAGATCGCCACGCCAATACGGTCATCAATAGACTTGGACATGATGGATGGACCCACACGCTTGAACTTGGTCGCAAACGTGACACGGTCGCCTGCTTTGGCTTTGCCATCCGGACCCAGATCAATCCGCATCGATTCCACATCCACGGTGTGGCTGCGCTCGCTGGCATCGGTTAGATGAATGGGTTTGGCGCCGATCACACCGGGCGTGTGGTCTTTGCCGACGATGACTTGTTTACCGACCAGATGCCGTTCATCAATGCCGCCAACAATGCGAAATTCATAGAAGCCTTCGCCATCATCATGGACGATCATGAAGCCGACTTCGTCCATGTGGGCGTCGAGCAGCACGCGCAAAGGTTTGCGTCCCGCACCCTTCTTGCGGACGAGTACACTGCCAAGCGCATCCACTTTTACTTCATCGGCATAGGGCTTCACTTCTTCCAGGACAATGCGGCGCACTTCGCCTTCATCGCCAGATACCGACATGGCGTTGCAAAGTTTTTCAAGTAATTTAATTTGAGGGGAGCCAATGGAAAGCATCAATTAATCCCAAACGATTCTTTCAATAAAGTCTGCTTCAAGCGAAGCGACGAATTCAGCCATCAAACGACCCGCGCGTTGAATATCTTTCAATGCCACCAACTCAACCGCTGTGTGCATGTAGCGCTGCGGAATGCTCACCACCATGGTTGGAATACCTTCTGCGATCAACTGCATCGCATCGGCGTCGGTGGAGGAGTATTCAGGCATCAGATCATCCGCGACAGGGATTTCAACTCGTTCAGCAACTTCCTTGAAGCGTTTATACAAGAAAGGGTGAACGCTGGGACCAATTCCAAGCGTAATGCCCTTGCCAATAGAGAAGGTTTGAAATCCGTTCGCACCAGCACCCTTGCCGAAGGTCATATCGAGTGCAATGGCAATGGTGGGGCGAAGTTGAAATGTGCTGGTGTATGAACCGCCAAAAGTTGTTTCTTCCTGCACGGTCGCCACTGCCCACAAGTCCCAGATATGCGATTTGGACTGAAGTTCTTCGAGGCAGACGGTGAGTGCAGCCACGGAGGCGCGATTATCCAGCGTGTGACCGCTGACGGTTCCTCCGGACATTTCAACGGGTTCCGTGCCAAAAGAGATTCTGTCGCCGACGCGGACTCGCTTCGAAACTTCGCCTGGAAGCAGTCCAGTATCAATGAACAGATACTTCATGGGGATGACACCGCTGCCTTCCCCATCGGGAAGTAAATTTGCAGGCGGCATGACGATCACACCATAGAGCTCTTCTTTCGTTCCCGAAGCATGGACTATGACTGGCGTGCCCGGCAGAACGCGTGAGTCGATGCCGCCAACGTTGGTGAAATAAATAAAGCCATCCACAATGCGGGTGACCATCATGCCGATGGCATCCATGTGGGTGGCGATCATCACCGAGGGGCGCGGAGATCTGTCAGCTTTGGAGGGGCTTTTCTTTAGCGTACCCCGCTTCAGTCCATGAATCGAGCCGAGGCGACTTTGGGAGATCTCGTCAACCAGCGGAGTCCATTTTTTTTGGACAAGGTCCGCGGCGGGGGCTTCATCCCCGGAAACACCGGAGACAGAGATTATCGATTTTAAAAAGGGGAGAATATCAGTCATGAAGTTATCCGCCAAATGCGGTGGGTGATGCTGTTTGGGTGTTTGTGGGGGTGGGTGTAGGTGTATTGGATGGGGGTGGGGTGAATGTTGGCGTGTTCGTAGGTGTGTTCGTAGGTGTATTGGATGGGGTGAATGTTGGGGTGGCTGTGGGTGTGAAGGTAAATGTGCTGGTGCTGGGCAGGAAGAATGTGAGGGTTGGAGTGGGGGTTGATGTAGTTGTAGGCGTTGCTGTAATTGTTGGGGTGTTAGTAATTGTGCCCGTTACGATCAGCGGAGTGTTGCTGGGTGTTGCTGTGTTGGGTGTGCCTGTGATCGTTTCGGTGATGGATGGGGTTGGTGTAACATCGCGCGGGTTGGGTGCAAACGATAAACAAATGAACCCGGCACAATAACAGGGAATGGAGGCAATGATGATAGCAAGGAGCCGCATGCGGCGACGTGCTTGGGGTGTATCGGCATCTAGCATAGTGGTTCGATTATAATCCATGAGATTGGGTAACTTTAATGATTCCACTTCACCTTCGCATTGCTGGTTTTCTTTCTTATCATGATCCTGTCGAACTGGATTTTGATGCGGTCAACCTTGCTTGTATCTCTGGTCATAACGGGGCGGGCAAGTCTTCTTTGTTGGATGCATTCACCTGGTCACTCTTTGGTGAAGCGCGCGGCAAAGGGACGGATGTTATTAATCTTAGTCAGGATGTGAAATCTGCTGAAGTTGCGTTGACCTTTTCATATGAAGGAAATGTCTATCGCGTACAGAGAACGTTACCGCGTAATAAGAGTACAGTGTTGGAGTTTCAGGTCTGGAATGGTGAGTGGGGAATGGAAAGTGGAAAGTGGAGACCATTAACGGAAAAAACAACAAGAGACACCCAATCTCGCATCGAACAGACTCTGCGTCTTGATTATGAGACGTTCATCAATGCTTCGTTCTTTTTACAGGGTAAAGCCGACCAGTTCACGCAGAAGAAAGCCAGCGAACGCAAGACAGTGCTGAGTTCCATTCTGGGGTTGGAGATCTGGGATACCTATAAAGAACGGACGGCTGAACGTCGCCGCGAACTTGAAACCGAAGTAACCGAGATCGACGGGCGTATTGCTGAAATAGACGCCGAACTTTCTGAAGAAGACGAACGCCGACGTCGTTTGAGTGAATTGGAAGACACACTAAAACAATTGACCACAGCGCGGGAGGCGCAAGAATCTGCATTGGAAAATATTCGCCGCAATGCAGCCTTGGTTAATGAGCAGAGGAAAACGGTTACAGCGGTTCAATTGCAATTAAAGCGTGCGCAAGATGCGCTGGCGTCTATTGAGGCAAAGATCACCTCCAAGGAAAATGAACGTGCAGAGTATTTGGACCTGGTGGAGCGGGCAAAGGATATTGAGTCTACGTATAAAGCGTGGCAAAAGGCTCGCAAGGAATTGGAAGCATTCGATAACAATGCAGCAGAATTCCGCGAACACGATGAGAAACGCCAGCCGTTGCTGCGTGAAATAGAAGTGGAAAAGGCGAAGCTGGAGCAAGAGCAGGAAGAACTCAGTAAACAGTATTCAGTGATCAGTGACCAGTTGGCGATGGTCTCTGATCTTGAAAAGCAATTGAGTGTGACGCAAGAATCCCTAAAAGAAGCAGAAGATAAGATACAGGAACGCGCCGAACTGGAAAAGAAAAGAAACGAAGCACGCGAACAACAGGCGACGTTGAAAGCTGAGAACGAGGCATTGCGGCGAGAGATGGATGAGTTGAAGACCCGCATCGAAGCGTTGAAAGTTGCTGAAGGTGCGGAATGTCCGCTGTGCGGGCAACCTTTGAGCGAAAGCCACCGCAAGTCCACGCTCAAAGAATTGGAGCAGACTGGCAAGGAAAAAGGCGATACCTTCCGCGCCAATAAGAAGGAAGCCGAAGACCTTGTTGAGCGCATTGCAGATTACGAATTGCGTATTACAAAATTAGCCAGCGCCGATAACGAGCGTGTACGCTTCTCAAACTCCATTTCACAACTTACCTTGCAGTTGGAGGCTATTCAACAGCATAGCAAGGAATGGGAGAAATCCGGCGCGAAGCGATTAAAAGAGATTGAAAAGACGTTAGAAAGTGGAAAGTATGCAAGTGAGGCGCAAAAGACTCTCAAAGCTTTGGATAAAGAACTTTCCAAGCTTGGTTACGACGTTTCAGCCCATGAAGCCAAGCGTAAAGAAGAAAATGAACTTCGCGGCGTGGAGGAAGAATCCCGCAAGTTAGAGTCTGCGCGGGAGTTGAGCAAGCGGATCGGCAAAGAAATCCAAGAGCTTGACGAAGAAAGAGGAAAGAAGAAAGAAGAAGTTACTGAAGCCGAGAAGATGTTCGGCGAAGCAGAAAAAGTTTTAGCCGAATCTGAATCGGGTGCGCCGAATTTGCAAGATGCCGAGAGCAAGCTATTTGAATTGCGAGAAGATGAAAACCGCGTACGTGATGAAGCGGGGGCGGCACGTCAGCGGGTGGATGTGTTGGCTACACTGCGCACACGCTGCGCCGAGTATGAACGTCAACGTGAAGAGATCAATCAAAACATTGTTCGGCATAAATCACTCGAACGTGCTTTTGGAAAAGATGGCGTCCCGGCGTTGCTCATCGAACAGGCATTACCGCAAATTCAGCAGAAAGCCAACGACATTCTCGAACGTCTCAGCGACGGGACGATGACGATCCAATTCGTCACGCAGGCTGAATATCGCGACAAAAAACGCGACGACCTGAAAGAGACGCTCGATATTCACATCAGCGATTCTTCAGGCATGCGCGATTATGAAATGTACTCGGGCGGTGAAGCTTTCCGTGTCAACTTTGCGATTCGGCTTGCGCTCTCCGAGATCCTCGCACAGCGCAAAGGTGCGCGCTTGCAAACCCTCGTCATTGATGAAGGCTTTGGCTCACAAGATGCACTCGGGCGCCAACGTCTGGTGGAAGCCATTAATGCCGTAAAGAATGATTTCGCTAAAATTTTCATCATCACTCATCTCGAAGAACTCAAAGATGCATTCCCAAATCGGATCGAGATCGAAAAGACAGACCGGGGGAGTTCAGTACGAGTGTTGTAAAAGTCTGTAATAAATGAAATGTAATTCGTAATTTATTCGTCTCGCAGAACGTCTTACGTTTCATGCTGTACTTCATAATCTCTACCCTCCTGTTCATTCTCGCCCTGATAATCATTTACTGGGTCCACAATCAATATCACCTTGATCTTGTGGTCAAACCAGTTCCTGCACCAACATCCGCGCCGAAGGTTTCGGTGTGTATCCCGGCTCGTAACGAAGAGACCAACATTCGGCGTTGTGTTGAGGCGGCTCTTGGTCAAGATTACCCAGACTTTGAAGTCATCGTATTGGATGACCGCTCCACAGATTCCACTCTGACTTTATTGAAAGAGATCGCGTCCCGCGACTCTCGCCTCCTCCCGATCAGCGGCTCAGACCTCCCCGAAGGCTGGGCAGGCAAGCCTCATGCTTTGTACCAGGCATTAGCTTTGGCAAAAGGCGAGTGGCTCTGCTTTGTGGATGCCGATACCTTCCTTGCACCGAATGCGCTTTCAGCCGTGTATGCCAAAGCCCTCGAAACCCAAGCCGATTTGTTCACGGTGATGACCAAGCAGATCCTCGGCTCCTTCTGGGAGCGGACCGTGATGCCATTGGTGATGACCGCACTCTCGGTGGGATTTTCTCCGCGCAAAGTCAACGACCCGTCGCGCCGGGATGCTGTTGCGAATGGTCAGTTCATCTTTATCAAGCGCAGTATCTATGACCTGGTTGGCGGGCATGAAAAAATAAAAGACCAGATCGTGGAAGATAAAGCCCTCTCTGAAAATGTGAAGTGGAATGGTCACCGTTTGGTGGTGGCAAATGGCATGCAACTGATTAGTACCCGCATGTATACGTCTTTGGAAACCATGTGGGAAGGTTGGACAAAAAACATTTACCTCGGGCTGCGAGATCATCCATCGATGTTATTGCTTGGAGCATTTGGGGCAACGTTGGCGTTATTGGCCGCTTTGTTCCTGCCAATATGGCCGCTGCTTGGAGTCACTTGGTATTTGAGGGAAGGCGGTTGGATGGCTTTGCTCGTGGTCATTGAGGCGCTGTTCGTGTGGGGGTATTTGATATTCATCCGCGCCAGAGTTGCACAAGAGATGGAAATTCCGCGTTGGTATGCGTTCACCACTCCGCTTGGGGCAGGGGTGTTTGCGGCGATGATGCTGACCTCGGCCTGGAAGGTCATTTCGGGGCAAGGGGTGACATGGCGTGGACGAAAGTACCAAACAAAGTTGTGACAAAAGACCTTGATATATAAAGGTCAGGTTTGTTATATTTCGTCAATTCTTGTTAGAGATAACAAAATATAACAAATGCCTGCAAACTCCATAAATCGCGAAAAACAGATCCTTGAGTATTTACATACGAACGGAAGCGCCTCCATCCAGCAATTGGCGGAGGCGTTTGGCGTTTCCAATATGACCATTCACCGCGATCTGAACAAACTTGTGGAGAGTGGGCAGATCCAAAAAAAACATGGCGGTGCAGTGCTGACCGGCCACGTTGGCGAAGAGAAAGTCGCCGTCTGTGCCATGTGCGGCAAACCTGTCTCACAACGGACAGTGTTCATTGTCAAGTTCGAGAATGGGGAAGAACTGCGTGCCTGTTGTGCGCATTGCGGTCTGATGCTGCAAAGCCGTACGCAAAATGTCTGGCAGACGATGACGATGGATTATTTGTATGGTCACATGATCAGTGCCGGGCAGGCTTATTATGTGATCGGTAGTCAGTGAGGTCAATATCTGTTGTGTGCCGAGCGTGTTGGCGTTCGGCTCAAAGCAGGAAGCTGAAAAATTTCAAAAGGGATTCGGCGGTCAATTGCTCAGCATGAACGATACCGTTCATTATTTACATGGAATGATGCACGCCCATTCGGATGCGTGACTCAGAATTAAAAAAACTTGTGAGGAAATATGAAGAGAATTTTTGGATTAATTTTGGCGGGGATGGTTTTGTTGAGCGCGTGTGGGCCCAAAGGGGAAGGAGTGCAAGCCGAAGGCTATTGGATGCGCTCAGGATTAAAAGATGGTAATAGTGCTGCTTATATGATGCTGACCAATTTCACCGACCAGGATGTGGCACTGATCGGTGTTTCTTCAGATGTGGCAACTGCGGTTGAGATCCACTTGAGCTCGATGGGTGCAGATGGCACAATGCAGATGGCGCAGCAGGAATCGGTTGCAATTCCTGCAGGTGAGGCACTGGAACTCAAGCCAGGCAGCTATCACGTCATGTTCGTTGGGTTGACCAAGGACCTGAATGTAGGGGATGAAGTGACGCTCACTCTCCATTTTGAAGGATACCAAGATGTGACCTTGACCGTCCCTGTGCAAGATGCCGCGGAAATGGGCGGCTCGGGTATGGATGGTATGCAAGGCATGCCCTAAGATTCAAGAATTTTGCGCATCGCCATGCGCATTCTCCCTTGCCCCGCCAATTCGTTGGCGGGGCATTTTGTTTTGAATCACTAAAAGGGTGGGGGAGTTTGGTAGCGTTGAGGCAGGTAGGTGTCTTTGAGATCTAGCCGGGCAATTCATCTTACTAGAGTGCCATAGGACAATTTTGATAAAGTTTTCATACATCAAATTTAGGGAATTCTCATCTTGGTCAATTATAAAAATAAGACTAATTTGATAAAGTTTGCATATATCAAATTCAGGAAATTCTCATATTTGTGATATAAGTCACAATGAATTCTCGGTACTTTGTGTATATTTGAGTCAAGTCATTAACGCGAGGTTAATCTATGTCTAAACTTCCTATCATTGCCATTGTGGTTGCGGTGCTGGCGCTCGGATATTTTGCGCTTGTATCCGATGCCGCCGCATACGGGGGAAGCGCGCCAGAGACTTGTGCAAACTGTCATTCGATGGACTCGCAGTATGAAAACTGGGCTCACGGGGGACATGCCCAAGTGGCAAAGTGTACGGACTGCCATTTGCCCCACGATAATTTCGTTTCTTATTATATGGAGAAGGGTCGGCAAGGTGCAAAGGATACCTATGCCTTTGTTACTGGTGATATTCCAGTTGCCATCCGTGCTGAAGAGAAAACGAAAGAGATCGTGCAGGAAAATTGCATCCATTGCCACGAAGATACTGTGGAAGCCATGCTGGCAGGCGCACAGCCGTTGGATCGCTATTGTTGGGAGTGTCATCGTAGCGTTGCTCATGGAGAACGTGGTGCGACGGGCGCTCCGTATCAGGACTCTAATCTTTATCCGACCAAGTAAGGAGAATGCAAATGAAAAACTATACTACTCTAATTCTTGCTGGTTTAGTAGTCGTGCTCGCCGCTGTGTTGATCGGCGTCATGGTCTATATTCAGAACCAGCCCGCTGAAGAACGTGCCATTCAACCGTTGGTGGAGATCGCGGCAATGGAGCCCGATTCAGCCAAGTGGGGGATCAATTATCCCAACCAATACGACTCTCTAATGAAGACCGCGACCAACAATATTGACACGACCTATGCTGGTTCTTCACAATTCTCATGGCTCGAACGCGATCCGCGCCAGGTGCTTCTGTTTGCCGGGTATCCATTCAGCAAGGATTACAACGATGACCGTGGTCATGCCAACGCCTTGGAAGATGTCCGCGCGACCAAGCGTTTGAACCTCGATGATTCAGACCCGAAGCATACCCCTGCCACATGCTATTCCTGTAAATCTTCCGATAACCCAGGCTTGTGGAAGGAATTAGGCATGGAAGCGTATGATGCGATGTCCTTCAATGAGATGACGCCCAATATCAACAATTCGATTGGTTGTTCGAACTGCCACGAAGCGGGGACTATGCGCCTGATCGCTACAAACCCCGCCTTGATCGAAGCTCTCGAACGACAGGGCAAAGATTGGGAAACCTATTCCCGTCAGGAAATGCGCTCATTGGTTTGCGCCAACTGCCATGTAGAGTATTACTTCAAGGGCGATGGCAAGTACTTGACCTTCCCATGGGATAACGGTACCAAGGTCGAAGAGATCATCTCCTATTACGAAGAAGTTGGCTTCAAAGATTGGGCGTATCCCGAAACCGAAAGCCCCATGCTCAAGGCTCAGCACCCTGAATATGAATTCTTCACTGCGGGCAGCACACACTATGAAGCGGGTGTCTCCTGTGCCGACTGCCACATGCCCTACGTCCGTGATGGCGCAGCCAAGTATTCTTCTCATGATGTGCACAGTCCGCTCTTGAACCCTGAAGAAGCTTGTGGTCAGTGCCATACCGACACGGAATATGTGATCGATCGTGTGAACAGCATTCAGGAACAGGTTGCAAATACCAAGATCGCCACCGAAGATGCCATTCTCGATGCAATGACTGCGATCAAGGCTGCGGTTGCGGCTGGCAATGCCGACCAGGACTTGCTCGTTGAAGCGAAGAAACTGCACCGCGAAGCTCAGTTCATGTGGGACTTTATCTCCGCTGAAAATTCGACCGGTTTCCACAACCCCGAATACGCGCTTGAAGTGCTTGCCAAATCCACAGACCTGGCGCGCCAGTCACAGATGCTTGCTGCCCAATCTGTGAACGACATGTCACTGCTAAAGACCGGCACATTCTACGAAGCCACCAAATAACTCCACCAAAAGTACTCCCCGTCAGCAATGGCGGGGAGTTTTTATTTGGGGAACAATCCATGAGAAAATATCGTTAACCTACAAAAGGAGACATTCATGAAAAAAATAATTTTAGTTGTTTTGGCGCTTATTGTTGCCGCTTGTTCCACTTCCAGCGAGTACGATCAGAAACTCAAGCAGTGGACCGATGCAGGTGTATCACATTATCGTTACGATCTTGTGATCGGCTGTTTCTGCCCATTCTCCCAAGATATGCCCCTGACCATCGAAGTTAAGGATGGACAGGTCGTTTCGATCACCAATGTGGAAGGTGTCTTGTT
>VFQT010004554.1_pt1 | contig 11392 bp, 11 predicted proteins | sample 3512381 | NCBI WGS metagenome assembly VFQT01 (sample SAMN10412376, study PRJNA504923) | tailings metagenome | isolation source: Relicate 2 Philex TSF3 active mining site | place: Philippines: Tuba, Benguet | collected 2017-08-29 | reverse complement strand
TAACATAACTCTCCTCTTTTTTTATGTTTGTTTTAACTATTGGCAGGTAGAATATCGGCACATTGTAGAGTCTAAATCTAAAATTATTCATTTCTAAGCTTTGAGTTTTGGTGTTGAGTCTTGCAGCCGATGCCTTAAAGCTCCATGGGAGTATTTTTTTTACTTGGCACGATTCAAAGCTACAACCGCTAATTGTTGGGTTTAGCATGGTAAATACATTACCGTCCCTTTGTAAATTGTCCGCTTTTAGATAAAGACTTGATTGTTCCTTGCTTAAAACCATATAAGGCTTTTGTGCATCAAATGTATCAATTGTGTCCCTTATTATCAAATCTTCACTTTCCATTTTTACAGAATATCCACCTGTATTTTGTAATACTTCGGGGCTTGTAAGAGTCATTTGCACGCCGCCAGCAAGCTTAGCAAGCTTATCTGCCTTAAAAACGAGTAGCTTACCAGAATTTATAACATCGCCATCGCTTGTTTTAACAACTACATTACTGGTTGCTTTAATGTTTAGCTCTTGATTTGTTTTGTTTTGCTTCTCGTTAGATTGTTTTTTGTTTGTGCGTAAATCTTGCTTTAAGGACTCGCCGCTTGCCTCAATGTTGTCCGCGGTTATTGTTATACTTTGTACAAAGCTTTTTTTTGCATTTGTCTTTTGGCTTGGCTGAGGATTTGTGTTTGCAGGTTCTTCATTTTGATGATTATCATCTGCATCCTTAAAGTTGTATTTATTTATTAATGCTGCACCTTTGGCAAGACTCAACTTGCAAGGTGCAAACAAAGCAAAAAGTAATGCTATTGATAAGGCAAAAAACAATGAGTTATTTTTTTTATGCAAAAAAAGCATGTTTCAAAAAACAAGATTGCAATATTAAGTTCTATGCAAATCTTGCAAAAAATTTTGCACTTAGTCCGCTTTCTGTCATCCTTTCGGGGTGGGGCATAAGACCTATAACATTTTTAAACTCACCGCCTACAATGCCGGCTATGTTGTTTAAAGAGCCATTGGGGTTGCTTTGTTCGTTAGCCAAGCCATCTTTTGACGAATATCTAAATAACACTCCGCCAGCGTCCTCAAGTGCCTTAATGTTTGATTCTTCGTCAAAATACCTGCCATCGGCATGGGCAATTTGAACTTTAAAAACTGGGTCAAATCCATTAAATGCTGGGCAAGATTTATCTTCAGTTTTTAGATAAACATCCTTGCAAACAAATTTGCCGCTATTTGCCCTAAGCAAGGCACCGGGTAAAATTTTACTCTCGGTAAGAACCTGAAACCCATTGCAAATACCCAAAACCCAAGCCCCTCTTTTTGCATGGCTTGCAACATCCTGCATTATTGGCATTTTTGCTGCCACGGCACCAGATCTTAAATAATCGCCGTAGGAAAACCCCCCCGGTACAAGTACTAGGTCGTAGTTATCTTCAAGCCCATCCTTGTAAAAAACCTTTTTTGTATTAAACCCAGCTTTTTGCAAAGCGACAATAGCCTCCTCGTCGCAATTGGAGCCTAAAAATTGTATCACTGCAGCTTTTTTCATTTTAACAAACTAAAAAATATTTATGATTTACAAATATAGTTTATAGGCATATGATTAGTCTTGCAATATTTTTGTTGATAAATTTGTTGACAAATAAGTAAAAGTGTTTTTAAATGTAGTTCTTAAGTTTTTAGTTAAGTGTTAAAAATTGTATTTAGTATTAGCCATTTAGTATTTAGTTTTGCAATGAACAGCGTTTTAAAAAGTACAAATGTAAGCATTATGTCCAAAAACAGCGACATAATAACAAGCCTTGGTGTTAGCGTTAAGGACACTGGTAATCCTGCACTTCAAATTGTATTACTTACATTTAAAATAAGCTATCTTTCGGCTCACTGCAAAAAACATGCTAAGGACCATTCCACAAAAAGAGGTTTGCTTCAAGCGGTTAGTAAAAGAAAAGCACTTGTTGCTTACTTGCAAAAAAACAATCCTTCATTGCTTTCAAAAATATTGATAAAGCTTGATATTCGTAATACAGCTTTATCCTAGTTTAAGTTTTATAAAAGGGTGACTAGCTCAGTTGGTTAGAGCAACTGCCTTACAAGCAGTAGGTCAGGGGTTCGAGTCCCTTGTCACCCACCAAATTTTAAGATTTTTTGTTTTTTATTTTAATTATTCTTTTTTATGGCAGGAGCTAAGGTTAAAAAAAAGAAAGATGTTATAAATGTTCGTCTTGTAAGCACAGCTAAAAAAGCAGATGGTTCTGCTACTGGATACTTTTACATTAGAACACGCAATCCTAAAAAACTTACAAATAAGCTACAGTTTAGGCTCTACGACCCAATTGTTAGACAGCATGTTAGCTTTGTTGAAGAAAAGGAAAGACATCAATCTTAATTTATTATTATTTTTTATTGTTTAAAAAATGAAGGAAATTCAGTTCGTTCAAAACAACAATTTTCAATTTGCTGCATTACAGCTTAAAAAATATATTCAAAAAGCTTCCAAATTTGCTAAGTTAAAGTCAAAGGAATCTTTTACTCCAAACCCAGAGGCAAGAAGAAAAGAGGCTAAAAAAAGAAGACAAAAATACATGGACTTCTACAAAAAAAGAGAGTTGACACACGGATAATTAAACCCTAAACATGAATGTTGCAATACTCATATCGGGCACTGGCTCAGTTATGCAGTCAATTTTGCAACATTTTGCAGTTTGCGACAAATCAAAAAAAATTACATTTTTTGTAATAAGTAACAACCCAGATGCTCTTGGCATTGGTAAGGCGTTGCATCTTAATGCAAAAACCATAGTTCTTAATCACAAGGACTACAAAACAAGACTTGATTTTGATAATACTCTAAATGCAAAACTACAGGACTTAAGTATTGATTTTGTTGTTTTAGCTGGCTTTATGCGTATTTTAACGCCTCAGTTTGTATCTTGCTGGAGCGGCAAGATGGTCAATACTCATCCATCACTACTCCCAGCTTTTAAGGGTGCACATGCCGTAAGGGACGCTCTAGAATACGGGGTTAAAATCACTGGCACAACGGTGCACTGGGTATCGCCCGATGTGGACGGGGGTAAGATTATAGCTCAAGATTTTGTTATGATTGATAGTGACGACACCGGAGCATAGCCTTCATGAAAAATTAAACAAAAGGAGCAAATTCTTTATCCAAAAGTTTTACAATCCTTGCTTTTAGGGTAAGGCGTGCCAAATATTTTGCTACACTAACCCAGTCTACACCTATAGGCAAATGCAGCAGAGAGTAATTGCCCGAGAAGATTGGGCTGCTAAAATCTAACCTCTGTTTTTAGATGAAGATTTTATAATGCGAAATTGTAGAATATATTTTTTGCAAAAATATATGACAATAAATTAATAATATTAATTGGACTTAATGTTTTACAAAACAAAAAATATTGCCCAGCCCTAGGCGGCAAAGCAGCTAGGGATTTGGGGGTGGGGTAAATCAAATGATTTAAGAATACGATACAACAGTGGTTTAAAGTTTTCATAATTGCCCATTGTCTTATTGTCCGTTTTTGACATATCTGTTGCATGACTTTGCTTATCGCCCTTAAATTTGTTTTTACTGTCCAATCTATTAAATTGTTTTAACAATTCAGGTTTAAACAAATCTTCTAATTGCGATTCACTATCTGTGTGGGATAGTAAAAATTTCTTGCTTTTGTCCTTTTCACAAAGTTTCGTTATTGAATCTTTAACTGTATCCCATGCTGTATCGTTGTCAAATAATAAGACTGTTTTCTTTTGCCCAAATGGCAGTGTTGCAAATAGCTCAACTGTTGTGGCACCAGTGCAGCCAAAAAATTTAACATCTTTAAAATAATCGTTGTAATCTAGAACATACACGGCATTTCGCAAATGGGTTGGGTCTGTCTTGCCTTCTGTTAAAACTAAATACTTATCGTTCAGATTCAGCTTAATTAGTTCTTCAGCCTCTGTTCTAAGGTCACTAATCATTCCACTTGACAGATCATATATGATATCGCTAGTCTTTTTCTTTACTTTTTTACCCCTCTCCATCCATGCAATATCCGCACCACATTTGGCGGCATAATAAACAGTTGAAGGACTATGGGTTGTCATAATCACCTGTACTCCTTTGTCAACAAAAGTTTTTTTTATCATGTCAACAAAAGTTTTCATTAAACAAGGATTTAAGTGGGCATCAAATTCATCGATGAGTAATACTTGAGTTTTCTTACCGTCTGCACTACCCCATATCCATAATGATAAAGCAAACGCCAACAACTCACCTGATGACAATTCTTCTGCATATACTGCTTTTTCATAATTCTTATCGCCTTCAGATATTCTAACACAAAACTTTATTTCGCCACTAGTGTCAAATCTATCAATACGAATTGGCAACTCAAGTTCAATAAATATTTTATCTATTTCGGTCAAGCCATCTGTAAGACCATTAAGGCACTCTTTTAGATCCCAGTTTTGTTCGTATTTTCTAAATTTTACCCGTATTTCTTCATGTTGTGTATGATTGTTATCTTGAGCTTGGGAATGTTTAAATAACAAATCTAAAATTTGATAATCTAATGACTGGATGACAGGTTGTAAACTTGCCTTGCCAAGATGAATTGATGTTCCATTTTTTTCATAAAAATAATGTTTTGTTTTTTCCTGCGTGAATAAGTAGTTATATTGGCGTGTTAATTCGTGACGATATTTATTCATAGGGGGCTGATATCTTGCATCTATTAGTCTTACAGTAAGCTGTACATCATTTTTGTTTACATATTCTTTGTGAAGATATTGAAGTAGTTTTGTTTTTCCGCTTCCATTTTTACCAGTAATAACGGTGAATGGTTTTATATCTGTCCAAGAAAAATTTTTTGATATACCAGGGTATTCTATATTATCAAGTGATTTTATATGAACTATTTCCTCTGATTGATCCATAAAAAAATAAAAATTAGATTTTTTTATAACAAAATCGCCATACTGTAAAATTGAATTTTTTACTATCTAAAGGCGATTTTGGTTGTTGAGCTTTTTACAACAATATAAAAAGACAAAATACAAACCCCTACTTCACCTCCTTAAAGTCGGCGTCTTTTACATCATCGGAGCCGTTTGAGGAGCCGGAGCCAGAGGTGGAGCCGGAGCCTGTGTTTGCACTATCATCTGCGGCAGCGTTTGCGGATGCGTCAGCAGCAGAGCCGCCTTGTTCTGCCTGAGACTTATACATAGCCTCGCCTAGCTTCATTGAAGCGGTTTGCAGCTCGTCTACAAGCTTTTTAAGATCTTCAGCAGAGGTTTCGTCCTTTGCAAGAGCCTCTCTTACTTCAGTAAGTTTTGCCTCAATAGCGGTTTTGTCCTCGGCAGGTATCTTGTCGCCGTGCTCCTTAAGAGCCTTCTCGGTTGCATAAACAGCATTGTCAGCATCGTTTTTAACCTTTGCTTTTTCGGCTCTTTCTGCGTCCTTTTCGGCATTTGCCTCCGCCTCTTTAACCATTTTTTCAATGTCAGCATCACTTAAACCGCCAGAGGATTTAATTTGGATGTGCTGTTCCTTGTTTGTAGCTTTGTCCTTAGCGGTGACCTTAACTATGCCGTTTGCGTCAATGTCAAAAATTACCTCAATTTGCGGCATGCCTCTTGGTGCTGGCGGTATGCCGTCTAGGTTAAACTCCCCTAAAAGCTTGTTGTCGGATGCCATTTTTCTCTCCCCTTGGCAAACTCTAATGGTTACTGCTGACTGGTTGTCGCTAGCGGTTGAAAACACTTGGGATTTTTTTGTGGGTATTGTTGTGTTTCTTTCAATCAGCGGAGTCATTACGCCACCTGCGGTTTCAATACCAAGGGTAAGGGGTGTAACATCAAGCAGCAATACATCTTTAACATCGCCGGTGATGATACCACCTTGCACAGCCGCCCCTATTGCAACAACCTCGTCTGGATTTACCCCTTTGTGAGGCTCTTTACCAAAAAAGTCCTTAACAATTTGCTGCACCTTTGGCATACGGGTCATACCCCCTACTAACACAACTTCATCGATGTCTTTTTTGTCAATCCCTGCGTCTGCAAGAGCCTTTTTGCATGGCTCAATTGTTTTAGTGATAAGGTCGTCAACAAGTTGTTCTAGTTTGGACCTAGTAAGTTTAACCTGCAAGTGTTTTGGTCCTGTTGCATCGGCGGTTATGTAAGGTAGGTTAATGTCCGTCTCGGCAGCGGAGGATAGCTCAATTTTTGCCTTTTCCGCAGCCTCCTTAATACGCTGCACCGCAAGCTGGTCTTTTGAAATATCCATGCTAGGATTTTGCTTTTTAAACTCCTCCACTATGTAGTTTTGCACTTTAAAGTCAAAGTCCGCACCGCCAAGGAATGTGTCGCCATTTGTGGCTTTTACTTCAAAAACCCCATCGCCAATTTCCAGCACTGATACATCAAATGTACCACCCCCTAGGTCGTAGACGGCAATTTTTTTGTCTCCTTTTTTGTCAAGCCCGTAAGCAAGAGCAGCTGCAGTAGGCTCGTTGACTATACGCAGCACATCAAGCCCTGCAATTTTACCAGCGTCTTTTGTTGCCTGTCTTTGAGAGTCGTTAAAATATGCAGGCACGGTTATCACAGCCTTTGTAACGGTTTGACCCAAAAAGTCCTCAGCGGTTTTTTTAAGATACCTTAAAACCTCAGCTGAAATTTGTGCCGGCGCGTATTGCTTACCATCTTTGTCTGCCACCCAAGCGTCACCTGAGCTTGCCTTAACTATTTTGTAAGATACATGAGAGATGTCCTTTTGCACCTCCGCATCCTCAAATCTGCGGCCGATGAGTCTTTTAACCTCAAAAAAAGTATTAGCTGGGTTTGTTACCGCTTGGCGTTTAGCAGATCCACCAATTAAAGTTTGCCCATCCTGAGTAAAGGCAACAATTGATGGGGTTGTACGCCCGCCCTCAGAGTTTGGAATGACAGTTTGCTTGCCATTTTCGTAAATTGAAACACAGGAGTTTGTTGTACCAAGGTCAATACCTATAACATAGTCCGCCATATATAATTAAGCAAAAATAAAAAATACAGAATAACAATTTTTTATAAAGGCAAAAGCCTATATAACATCTATTTAGTTTTTGCTTTTTGTAATTCAATACCTATCTTAAAAGCCATGTAAAATAATATCAAATACTAATTCAAGATTGCCAAAACAGATAACCAAAGGCAAGTCTTAAAGCTATCTAGCTTTCAGCCCTGCTCTCTGTGTAATAAATTTAAGTTAGTCTGCATTGGCAATGCGTTTGCTGCTAAAGCTTGGCCGCTAACGGGATTTTGTTATAAATTAAAAAAATAAAAAGATTTTAATCTTAATTTTACAAATGAATTTAAGCATAACTTCTTGCAATTGTAAATACATAAAGTAAAATTTTTAAAGGTATCATTATAAAATGTGGTTAATTGTGTATCTAATTTGTAAGTTTTTACTATTTACTTTATGCTTAGCATCTTGGCGATTGGCTTTATTTTGCTTGGTTTAGCCTTCTTTATTTTAGGGCTTTTAAAGTTTTATATAATTAAGCAATCACTTGTTATGTTGCATTTTAGCATATTGCCTGAGTTTTTTGGATTTGGTTTTGTTGCAATCGGTGCTTGTTTAATGTTTGCATCTGTATTTGTGGCAATTAAAATATTGGCAATATTGTTTTTAGTGTTTTTAACAATGCCAGTTGCAAGCCAAGCAATGGCAATTATTGCGTCTAAAAATCGCTCCGGCTCGGCTCAAACCTTAAACAAAAATGATTGTAATGATTAAATTGTGTTAAAATTTTTCTTGCGGCTTGCAATAAAAAAACTAAAACCTTTATTGCTGCTAATTGCCAATTTTGCCCTGCCAAACAGGTGCCTTGCTTGTGGACTTATTACAAGCAACCCCCTTACGCTTTGCGCAGATTGTTGGAACGAGATACCAAGATGCGACGAGCTATCGTGCACAAAATGTAGCTTGCCAATAGTGGGGCTGGTGAGTGAAAATCTTTTTTTTGACAAAAAACTTGGACGGAATATATTAAAATGCGATATGTGCCATGCAAATCAAAATGGCTTTGATGCTCTATTTTCATCCTGTCTGTATAGTAAAACAACATCCATACTTGCATCTGGGCTTAAATTTGGAGGGCGTGTTGAAAACGCAGAATTTTTTGCCAAGCAGATATTGCAAAGGCTTCAGGCACAGGAGCTTTTTAGCTTTGATATAATAACTTGTGTGCCCTTATCCAAAAAAGGCTTGCTAATGCGTAGGTACAATCAGGCAGCATTGATTGCAAAATATATTCATAAGACTCTTGCAAAGCAATCCGCAAAAACAATTTTTTTCATGCCAAACCTCTTGATAAAAGTAAAGCACACAATGCCGCAAACAAAATTAAACAAACAGCAAAGAATAGCTAATTTAAAAGATTGCTTTGCTGTTAATAAGACATTGTTGGAAAAACATCCAAGCCTTGCAGAAAAAACAATTTTAGTTGTAGACGATGTTGCAACAACTCTTGCAACATTAAACGAGGCAAGCTTTACCATAGCTAGCCATCCATCACTTAAAGCTAAGTATATTACATGTGCAACATTTGCAAGAGTTGATATTGTATAGCTATCCAAATCAATTTAAGGGTGCAAGAGTTAGCAAAACTTAAGCACCTCCTCTGCATCACTAAAGTGAGTTTTTTGATTACCGATAATCTGATAATTCTCATGCCCCTTACCAGCTATTAAAATCAGGTCGTTATTTTTGGATATTTCTACTGCAAATTCAATAGCCTTAGCTCTGTTTGCTATGCTTGTAAAGTTTGTAAAGCTCTGCTTAAAACCCTTAATTACTTCCTCTCTTATTACTAAAGGATTTTCTTGCCTTGGATTGTCGTCTGTAATTACAACAAAATCGCTGTAATTTGAGGCTATTAAACCCATTTGCGAGCGTTTTGTTTTATCTCTTTGTCCCCCGCAGCCAAAAAGAGTGATAATTTTAACATCAGTATTGTTAGCTTTTAGCAGATTTAATTCCTCCAGTGCCTTTTTGAGAGCATCCGGCGTATGAGCATAATCAACAAAGGCTCTTGCATTGTTTTTTAGCTTAAATTCTTGCATCCTGCCCTCTGGCATTGTAAAGCTTAGATTTTTGTGATTTTGTAAAACTTGATCACCAAAATAAGCATAAAGTCCAGCCAAAACCATTGCAATATTATAGCATTGAAAGCCCACTACATGCCCCCTAACAAAAAATACCAATTCTTCTTCCTTGTTATAAATGCTACAACCATCCTCGTTATTTACAAAGCTTAGTAGCAATTGATTGGGCTTGGTATTAATCTTGTTTTTACCAATGCCTTTCTGGTACACAACAACCAAATTTACATCTCTAATTTTATCCGCAACACTTAAAGATGCTTCATCGTCGCCATTTAAAACGGCAACAGCCCCTTTTGCAAGATGATTTGTAAATAATTGTAGCTTTGCATTAAAGTAGTTTTCCATTGTTTTGTGAATGTCAAGGTGGTCTAAAGTTAAGTTTGTAAATGATGCAATCTTAAACTCCAGTCCTTCAAGCCGCATAGATTGTATCGCAACCGAGCTTGCCTCCATAGCACAGTATTGTGCCCCCTGTAATTTTGCCTCATGCAATATGCGATACAAAGAGAATACATCGGGGGTTGTAAGATTGACCTCGGGCATTTGTGCTGTATTTAGCTCAAAGTTTGCCCTTATGCCAATTGTGCCAATAGATATTGCTTTTTTACCCATTAGCTTTAAAGCATCAAGGTAAAAATGCACACTAGATGTTTTGCCATTTGTGCCCGTAACTGCAAATAGCTCTGGAAGATTATTGTATTTTAATTTAATTATATCAAGTTTTGCCCCTTTAAAAAAAAAGATTTTTTTGCGAAGTTTTTTACTGCAAAAACTAAGGCTGGCTAAAAAAAACAAAAGATTTTGGATGCGTAAAGAAAGTATTTTTAGGAAGCTAGCATTTGTTGCAACAACGGCAATAGCTCCTTGTTTAAAGGCTTGATTGATAAATTTATGTCCGTCAAAACTGGATCCTTTAATGCAATAAAATATATCGCCACATTTTACATCTGTAGATGACTGGGTTATGTGGCGAGCTTTTTGAATATAAGCTTTAAAAAGCTTACTGATATTATGCATTATTTACTAACTGTAAATAAGCCGTTTTTGTAAAATACTTTTGCTACATCACCAATTTTAAGGTCTTTAGCAATTTCCTCCGGCACAACAACCCAAGCAGCGTTAGCAGTGATTTGGTTTGTAACGATTGCTTGACCCAAAACTTTGGTGTCAACAACGGACTTGCCAGACAAAGAATCCTCGCTGGTATATTTTTGTTGCAAGATTATTTTGTCGCCGTGCTTTAAGCCATCAGCAGAGCCAAGACTAATTTTTGCTATAATTTTTGAACCCTTGTTTCTAACCTCGCTAACATAGCCAGTTTTTGCAAAGGTGTTTTTAAGTTCAACTGCATGTCTGTTAACTGCATTTTCAAGAGCTTGCATTACTACATTTGCATCAAATGTTTTAGGGTCTTCAAATTCCCGTGAAAGCAGAGTGTCCTTTTTAATCTTTGCTTTTTCATTGTTAGTTGCAGAGCCGTCAAAGATTATTGAATCAATTAGCTTAAGTGTTGGTAATTCGTATATTTTAACACTAGCGTTTAAAGCGGATGTGTATCTGTATATTCTGTCCCTTTTGCCGGTTGCAGCAAGTATAGCGGAAACATTGTTTGTAGGCTCGCTTTCAGAAGTAACATCCTCCGAAGAAAACGACACATTTGATACATCACCTACAATTGCGTAGTTTGCACCATTTGCATTTATTGATGAAGTTGACTGATTGTTAAGCTCTGCCATTTTAATTTCGTCAGCAAGTTTAACAAAGGCATCCCTAGGAGCAATGGATGCAAGCTTGTTGCTAACTAAAACTTTTTCAAGCTTGTTGGGTATTTGAGTTGAAAAGTTTGTTTGCTTTGCAAACTCAGTGCTGTCGCTAAAAGGTAAAATCACGACTGTTGGAACATTTTTTGTAAGTTGCTCCTCGGATGGCATAAACTCTGTTTGTGTAACCGCTTTTTTTTGGTAAGCGTTTAAGTCCTTAATTGTTGGCTTGCAGGATACTAAAGCAATTGATACAGCAATAGCTGTAAATGCAAAATGGGATTTTAACATAAACAATAAAAATAAAACACATATCTGCAAAAGCTAAAGGCAAATAAAAAAAGAGTCAAGAAAATCTTTACAAAGTCCGTTTTTTTATCTATAATAAATTTGTTGAAGTATTATTTTGGTTAAGGAATGCAAAATGTAACGGCTTTAAATACCTACTTGCTACCTATTGAAAAAATCCTAGCAG
>VFQT010004553.1_pt1 | contig 11398 bp, 11 predicted proteins | sample 3512381 | NCBI WGS metagenome assembly VFQT01 (sample SAMN10412376, study PRJNA504923) | tailings metagenome | isolation source: Relicate 2 Philex TSF3 active mining site | place: Philippines: Tuba, Benguet | collected 2017-08-29 | reverse complement strand
AGATGTGTAGATAATACAATAGAGTTGATCATCAAAGATGAAGGCTTGGGTATTCCAGAAGAAGATATGAAGCACCTTTTTGAAAGATTCTTCAGAGGAAAGAATGTTGTAAACATTCAGGGAACTGGACTTGGTTTGCATATTGTTTCAAAGTATGTGGAATTGATGGGTGGTACTATCCAGGTTGAAAGTGAACTGGAAAAAGGAACAAGATTTACAATAAAATTCAACATATGAACACCATTTTATTAATTGAAGACAATACTGAGATAAGAGAAAATACTGCTGAAATTTTAGAGTTGGCTAATTATAAAGTTATAACTGCTGAAAATGGAAAAGATGGCATTGAAAAAGCAACAGCACATAAACCGGATGTCATTATCTGTGATATCATGATGCCAGTACTTGATGGTTATGGGGTTTTACACATGCTTAATAAGAGTGAAGAACTAAGAAATATTCCATTTGTCTTTCTTACTGCAAAGACTGAGCGTCTAGACTTCAGAAAAGGAATGGAAATGGGAGCAGACGATTATATTACCAAACCTTTTACCGAATTAGAACTGCTCAATGCTATTGAGCAGCGTCTAAGGAAAGTAGATGTGTACAAAAAGCATTTTGTCAAAGCAGAAGAAGGAATGAGGAATTTGCTGGAAGATATTGGTCGGCAAGATGTGTGGAATGATTTTGCTTCCGATAGAAACACGAACCATTATAAAAGGAAGAGTATTATTTACAGTGAAGGCAATCACCCCAATCGTTTGTTTTATGTAAAAAAAGGCAAGGTAAAGTTGTATAAAACCAATGATGATGGAAAAGACTTAACAATTGGCTTGTATGGTGAGGGAGAGTATTTTGGTTATTTATCACTGTTGGAAAATTCAGTGTATCGTGAAACAGCCGAAGCCATGGAAGATGCTGAGATAGCCATGATACCAAGAGAAGAATTTGATGCACTGGTCAGGGAAAATACCTTGGTGATGAAAAAATTCTTACAAATTCTCGCTGGTAATGTAGTTGAGAAAGAAAATCAATTATTGGGTTTGGCCTATAACTCGCTTCGTAAACGTGTTGCAGATTCACTAATCATGCTCCGTAATAAATTTGGTAAAGGAAAGTCAGAATTTGCGATCCATATTTCCAGAGAAGATTTGGCCAATATTGCAGGTACAGCAACAGAGTCGCTTATCAGGACATTAAGTGATTTTAAAGCTGAAAAGCTAATTGATATTAAGGAGGGAAATATTGTTTTACTTAATGAAAAGAAGCTTGAATTGTTGATTAATTAATTTTTGAGCGATAAGGACGAAAGATAAGTATTGTAGTCCTTGGATAATACAGCATGTTCTCGCTCGATAAATTCAATTTGCTCTCTCAGGTTTTTCTGGGTTTTATTTAATTCTTCCTGGATTGCTGAACTGGAAAGTGATTCTACTTCCTTCCATTTGTAGGCTTGTTTTTTTAAGTCGTGTAAAATATGGTCGTAAACATCATCTTTTACAATGAATTGGTTTTGAAAATGTTCAGCAAGTGCTAATTTTTCTTTGTCTTTAATTTGATCAATAACTTCTGATAGCCTGTTTTTCAGGTAGGAATTTTCTTGGTTCAGGAAATCAACAAGCCTGATCCATGAATGTATTTCGAATTGAAACTGATTTAAGGTGCTACTGTCTTTAATGTCTTTTGTAATCATAAGCCATGTTTAAAAATTCCCCTATCTGCACCTGCAGACAGGGGAGTGTTTTATAATCAGTGAACACTGATTTTTTGGTGAAAGGTTTTCTTTGCTCCTTCTTTTTTAGGAAGTAATAACTTCAATTCACCATTGATGTAATTGGCATCAATTTTATCAGTTAAAGTGTCTTCTGGAATTGAGAAGGACCTGGAAAAGGAGTTATAATTGTATTCTTTTCTTGTAAATCCATCTTCTTTTTCCTCTTCTGTTTTTTCTTTTTCAGCGCTGATGGTAATCAGTGAACCGTTGACATCAATTTTAAAATCACTCTTTTCCAATCCAGGTGCAGCCATTCTAATTTCATAGGCTTTGTCCGTCTCTTTAACATTAACTGCAGGCATGTGACTGGAGAATGGCCATCTTTCATCCAGCCACTCATTCATTGGTCTGAGCATGTCTTCAAAAATTGAAGGTCTGAGTAAACTTGACCTCATCAATGTTTTTCCATTTCCTCTCATAGATTTATTTTTTTTGGGTGATGAATTTTACATCGACAAAGCTAGTTTTCATCAACACCAATGTTAATAAGGTTTATCATTTTAAAAAATGACTTTGATCATTTTGATACGCAATGAACCAGGGTTTCGCTGCCTGGTAGCATAGCGGGACTAAAAAAGTTTCCCAGATTCATTCCTCTGATAATCAGCATGATTGCCATAATTCCAATTAAGGCTGGATACCATTTGGTTAATTTTCTTCTCACACTGATCTGCGTGTTATTGCCCCAAAACAATAACGCTGATAAAAGTGGCAGTGTACCTAAACCAAATGATAACATAAATAATCCGCCTTTGATGGGATCCTGAACTGCTGTTGCCCCCGCCAAGGCTACATAAACCAATCCACAGGGCAGTATTCCATTCAGCATGCCTGCTATAAAATTAGAACCACTTGACTGATTTTGAAGTAATGCGGATAGCTTAGATTTCCAGAAATGGGTCAATAAAATATTTGATATTTTTCTTTCAAAAGAAGGGAAAATTTTAGTGAGAATTAAGATGAGTAAAATTGATATTCCCAGACTTAATGATATGTTCTGCTGCAGACCAAACCATTTTGCTGAAATACCTATTGCCCCAAATACCATACCCCATAAGATATAAATAGTGATTCTGCCAGACTGGTAGCTAAGCCAATTTGTAAATCCTATACTGCCATTTTTTTTACTGATTAGTGAACTGAACATCAATGGTCCACACATGCCGATGCAATGCAGGCTTCCTCCTAATCCAATTAAAAATGATGGTATGAGGTATTCCAGGAACATTTATAAAAAGATTAATTTTTCAAAATAGTAAGATTGCCCTTCTGCTTCCCATTCCAATTTGAAAGTATAATTGCCGCTTCTACCCTCTGGAAGCTGTATGTGCTGGCTTCCATTGTTGGTATTGATTGTTCCTTCCACATCCATTTTGCGGTCAGCAGCAAAATACAAATCCCATTTTCCAATGGTATTGCTATTGCTGAATTCTGGTGGTAATTTTATTTCCATTGTATTGCTCAGTGGATCTAATTCCACTTCTACAGCAGCAGATAATTTGGCAGTTTTAGCCGATTGATCAATCACTTTTTGGTAAGCCAACTCTTCTTCGTAATAATTGTCAGATACCAAGTCTCTATTTTCTAATGAAGTGCGGTAGACCAGATAAAGAATACCTCCTGCAAAAGACAGATAAACGAATAATATTTTATAACCCCAGTTGAATTTCATATTTGATGCTTTAGGATGAAATAGGACCAATAAAGGTTGTCTTTTTGGTGGATAAATTTTTACCAGCAGCTCTTACCTCTATCTCTATATCAGATTTTCTTTTTTTAATCAGTGTAGCTTTTTTCTTGACAAGGAACGTGATGACAGTATAATTTTCTTTTGTGATAAGTGGTTTCTTGCCAATGATCTCAATGCTTCCCTCTTCTTCTGGAATACTAAGACTTACTTCAATGTCCTTGTGTGTTTTGTTGAACATCCTGGCTGAATACAGATTACCTATGTAGCCATCGGGAAGTGATTGGTAAATCATGCCTTGGGTTCTTAAGATGGTTATGTCAACAGCATCCCTTGTAGCGAGCATAATGAACAAAGCAGATGCAATGGCCAGTAATAAAAAAGAATAACCTTTTATTCTCGTTGTGATTTTTAATTTCTCTTTGTTGGCTATGTTATTTTCTGAGGCATAGCGGATTAATTTTTTTGGCTTATCGACTGCCTCCATGATTTCATCACAGGCGTCAATGCAGGCAGTACAATTGATACATTCTAACTGTGTACCGTTTCTTATATCAATCCCTGTTGGGCAAACACGAACGCATGCTTTGCAGTCGATACAATCCCCAGTTTTTTGATCTGCTATTTTACCCCTGGGTTCTCCTCTTACATAGTCGTAGGCAACGACTATTGAATTTTTGTCGAGCAAAACACCTTGTAAACGACCATAGGGACAAACTACAATACAAACTTGTTCTCTAAACCAATAGTATACAAAGAAAAATACTGTAGTGAAAATGAGCAAGGCAATAAATGTACTTGCATGTGCACCAATTCCTTCATGAACATACCTCAGTACTTCATCCATACTGATGAGATAAGCCATAAAATAGTTGGCTATGATAAAGGCAATCAGATAAAAAACAATAATCTTAGTTATGCGCTTTCTGATTTTGAAAGCATTCCAAGGCATCGCTTTAAGTTGTTGCTGTTTGTTGGCATCGCCATCTATCCAATACTCGATTTTGCGAAAAACCATTTCCATGAAAATGGTTTGAGGGCAAGCCCAGCCACAGAAGACGCGACCAAAGATGGATGTAAAAAGAATGATGAACACCACGAACGTGATCATGGCCAAGGCAAAGATGAAGAAGTCTTGTGGACCAAATATTTGCCCGAAGATGATGAACTTTCTCTTCAATACATTGATCATGATGAAAGGTTCACCATTCATTTTAATCCATGGTAAAGTGAAAAAGATCATTAGATAGACGATGGATGCAAAAGTTCTTCTATCGGTAAACCAACCTTTAGGTTTTTTAGGAAATATATATTTCCTCTTTCCCTTCTGGTCGATTGTAGCAACAGAGTCCCTGAACGTCTGATCTAATAATGCCTCTTTTTCACTTGCGGAAATCATAAGACAGGTTGTTCAGTTTTCAAGGAAGTGGAATCGGTTTTTGCAGCAGCTTCCTGATAGAGGTTGCCTTGAGGATCTTTTGGATTGGCAGGTTTAGTACCCAAGAGAGAACGGACATAACTTGTTAGTTGTTTGATTTGTACAGGACTGTACATTGACTGCCAGGCTTGCATTCCTTTTTCAGGATATCCAATCTTGATTGTTTTGTATATATCGTTGAGAGAACCACCGTGTAACCAATATTCATCTGTCAGGTTTGGACCAATTCCGCCTTCTCCATTAGCACCATGACAAGCAACACAAGATTGTGTGTAAAGTCCTTTACCTAAAGCAATTCCAGAAGCATCAGCTAGTGTTACATTGTTTTCATCAACCAGGTCTTTGGTCTTTGCTTTATATAGCTCTTCTTGTTTTTTACCAGCCTCTATTTCAACTGCATATTCCTGTTCTGGATTTTTGCCAGAACCGGAAACGTGAAAATTGAACATATAAATAAAGGCTACTACAATAGTGATGTAGAATCCATATTTCCACCATGGTGGAAGTGAATTATCAAGTTCCTTAATGCCATCATAGTCATGATCTAACAATACGTCGGCTTCCTTCTCAATAGGTACTGCCTGAGTCATCCATTTTTTATCCAGGTTGTGCCACCATTTAGCAAGGCTAGATGGTTCACCAGCTTTAGCCAAAGCTGCGTCAGCCTCACCTGATAATTCTCTGAAAGATCTGCGAATCATGAGTGCTAAATACAGTATAACCAGGAGTTCAATACCAATAACAGCCATCATGGAATAGAATTGCATGAATCCCATGCCACCATAATTGCTGTCTTTTGGAAGTCCTGTTATGAAATAACTTTCCTGTGCGGAAGCAGTAGAGGATAGAATTGAAGAAAAGACGATGATAATTAAGCTTTTGAGACTCATTTCACTTTTTCTTTTTTTCAATATTTGTTTTGATAAGGTTATTAATACCTGTGATAGTAGCCATATGACACCTACCAATACCAGAGCAATGATGATCAATGCCCATTCTAAATATGATTGATTATTTACAGACATGTTGGTTGGTTTAAGGGTTATTGATCGAGAGGAAGATTTTTCATTTCGTCAACATTCGACTTTTTCATTTGGTATACATAGATCAATACCAGGATGAAAAAAGTGAAGAAAATCAGTTGTCCCACTACCGGATAAACAGATATCCCATCTATTTTTTCCGCATATTGTTTGATGAATTTGAACATGGTACTACTGTTTTGCTGTTTTGAATTTTTCGATGTCTGTCCCTAATCTTTGCATATAAGCAATGATGGCAATGATCTCTTTATTCGATGGTGTTTGAATGCCATCCTCTTTCAGGTTTTTTGCAATCTCATCTGCTTGTTTCATCAAATCCTGATTTGCTATATCAGCATATCCCTCTTCATAAGGAACACCTAATTTTTGCATGGCTCTGATTTTTGCAGGTGTTGAAACGGTATCAAGGTCCTGGTCTAACATGAAAGAATAGGAAGGCATGATAGAGCCTGTTGAAACAGCTTGTGGATCATCCATATGGTTATAATGCCAGCTGTTTGATTTTCTGTTGTTGCCAACACCTTCTCTGGCCAGGTCTGGCCCTGATCTTTTTGAACCCCATTGGAAAGGATGGTCATACACAAATTCACCGGCTTTTGAGTATTCCCCATAACGTGCTGTTTCAGAACGAAACGGACGAATCATTTGTGAATGGCAGGTATAACAGCCTTCGCGCACGTAGATATCACGACCCTGTAATTCAAGTGGTGTGTAAGGTTTTACGCTGGATATGGTTGGTACATTTGATTTTACCAGGAAAGTTGGAATCAATTCTATGATACCACCGATGAGAATGACAATCAATGTTAAGACAAGGAAAGGAACTGGTTTCCTTTCGATGGGTCTATGCCAGTGTTCTGATGCATGTGCATGGTATGCGCCTTCGATGGCAGGAGCTTCTGCTTGATCATCAACGACTCCTTTTGATTTTTTTACTGTCGCGAATAAATTATATACCATCAACAAGGCACCTGCAAAGTAGAGTGTACCACCGAATGCACGCAGAGCATAAAATGATTTCAGTTGAGTAACAGTTTCAAGGAATGGATATTTTAAGTTACCAGCTTCGGTAAATTCTTTCCACATCAGGCTTTGCTTGAATCCAGCCCAGTACATAGGTACTGCATAAAATACAATACCTAGTGTTGCAATCCAGAAATGGGTATTCGCTAGTTTTTTGGAATGTAATTCTGTTTTGTAAAGTCTAGGTACTAACCAATACAGAATACCGAAAGTCAGCATACCATTCCATCCTAATCCACCAACGTGCACGTGTGCAATAATCCAGTCGGTGAAGTGTGCAATCGCATTTACATTCTTCAATGAAAGCATCGGACCTTCGAAAGTCGACATACCATAAGCGGTTACCGCAACTACCATAAATTTCAAGATCACATCCTCTCTTACTTTGTCCCATGCCCCACGTAGCGTAAGCAGTCCATTGATCATGCCACCCCAACTGGGGAAGATCAGCATGAAGCTGAACACGACACCGAGCGATTGAGCCCAGTTGGGTAGGGAGGTGTACAACAAATGGTGTGGACCCGCCCAGATGTAGAGGAAGATGAGCGACCAAAAGTGAATGATGGATAAACGGTACGAATAAACGGGCCTATTAGCAGCCTTTGGCATGAAATAATACATCAAGCCCAGATAAGGTGTTGTTAAGAAGAAAGCAACGGCATTGTGTCCATACCACCACTGTACCAAAGCATCTTGAACGCCTGCATACCAGGAATAACTTTTCAAAAAGCTGACAGGTAATTCTATTGAATTGACTATATGTAAGACAGCAACAGTTACGAAAGTGGCGATGTAAAACCAGATGGCAACATATAAATGACGCTCACGTCTTTTGATGATGGTCGCAAACATATTGAAACCGAATACCACCCATATGAGGGTGATGGCGATGTCAATCGGCCATTCTAATTCTGCATATTCCTTTCCGGTGGTGAGACCAAGTGGAATGGTTAATGCAGCTGCAACTATAATCAACTGCCAACCCCAGAAATGAATTCTGGAAAGCAGGTCACTGGCCATTCTTGCTTTGAGCAAACGCTGCAATGAATAATAATAGCCCATGAAAATACCATTGCCAACAAAAGCGAAAATGACGGCATTGGTGTGCAGTGGTCTAAGCCTACCAAAAGTGAGGCCGATCGTTTCTTTTCCTACGGGAATACCGCCAATGTTCCATTCTGGGAATACCATTAGGAAGGCTACCCAGAGACCAACGAGCATACCAACGATGGCCCAGATGACAGTAGCGTAGGCGAAATTTCTAACGATCTTGTTGTCGTAAGAGAATTGTTCTATTTGCATGTTAAGGGTTTTGGCTAGAGGAAGGGTTTTTGTCTGTTGAGCGATCATCAAATAACATTCTTATTGAAGGAGACACTTCATCTTCATACTGATCTTTGGAGACTGACCAGATGAACGCGAACAAAAAACCTGTTGCTACGAGAAGGCTAACGATAATCAGAATTAGTATGACACTCAACGAATTAGAATTGTCCTCAAATGTAGAATAGGTGGTCAGCCTGTAAGGTGATGCTACTCAAAGCAAAACATGATATAAATCATTTTTTTGCTGCCCATCTGGTGCCAATGGCTGTTAGTACTATGATGCTGATGGTACTGGCCGGCATTAAAATAGCTGCAATCATAGGAGAGAGTGCACCTTGAGCTGCATAAGAGATGCCAACAATATTATAGAGAATAGAAAGCGTAAATCCGGCTGCAATGACTTTCTTTCCGGATCTGGCGAGTTTAATTAATTTATCAAGTTGTGCCACCGACTTCCCATCTAAAATACCATCACAGGCAGGTGTAAAATAATTAGAGTTATCTGCTACTGCCAAGCCAATATCACTTTGTTGTAATGCGCCTGCATCATTGAGGCCGTCGCCAATCATAATGACCGACTTGGATTTGGCTTGTAGTTGTTCAATATAATTTAGTTTGTCTTCAGGACTGTTGTTAAAGTTCAGTGTTGTGTTTACCGGGACAGATGTTTTGAGCCATTTTTCTTCACCGTTATTATCGCCACTCAATAGGTGCACTTTACCTACCAGCAAACTGACTTTCTCAAGCATCGCAAAAACACCTGTTCTGTATTGCTGTTGCAAAATAAATTTTCCTTTGTACAGTCCATCTATACTCAGGTGTATGGTACTTCCGCTATTGTTGAATGCAGTCGAAAACCACTGTTGTGTTACAAAATCTGCTTTGCCGATTTTAATATTTTTTTCATTACAAGTTGCTTCAATTCCCTTTCCTGTGATTTCTATAAAATTTGTGATAGTAGGTAGTTTGTCAATCGACTCCCATTCGTTCCATTCAGCGAGTGCTTTGCTTAAAGGGTGACTGGATTGCATCGCGATGGCTTTTAATGCTTCCATCTCAATTGCACTTAATTCTTTTCCGGTATAATTTATTTTACTGTTGGTGGAAGATGACAATGTTCCTGTTTTATCAAATACAATAGTATTTGCTTTAGCCAAGCGTTCAATCACATTTGCATTTTTAAGATAGAGGCCTTTCTTACTGAAGATGTGCATCAGGTTGCCAAAGGTGAAGGTGGCTGTAATGAGTAGAGAGCAGGGACAAGCAACAATGAGAATTGCAGTAACTGCTTTCCAGGTAATCGATGGGTCATTGATCTCCCAATAAATAGCAGTTACTAAAGCAATACTAAATAATACCGTACTGAAATAGTTACTCAACGGATGTATGAAGGAAGTCGATTTATTTTTTTTGTTGTGAAACACATCATTGTTCCAGAGCCGCGTAAGGTGACTGCTGGCAATGGGTTTCGTGACCTGCATTTCAATGTTGGTGCCTATTTGTTTACCACCTGCAAATAGCTGTTCGCCCTCTGTCACTCCCACCGGATCTTTTTCTCCGGTGACAAAACTATAATCAATCCATCCTTTACCTTTTTGTAAAATACCATCGGCTGGAATCAATTCCTGGTTGCGTATCAACAACAAGTCATCTGTCTTGATCTCATCAATGAGGGTATATTTTTTTTGGTTGTTGTTCATGACCAATGCACTGATGGGAAAGAAAGATTTGTAGTCTCTTTCAAAGGAAAGTCTTTCTTGTGTTTTATCTTGAAACCACCTGCCCAGCAACATGAAGAACACAATACCACTCATGGAATCTAAGTAGCCAGTCCCACTGGACGTAGCGATTTCATAAAGACTTCTTGAATAAGTGATTAAAATTGCAAAAGCGATAGGCGCATCTATGTTAAGCGTTTTTTGTCGTAAGCCTTTCCAAGCTTGAATAAAAAAAGGTGTTGCAGAGAAAAAGACGACTGGTATGGAAAGAATAATGCTGATATAATTGAACGCATTGAGTAATAATTTTTCATCAATACCATCAACTGATAAGTAATCAGGGAAGCTCAGCATCATGATGTTGCTGAAACAAAAGCCAGCAATTCCTAATCTTAGAATGGTTGTTTTGCGATGTACTTTTAATTCATCTTCATTTTTAACTGCATAACTGATAGCAGGCGGGTAGCCAATATAATCCAATACTGCAGCTATTTCACTGAGTTTGGCCAATGCTGGATTATAGACCAGTGCGATTTCTTTTTTTTCAAAATCGACTTTACTGTGGATGACCGCTTTGTTGATTCTGCCAAGATGTTCAAGTAGCCAGATGCAACTGGCACAATGCATATTCGGAAGGATGAAACTTATATGAACCTGTTTGTTGTTCTGAAAACTGATGAGTTTTTCAGCAACAGCGTGCTCATCTAAATAATCCCATTTGTCGGATTTGAACTTTCCTTTAGGCTGAACAACACCAAGTGAAGCCATCAACTCGGGATCACAGATATCTGTCTCTTGAAGTATCAAGTATACCTGTTTGCAACCTTCACAGCAAAAGGCCTTGTCATCGATACCGATGGATTTGTCGCATGTCTCCCCGCAATGTGCACAAGAAGTGACATGCCTGATTGTTTTTCTTTTGTAAGTAGCAGTTGGGTTAGATGGCTGTAGCAAGGTAGTTGAGGTAGTTGCATTTAAGGTCAAGGAATTTCCTTTCGATATCACGGATTTTTTCTCTCAGTGCATTTTGGCTGAGGAGTGAGTGTGCGGGGTAGGACATAGATCTTTTTTCACTTGCCAGCAAGTCTTGTTGTTTCGCTAAATGTTCCCTGATTTCAAGCATTTGAGATTCTTGGAGGATCATTTCATCTTTCAAAAGACTTGCGCTGGCTATGATTTCTTCATCAAGGTTATGCTCCCGGTTGAAAATAGAAGCAAGCATGTTTTCTAATTGTGGCAATTCTTTACTCTGTCTGGCAATTAGATCATCCCATGCATCATTTTCTTTCATGAACATTTCTAGTATTTTCCCATCCATATACTTTGCTTTAAAGGTGATTTTTAGCAAAGTTCTTTCAAGAAAGACGGGTTAAAGATGATGATGGAAAG
>VFQT010004547.1_pt1 | contig 11406 bp, 10 predicted proteins | sample 3512381 | NCBI WGS metagenome assembly VFQT01 (sample SAMN10412376, study PRJNA504923) | tailings metagenome | isolation source: Relicate 2 Philex TSF3 active mining site | place: Philippines: Tuba, Benguet | collected 2017-08-29 | reverse complement strand
AGAAGGCGAGGCCGGGGGTCATGAAGAGGACCAATGCGCAGGAGACGAGCACCCATGCCGTGGCCCCTGTGTCTATGGGGGTGTTGGCTGTCATGGGGCGCGACCGTAGAAGCCGCTTGTTAACGGATTGTTTCGGTGCCGTAAAAGCACGAATCGCCGCCGCTTTCGCGACGGCGATTCGCCCCCACCATCTTTGGCCGTTGTGGCCGAGAGGCTTATTCGGTGACGTATCCGGGTACGCCGTGCTCGTGGATGTCGAGACCTTCGCGCTCTTCTTGTTCGTCGACGCGCAGTCCCACGGTGGCCTTGAGGATGCCGAAGAGAATCCCGGTCGTGACGAGTACGAATACGGCAATCGCAACGACGCCGATGATCTGGCTCACCAGCTGGTCGGCACCACCGCCATAGAAGAGGCCCTTCTTGACCACACCGTCGGCTTCGGTCGCCGAGAAGAGACCGACTGCGATCGCGCCAAATGCGCCGCACACGCCGTGAACGCTCACCGCGCCAACGGGATCGTCGATGCGCACACGGTCGAAGAAGAAGACCGAGTACACCACGATCGCACCGGCGATGGCGCCGATGATCGTCGCGCCAAGGCCATTGACGGCCCAGCAGCCCGCGGTGACACCGACGAGGCCCGCAAGCAGGCCGTTTCCTGTCATCGCAACGTCCGGTTTGCCCGACTTCAGCCATGTGATCGCCATGGCCACGCATGCTCCGGCTGCCGCCGCAAGTGTCGTGTTCACGGCAATCTTGCCGATGACCGGATCGGCGCCGAGCCACGAACCCGGGTTGAAGCCGTACCAGCCGACGAGAAGGATGAAACACCCGAAGATGGCGAACGGAATCGAGTGACCCGGGATCGCCCGTGGCTTTCCATCGGGGCCGTACTTGCCGATACGTGGTCCGAGGAATGCGGCACCGACTGCAGCTGCGACGCCACCCGTCATGTGGACGAGGGCCGAGCCCGCGAAGTCATGGAACGGAGTGTCGAGCTGATACAGCCAGCCACCGCCCCATTGCCATCGAACGACGATCGGGTAGATCACCGCAGAGATGACTGCGCTGTAGAGCACGTACGCCTTGAACTTCGTTCGTTCGGCCATCGCACCCGAGACGATCGTCGCAGCAGTTGCGGCGAACGCCACCTGGTAGGTGAAGAACACGAACTTGTCGAGGTTGCCGTAGGTGAAGATGCCGTCTCCCGCCAGGAACCAGCCGTCACCGCCGAGGAACTTGCCGAAGCCTGTCAGGTCACCGCCGAAGGCAATGGCGTAGCCGACCGCGAAGAACAGCAGTGCTCCAACGCAGAAGTCCATCAGGTTCTTCATGAAGATGTTGGCGACGTTCTTGCCCCGGGTCAGACCGGCTTCGACGAGCGCGAATCCCGCCTGCATGAAGATCACCAGGATTGCGGCGACGAGAATCCACACGTTGTCGAGAATCTTCTGCACGTCGGCTGCCGTCGGCCCCTCCTCCGCGGCAAACGTCGGGCCGGCGAAGGCGAGCCCCGCGAAGGTTGCCGCGGTTGCTCCCAACGTCAACTTGCGGAAGAAAGTGTTTTTGGAATCAGATCGCATCGCGACCCTCCTCGCCGGTGCGAATGCGTACGAGTCGTTCGACACTTGTGATCCAAACCTTTCCATCGCCGATCTTTCCTGTGTTTGCTGCCGTGCGGATTGCCGAAATCGCCTTGTCCACGTCCGCGTCATCGACGACGAGTTCAACGCGCACCTTGGGTACGAATTCGATGTTGTATTCCGCTCCGCGGTAGGTCTCGCTGTGTCCACCCTGGCGACCGAAGCCACGTACCTCCGAGACCGTCATCCCGAGGATGCCGATCGTCTTCAGTGCGTCCTTCACGTCGTCCAGTTTGAACGGCTTGACGATTGCGGTGATGAGTTTCACTGCTGTCCTTCCTGTTCGAGTCGTGTTACGTGAGCAACCAAACGCGTCGCCGTTGACCCGAAGTTGCAGCCCTGAGGGGATGCGCAGAACGTAGGAGATCCAGGTTTCACCGATGTCGCCCGATTGTTTCGGGAGCGTGGCGAATTCGTTGATCTGTTAACGCTGTGTTTCGCGGACTCTCAGGCCTCGGTGCACAACTTCAAAAGATTCTTTCGAATGCGATTCACGATCTCATCGGGCAACTTTCTGCCAGCCCGGTTCGAGATCTCAAAAGTGTCGTCGGCCATGCCGTCACGGGTTTGAATCGTCGCATGGTGAACGATGGCACCGGACTCGCTGAGGGCCGCACTCACGGCTGCCAGCAGCCCGATGCGGTCGGGTCCCGTCACGCGCAGGAGCGTGTGCCATGGATGAGTCGCGTTGTCGACCGCGAGTCGCGGCAAGGGCCCCGAGATCCGACGTGTTGCGGGTCGACCGCGCAAAGCTCGCGAGAAAAACTCGGACAGGTGTTCGGGATTCGGCACCGAGTCGGCATTGACGACGAACGTGTCGAGGACGGCGTCATCGGGCCAGGTCGCGAGGCTCGCAGACGCAACCGAATAGCCCGAATCCGCCAACGCGCCCGCTAGGCGCGATAGCAGACCCCTCCGGTTGCGACATGCAATGGTGATCTCAAAACGTGTCGGTTCGCTCGTTGATTGAACCGTCACACGCACGGTATTGCCCTGTGGAGCGGGTTCTATCAGGCGAATCTGTTCGAGCAGCCGGTCGGGTTCGTGGGCGAGGACGTATGTCGTCGGGGCAAGATTGATGCGCTCGATGAGTGCGGGATCATCGGTGAGTTCCGCAGATTGTCGGCGACGCATGTCGGCAAGTGAGTCGTCGACGCCGCTCAAGAGCTCGGGATGGGCGAGGAGGCTTTGCACATTGACCGTGAAGTCGATCATCGCGGTGTGCTGCCACGTTTCGAGTCCGCCAATCGCATCGGCAAGAAGCCGGCTCCGTTCGACGATTCCCGGTTGACGCAGGCCGTGGGCGATGTCGCGAAGAGTTCTTTCGTCAACATGGTGCGGCTCGTGTTCGACGGCGCCGCGCAAAATGTGGGCACCATTCAACAGGTCCTCCACCTCACCCGCCGTGGCGAGATCGAGGTCGAGGCGATGAAGGATCGACGACACCTGGTCGGGGGAAGCTTCGACATCAATCAGAAACCCTCCCAACAGGAGAGTGTCGCTGTGTGACGACGCGACTGCGGTTGCGTCGCGCAGCGCTTCGACCGTGGGAAAGCGCAGGATCTTGGTCGGGTCGAGTTCCGAGGCATCGCTCGCACGCGAGCGAAGAGTTTCGGCAATTTCGGGGATGGTTCGTTCGAACAGGTTTGTTGCTTCGAGTAGACGCCAGGACCGGGGGGATCCTTGGCGAAGCACTTCGAGGAGAATCGTCGTCGACTCACGGTTCCATTCGATCGGCGTGTCCCTGCGTGCCGTGACCCAGTCGAGCAACTCGTCGCTCGGTTGGCTGTCGACCGAGAGCACCGCGGCCTTCAGCAGGATGTTGGGTACGGCCGAGGACGGCGGATTCGCGGCGAGTTCGATTCGGCCATCAACCACTGTCAACCAGCCGGTTTCGGGCTCGCTGTCTGCGCCCTCCACCGTCTCGCCACCGATGCCATTGCGTCCGATTCGCCAACGAAGCGCCGCAGGGCTGACAACGGTTGTCGCGAGGACGACAAGTACGAGTGCCGCGTACAAGTCGTCGTCGAACACCCCGACGCCGAGGCCGATCGTTGCGAAAATGAGGCCCACTTCGCCGCGGGGCATCATGCCGAGGCCGATCAGCAAACGGTCGCCGCCGTTGCGGCCTGCACCGAGTCCCGCGACGACTTTTGTAAACCCGGCGACGACGATGAGCAGCCCTGCGATCGCCAAAACCTTCGGGCGGACCATCGAGGCGACGTCGGTTTCGAGGCCGATTTGCAGGAAAAAAACCGGAACAAACAACGAGGCGACTGCCGCCACGTCACGTTCGATTCGTTCGTGGGCGACCGTGCGTCCGAGAGCGGTACCGGCAACGAACGCGCCGATGATCGGCGCAAGTTTCGCCGCATCTGCGATGCCTGAATAAGCAAGCGCGAGACCGACTCCGATCACCGATACCGCCGCGGGTGACGAGGCTTTTTTCGCCACGAGCGCGATGATTTTCGGAACAGCGGTGAAGCCGACGAATGAAGCGATGGCGAGAAACGCGAATGCCGTCAGCGAGGTTGTTGCGATCGTGCCGATGCCGATTGTGCCCTCTTCGACGATGCGCGTGACGATCGTGAGGATGATGAGACCGAGCACGTCGTCGGCGACGGCCGCGCCGAGGACGATGCGGGCTTCGCGTGTCGTCAGCGCCCTGAGGTCACCGAACACGCGTGCCGTGATGCCGACACTCGTGGCGGTGAGAGTTGCCCCCATGAAGATCGCGGTATTGCCGCTTTCACCGAGCGCCAGGCCCGTCACTGAACCGAAAATCAGCGGCAAGCCCACGCCGATGAACGCCACCGTGACTGCCGAACGGCCCACGCGTCGCAGTTCGTTGACGTCGGTTTCCATGCCGACCTGCATGAGAAGAAGAATCGCGCCGAGCTCGGCGATCAAAAAGAGAGAGTCGGATGGTTCAACGAGGCCGAGCGCCGACGGGCCGATGATGATGCCGGCGAGGATCTCTCCGAGGACGGCAGGGACGCCGATTCTTTCCGCAAGTTCGCCGATCAACTTTGCGGCAGCGAGGATGAGGGCAAGCTCGAGGAGGATTCGACCGATGTCGAGGGTGCCCGCTCCGCCGCTTGCCAGAACGGTCGAAAAAATCACGTACGAGAGTCAAGCAGAAACCGCGCGTCGCCGACGCTTTGCTCGGAAAGCATCCAGCCGCGGCGCCGAATGGTTTTAATCGAGCCCGGCCCGAGGAGACGGCGCAATGAGACGAGAGCGGCGTCGCATCTGCGTTCGGAGCCCTCGAGCCCGGCGAGTCGGTTCAGGTCGTGGCGCCCGGTGACGCGCCCTGCGCGGTCGATGAGGACGCGCAGCACCGCGGTCTCCGCCGGGCCCAGGGGGCCGCCGGCCATGTCGGAACTGCTCGCCATGGCACTGCACCCTAGAAATGGCCCGTCTCGGGAATGTTCGGCGGATGTTGCGGGAAGGTGAATTCGTCGTCGTGTTACCGGTGGGTAGATAATTGCGGCATGGAGTTGACCTACCCCGCCGATGCCCAAGAGTTCCGCGAAGAAGTGCGCGCATGGTTGCGCGAGAACCTGCCCGCGGGCTGGTTCGACGCCGATTTCGAGATGTCGGCCGATGAGCGCCGCAAGTTCAACGAGGCATGGCCCGCGAAGTTGTACGGCGGTGGCTGGATCTGCGCGACCTGGCCGAAGGAATACGGCGGCAAGGGTCTCTCTGTGATGCAGGGCGTTGTTTTGTCCGAGGAATTCGCCGCGGCCAAAGCTCCGATGCGCGCCGACTTCTTTGGTGACACGCTCGTTGGCCCGACGATTCTGCAGTGGGGAACCGAAGAGCAGAAGAAGGAATTCCTGCCGAAGATCCTGCGCGGTGAAACGCGCTGGTGCCAGGGGTTCAGCGAGCCGAACAGCGGCAGCGACCTTGCCAGCCTGAAGACGTCGGCGGTGCTCGACGGCGACGAGTGGGTGATCAACGGCCAGAAGGTCTGGACAACCGGCGGCCACCACGCCGACTACTGCTTCCTTCTCACCCGCACCGACCCCACCGCGCCAAAGCACAAGGGCATCTCGTACCTGCTGGTACCGATGCGCCAACCCGGGGTTGAGGTGCGCGGCATCGTGCAGCCCGACGGCACGGCCGAGTTCTGCGAGGTGTTCTTCACCGATGCGCGTTGCCCAAAGGACAACGTCGTCGGCGGTGTGAACAACGGATGGCAGGTCGCGAACTCGACGCTTGCTTTCGAGCGCGGCATGAGCGCGACCACCGGCTATCGCCGCTTCGAAGAGGAATACAAGATGATGCGCGCCCGCGCGCAGGCGAACGGTGCCATCGAAGATCCGTTGATTCGTCAGCGCCTCGTGCGCTACTACACGAAGATCCAGATCCTTCGCATCAACGGCCTGCGTTCGCTGACTGCGACACTGAACAAGTCGAAGGACCTCGGCGTCGCAGCCCTCGGTGCCTCGAACAAGATGTTCTGGTCGGAGATGCACAAGGAAGCGATGGAGCTCGCTCTCGACATCTATGGCACCGATTCCGTGTTGGTCGACGTTGGTTCCGACATGGCGTCGTGGCCGGGTACCGCGCGCGAAAAGCGCCGCCCGGGCTACCCCGTCAGTCCGATGATGTCGGCGTTTTTCTTCTCACGCTCGGAAACGATTTGGGGCGGCACGAGCCAGATTCAGCGCAACATCGTCGCCGAACGCGTCCTCGGACTTCCCAAAGAGCCCAAAGCCGCAGGCGAATAGGAACACAGCCGCAGGCGAATAGGAACACAGCCGCAGGCGAATAAGAGTTAGTCGGCCGCAACCGCCGGTTGGCCGGTTGTCTGACGCAGTGGGCGCCCGGGCAGTTTGATTGCGATCAGGATCACGATGATCGCAACGGGAATCGCAACTTTGTAGATGAATGTGATGCCGTTCGCGAGAACGTCGAGCACCTCGTTGCGCACGTCGATGGCGGGAATCGACTTGATTTCGCGAGGTGCCTGCAGCAGGGCTTTGTCGACCTTGCCGGTGATCTGCGAGTTGAGAATCGCACCGAATGCCGCAAGTCCGACCACGCCGCCGAGGGTGCGGAAGAAGGTGATCGCCGCGCTTGCCACACCGAGGTCGTGCCAGTCAACGGCGTTCTGCGTGGCGAGCGTGCAGGTGGGCATGATGCTGCCGATGCCGAGACCGACGAACAACATGCCGACGAGCGCGCTCGTCATTCCGAGGCCCGAGTCCGACATTGCCGACAAAAACACCATCCCGATCGTCAAGGAAATCGCACCGAGTATCGGCCAGTGTCGGTAGGTGCCGGTTCGTGTGGTGAGCCGACCAGTTGTGATGCTCGCAAACGTGACACCCACCATGATCGGAACGAGGAGAAGTCCCGAATTTGTCGGGGAGACACCCGTGACCGCCTGTAAAAAGAGCGGAATGAACGCGTTCGCCCCGTAGATGATCGTTCCCGCGAATGCGACGAGCGGAACCGTCACGCGAATCACATCGATCTTGAAGAGGTGCAAAGGCATCACCGGCTCGGGGGCTTTCTTCTCCCATTGCACGAATGCGATACCCACGAGGACTGCTCCGACGCCGAGCGCGACCGAGAACGACGACGTCCACCCGTACTCCTCTGATGACCACGACAACAGCAGGATGAGGCATGTCACCGATGCAGTGAGAAGGGCCGATCCCAGCCAGTCGACCTTGTGGTCGCGTCTTTGGAACGGAATCTTCAGTGCGGCCGATGTGATGATGAGCGCAACGATGCCGATGGGAATGTTGATGATGAAGATCCAACGCCACGACAACTGTTCGGTGAAGAAGCCACCGATAAGCGGCCCGACGACGCTGCCGACAGCGAAGACGCTCGTGATCATTCCCACGTAGCGACCGCGCTCGCGCGGTGGCACCGTGTCGCCAATGATGACGAAGGCCATCGACATGAGGCCGCCTCCGCCGATGCCCTGGACGCCGCGCGAGATGACGAGCACCGACATCGATTGTGCGATCGCACAACCAATGGAACCGATGATGAAAGTGATGATGGCCGCCTGGAAGAGCGGTCTCCGGCCGTAGATGTCGCTCAGCTTTCCGAACAGCGCATTCGACACTGTGGAAGTCAGCAGGTAGGCGGTACCGATCCAGGCGTAGGCACTGAGGCCGCCGAGGTCGGCGACCATCGTTGCAATCGCGGTGTTGACTGCGGTGCCGTCGAGCGAGGCAAGACTGAGCCCCGCCATCAGGCCGGAAAAAACGGTGAGGATTTCCCGACGGCTGAGTTCGGGTGCTGCTTGCGGGGGGTTTGCGGACATCTCTTTTGCACCATACAACTGAAACGCCGTGCGAAGCGTGGTGACGGTGACTGGCAACATGGGTGAGTGGTGGAAGTCACACACGTCATCAATTCGCCACTCGGTCGACTCTTGCTGGTGGCTTCAACGAGCGGTCTGCGTCGGGTCGACTTCATCAACGACGAGCGAATTCTCTCGGCGCCCTCGGACAACCCCCATCTGCGTGCAGCCGCACGGCAGTTGGGCGAGTACTTCGCAGGTCAGCGGCGGGATTTCCACCTTGCTCTCGAACCGCAGGGGACTGCGTTCCAACTGGCTGCTTGGAACGTATTGCGAACGATTCCCTATGGCACGACGGTCACCTACGGCGAACAAGCCGCGGCGATGGGCAAGCCGCAGGCCGTGCGGGCTGTCGGTGGGGCGAACGGTCGCAATCCACTGGCGATCGTCGTGCCCTGCCACCGTGTCATTGGCGCCGGAGGGAAGTTGACCGGGTATGCGAGCGGGGTCGACCGCAAGTTGTGGCTCTTGGAGCATGAACAAAAGTGAGAATGGTTCTCATTCCCTGTAGTCTGATGTCATGTTGAGATTCATTGGTGCGGTTGCCGCCGTCAGCGTCGTTGGCCTCGTCGGGTGCTCGGGCGATGGAGAAACCGACAGCAAGCCGCTCGTCCTCGTGACCTACGCCGCGCTCCAAAGCGTCGCCGAAGACATCGTCGGGGACGCGGCACGTGTTGAGGTCATCGTTCCGAACGGAACCGATCCGCACGACTTCGAGCCGTCTGCCAAGGACGTCGAATTGATGTCATCGTCGGCGATCGTCGTGGCAAACGGTCTCGACCTGGAGGAAGGTCTCGAAGACGCGCTCATCGAAGTGGAGAAGTCCGGCGTGTCGGTCTTCCACATCGCCGATCACGTGACGCTCCGCGACAACGACCCGCACGTGTGGCTCGATCCGCTGACGCTCGCCGAGGCGGTGCCTGCACTCGCGCGAGAAATCGGTGAGCGCATCGGGGTCGACCTCGAGCCCGCAGGCGCCGCCGTTGCGGCTTCACTTGGAGAACTGAACGAAACAATCGAAAAGCGGATCTCAACAATCGAGTCGTGTGTCGTCATCACCGGTCATGACTCGCTCGGATACTTCGGGGCTCGCTACGGCTGCGAAGTTCTGGGCTCGGTGGTGCCGAGTTTTTCGACGGCTGCCGAGGCGACGGCGAAGAATCTCTCCGAATTGAAGGCGCTTGCCGCGGCCGAGGGCGCGAGGGCGATCTTCACCGAACTCGGCACGCCGGCTGACGTTGCCGAACAACTGGCGAAGGAAGTGGGCGTGGAAGTGGTGGAGATTGCAACGCACCTCGTGCCCAACGATGGCGGGTACGACGAGATGATGTTGGCCCTCGCTGATGCGGTTGTCGCGGGTCTGTCCTGATGGACTTTCTCTTTGGTCCGTTTGTCGACAACGAATTTCTGCGCCAGTCGCTCGTTGCCACGTGTGTCGTTGCGGTGACGTGTGCGGTGGCCGGTGCTTTCGTCGTGCTTCGGGGACTTTCGTTCGTTGGCGACGCACTGGCTCACGGAGTCGTCCCCGGTGTTGCCGTCGCGCTGCTCGCAGGGTTTTCCGGCATTCTCGGCGCCGCTCTCGGTGCCGGAGTGATGATGGCGGGCGTTGGCGTCGTAAACCGTCGTTTCAGGCTGTCTGGGGACACCTCGATCGGATTGTTGTTCGTTGGCATGCTCGCGCTCGGTGTGATCATCCAGTCACGCTCGGCCTCGTTCGCAGGTGATCTGACTGCGGTTCTCTTCGGTGAGGTGTTGGGAGTCTCCTGGTCCGATATCGCCTGGCAGGTCGTCGCGCTCGTCGTTGTCGGAACGGTGGCGTGGGTGTGTCGCCGGCCGTTCCTCCTGTTGTCGTTCGACGAGGGTCTCGCCGCAACGTCGGGATTCTCCGTTCGCAGGTACGGAAACATCATGCTGGCGATGGTGGCGCTGACCGTCGTTGCGAGCTTTCAGACGGTCGGCACGCTGCTCGTGCTGGGCATGTTGGTGGCCCCCGCTGCCACGGGCGCATTGTTCGGTCGTCGCATCTCCACCGTCGTGTGCATCGCCGCTGTCGTCGGCATCGTGTCGTCGTACGTCGGGCTGCTGGTCAGTTACCACGCCGACCTCGCTGCGGGTGCGTCGATCGTCCTAGCGGCGGTTGTCGTGTTCGCCCTTGCCGCGACCGTCGTCGAGGTGCAGCGCTTCGTCGATCATCGCCGCGACATCCACCACCTCCACGACCATCCGCACTTCCACGAACATGTCCATCACTGACGATGTTGCATCGATCACCGCTGCGTCGCTGGCGGTTGGTTACGGCCACAGACCCGTTGTCGACGGCGTCGACTTCACTTTGTTCCCGGGCCAGTTGTTGGTGCTGATCGGCACGAACGGTTCGGGAAAGTCGACTCTCTTGAAGACCCTCGCGGGTTTGCTCGAACCGCAGGGGGGTGACGTCTCGGTGCTTGGTGGGCGCCCGGGAACGCAGCCCGCCCGTGTTGCGTATCTGCCCCAGCATCCGATTTCGTCGCACACCCTGCCCTTGCGAGTCGAAGACGTCGTGACGATGGGTCGGTTCGCGCGTCGCGGCCTGTTCGGCCGCATCGACACCGACGACCGTCAAGCGGTGCGCGAATCGATGCAACGCACGGGTGCCGACGGATACGGGCAGCGTCCGTTGCGCGATCTCTCCGGAGGCCAGCAGCAGCGCGCGCATCTCGCACAGGTGCTGTCACGTCGTGCAGAGGTGTTGCTGCTCGATGAACCGACTGCGGGCCTCGACGTAGCAGGTCGTCGTTTGGTGGCCGACCTCATCGCGGAGGAACGTGCGCGGGGCGTCACCGTGGTGATGGCAACGCACGAACTCGGCGATGCCGACGCAGCCGACGCGGCGATTCTCCTCGCGCAGCGTGTGGTGGCGCAGGGCCCACCTGATTCGGTTCTCACCGACGCGTCGTTGCGCGAGGTGTTCGGCTTCACCCAACCGCACTGAGCGGTGACGTCAGCGCAGGCGAACGGGTAGCTTTCGCCGACCCCAGAGAATCTCGGGAGCCAGACGCTCGGTGGGGCCATTTGTGCGCATCTGCGGAAACCGCGTCGCGAGCGTTTCGATTGCGATGCGTGCGGTCTGTCGTGCCAGCGGCGCGCCAAGGCAATGATGAATACCCCAACCGAAGCTGTAGTGGCGCTTCAACTGCATCTCGTCGCGGTCGATGTCGAACACGTCGGGGTCGGGAAACGCTTCGGGATCACGATTCGCAGATGCGTACAGCGCCATCACCTTCGACTTGGCGGGCACGTGGACATCACCGATGATCGTGTCTTCGACGTTCGTGCGGAAGAGTCCGAGCACCGGCGGGTCGTACCGCAGGCTCTCCTCGACTGCATTCGGAATGAGCGAGTGGTCGGCGACGATGCGGTCCCAGCGCGAGGTGTCCTCGAGCATGCGCCACA
>VFQT010004545.1_pt1 | contig 11408 bp, 8 predicted proteins | sample 3512381 | NCBI WGS metagenome assembly VFQT01 (sample SAMN10412376, study PRJNA504923) | tailings metagenome | isolation source: Relicate 2 Philex TSF3 active mining site | place: Philippines: Tuba, Benguet | collected 2017-08-29 | reverse complement strand
AGTAACGGAAGACAAAGCGATGCACGACGAACGCGAAAAGGCTCAACGAGACTACGACTGGATGTTATCAACCGCCCGACAACAGGGCCTCGAAGAGGGCATTGAGCAAGGAATTGAGCAAGGAATTGAGCAGGGAATTGAGCAGGGAATTGAGCAGGGAATTGAGCAGGGGCGTCAAGAAGGCACAGTGACCGGAGCGATTCAGTCACTTCAGCAGATCCTTGGCGATCCAGTGTCCCGTGTTGAGGACTTGTACAACCGAGGCATCGGTGAGTTACAAAGCCAACTTGCGGAACTCCAGGCTCGAGTTCGATCGCGACTCAAGTAAGGCTGCCTATCGCGGGCTGCTGTACGATGTCCCTGCCCATAGTTTGCCGGCAGTCGTCTGCGATCTTGCTCTGATGGTTCGTCGTTGATGGAACATTTCAGCTTGATTCAGCACCCAGGGGATTTTGCGAGTGTCGAGGTTCCAGACTTTGCTGGGCGAGTTGCGGACTGGCGCCAACGCGACCTTCGCATGGGGCGACGGGACAATGCTGACATTTACTTTCCGATATCCGTGGTCGCCATCATCTTGCCAGACAGTGCTCGGAAATTCTCAGTATCAACCGGAGTTTCCCCAACGACTTCTATGTCTTCCCGACGCGATCAACACACGTTCCGAGCTTTGGTGCCGACGACTTTCTATCGTGTCTTCGCGTCTGCCTCGCCGACTGGACCTGGAGCAGCGCTGGTTTGATCTGTTCCGAACCAGCGTCCTTCATGCGGTCGAAGAAAAGCACAGTCTTGTCGTCGTACGAGGAACGGCGACCGCCGAGATAATTTCCAGAGCCGCGGTGCTTTTTGGGCTTCCGATGGTCGACTGTGAATTCTGGTCAGGGAGATCAGGAAGCAGTCTTGCTCCTGAGGACTGGCTGGAAGCATGCCATGCCCAATTTCTGAACGAACCTGAGTCAGAACGATGTGGTATTCCGATCTTCCGGATCTGGATCTCCCCCGAGTTTGCTGCGTCCGATCTCCCGGCGGACCGTGGGGGATTGAATTCGATCGACCGGGATTCCATTGCCTTTGAACTTTCAACTCGTGTAGTTGTGCTCAACTGTCGCAAAGGCGGCAACATCGAGTGCGCTATTCGGCACCACCTGCAGTCGTCACGGTATCCCGTTGTCCCAGTGATTGTTGCTGCGGAAACGGCGAATGCTCTGGGGCCAGAATCAGGGACACCAGACGGCTGGATTCCATGGATCGTCGATCATAGGATTTCTTCCGGATTCCAGAACGCAGTGGCACTGAAACTGAGGCATGGGAGGCACGAAGAAGAGAAGAAATGTGAAGATTGGGAAGAAGGAGATTTGGGGAACGGGCATACTGGTGACGATCCTCTTTCACATCCCGTTGAATGGCTCTGCCACTGGACTCGAGCTGCCCACGGACCCTGGCCAGACGAAACTCAGAATGATTTTCTGGATCAGTTGATTCTTGGATGCGCGAGTGCTGATCGTTCCGCACTCGCCGCCATTCTGAACATCATTGCGACGAAGAAACTGCGAGCATCATCGCTGGGCATCCGGGGAGGCTATGCCGTCGTGTCGCTAACCGAAGTGCCATTGTGTGAGTTTCGCCAGCGGCGAGTGTTTCGGAAGCATCGCCACCGGTTTGACTTCGAACCGTTTGGCATCGCCATTCGAAAAGAACGCCTTAAGCTACTGGGCGCGCGGCCGGTTGTTTACGGGAACGATCAGGACTGGGCATTACTGAATGAAGAAACGCGTCCGTTTTATCAGAAGGCGACTCGTGATTCTTCCACTTCAAATCTGGACGAACAAGAATGGCGAGTTCATGGCGATATTCTGCTGGCGGATCTTCCGGCAACCGACGTTGTTCTCTTCACTGACCTGCCGGAGCAGCGGGACCTGTTGAGGCAATGCACGGCGTGGAAGGTAATTGTTGTGCCGCCCCACCCAGACATGTCATAGCAGGATGATCTTCAAATCGTCGATCAGGACGGACAATCTCCCTGGGAACGTGAAAAGTAGATCGTTCATCATGCATGAAGAATCTGTCGCCCGAGCCATCCTGCAACGAGCCCGCGAGACGCTCGATGAGACAATGCTGGACTCCGAACAGACATGCACCAACAAACGAACCGTTTCAGCACTGACGGTCTCGTGTGGCGAATTGAGCGGCGTTGACCCTGAGTTGCTGTCGCTGACTTTGAAGAGACTCTGTGCGTCCAGTGATGAATTTGTTCACTGCAAATGTTGCGTGCAACAAACCCCAATGGAGGCGCACTGCAGCAAATGCCATCTGGACTTTGCACCTGAGAACTTCATTTTCCGCTGCCCATGCGGAAGCCAGAATATTCAGGTGATTCGGGGAGAATCTGTTGTCCTTGAATCATTGACCGTGACTGACGAACACTAGAACAACCCCGATCGGTCCCCAAAGTCGGAACCGGAATCTCCACGCTGACCTGATGGAGTCTTGCCGAGTTCATGAAGACCCCATGCCAGCAGCACAAGACTTGCGATTCGAACGAGCTGCACTCCAATCCCTGCAAGTTCAAGTAAGACGGGACTGATTGCGAGCAGCGCTGAGTTGATAAAGCCGCTAAGAACGCCGTATGCGGTCAGAAGAACCTGAGCGACAAGGAAGCCGATGATTCCAGCTTTTCCCTGGTTCTCCAGCCTCGCTGCAAGGACGATGCAGGTGCCCAGCAAAGGCAGGCTCAGGAAAGAAATCGAGATCGTTGTTAACCATATCATGGAATGATCCTTTCGACGGTTGGCTTTGCACTGACGCTTACGCCGTGTTTCGTACTGAACAGCACTCATGAGTATGTCCGAGCTACACTATTTCGTCGACTGGCTAACTTCGAGTTCGGTCGTTTGGGACGCAGTCACGGACTTTTGTAGGTGCCGACTGCCGGGCGGCACTTCGCGGCCTTGCCGCGACCAGCGCGCGAGTGAGTTGCCACCTTCTTTAAAGGACAACGTGGAAACGACATCGCTATGAGATTGCTTCACGGCGAGCGGGATTCAATGGTAAACGTGCCAAAACGTGGGTTCGCCTTTCGGCGAAAGTCCTTTCCGGCAGAAAAGGACCTACTTTGAAAAGCATTCGCGACGACTCTGGGTCGTTACCTGGTCTGCTGGCCGCGGAGCGTGCATCACTGTCCATGCCGAACGGTCGCTGCATTCGACGACTACTTCAAGGGGGTGATCACCGGTTCGAAGGACAGCGAATGCAGTCCCAAGGATCTCGCAGTTCACCGGTTTTGACGGAAGAACAGAGTTGATGGACTGCGGACTCCGTCTGTCGATCTCCATCGCCTCACAAAGAGTCCAGTCTGCTATGAGGGCATCGAAGTTGTCTCGGAGGCAACTGGTCAGCAGGGAATCAAAATCCTCCGACTCGCTCAGCCACTGTCCCCATTGTTGTTCTGGCCGAAGGGCAAACTGCAGGAATCGCGTTACGGCAACTCGTGATCCTCCGCGTCTTTCAGCACGACTTGACACAATTGGGTTGGGGCAAACCGGGCTCCGTGATGGAGCGTCGTAGAACAGAGCTTGCCTTTCCAGAAAGACGGACGATTCTCTCGCACTCAATGGCTCCTGAAGATGTGCGATGCCTTCGTGCATCCATTCAGGAAGTTCCAGCGGTGCCTGCTTGTTCATTCGTCGATCGTGGAGGCGACAGTAGACCGCGGCGTGAGACAGTTCATGTGCCAGCAGTGCTGCCAGGTCAGCTTTCGACGAAAGGGCAGCGTCGAGGTATACGACATCCGACAGTTCGGCCAGTTCACTGGATGACTCATCGCAAGCACCCAGGAAGTCTGAAGGCCGAACGCATCCCAGCACCGGAACAGCTCTGTCGTCCTGGCAGTCGAGTTCTGTGATCAAGATCGACAGCTGCCCATCATGGTCCAGGTCGTGAATCGTTCCCAGTCGTGTCGACAATAGAAACGCCAGAACATCAATCTGGACTGCCATGAGATGTTCCAGATTGGCTCGAACATGCGTTTGTTGATCGACCGAAAGAGTCGTGTCGACATAGAAGGCGACACTTCCGCTGGAAGCCAGGAGAGACGCATCCACCAGTGTTTCTGTAATCCCCGTGTCCTCGTATCGAGGTGCCAGAAATCGACGCCTCGCGCGTGAGAGCGTGCCGGCTGCTGCCTGATGGCCCGGGAGTTGATCAAAACTGTTCGCGAGAGCGACGTTCACCCGCTTTGCGTGCTCTGCGTACGTCAATCGAGCATCGAGCTGGAGGTTCTGCTCAGGCGGAAGTCGAGGGCTCAGCTCGCGATGAGCCTCTAAGAGAACTGATTTCACGGAAGGGGCATTGTCGGTGGCTGCAATGGGAACAATCGCGTCTCTCGGAGAAACATGATTGCTGGACGACGACTCCGTTCCACGAACTTGAAACGAATGGGGAGCACCCGTCCGATCCAGTGATGTCAGAACAATCAGGGAGTTCCTGGGCACGTAGAAAGAGCGAATCCGGGGGGCGTATTGCAATGGCGAAGACTGCGAAGCCGTGGAATTCGGTTTCGAAATCGCATCGGAACCTGACCCCGCCGAAAGATCCAGCCCGCTGGCCAACAGGCCTGCAGCGACAGCGGCCGTGATAGAAAGACCGAAAAGAAAGCCGGAGTGCCGCCCCATTTGAGTCCCCACCCTGACGGCACCCGGCTTTGGATTTCCTCTCGCTCGTCGGCTGCGATGCCGCTCCGCTACCTACTATCGGCCTCAAATTCGGCAAAGTTGATGCAATTTGTCCGACAAGGTTGGGTAATAACACGGAGGCTTTCGAAAGATTCCGTTTCTCCAAAAGGGCTTGAAGATTGCCTCAAGGGTGCCCTCATTGCCAAAAATGGGTGAGTTTGAGGGGTTAACCGGCTCCAACGGTTCAGGACAGGGAGTTTTCCCCGGCCTGTTTCTTCTGCCTGTTTTTACCGGGAATTTCTTTCCAGGGAATCCGAACACGATTGTAGACTAATCCGCGCTGTGCGCCCGGCATCAGTGCGGCGGGCCAATTGGCGGTCTGCAACGGCAGTACCACGGGGGATTTCAAATGCGGCATTTGGCTGGTTCGTTGTGTTCATTGGGTTTTGGTTTGAGTGCTTTCTGTCACGCAGTAACTGCGGACGGAACTTCGGAAACACAGGTGCCGGATGCAATCGTACTCCGGGCTTCCGGAGCAGATCAGCATTTCGCGGTTGCTCTGCGAGCTTCATTCCGACCTGCTGAAGTGCGACGGCACATTATTCTGGTTGATACCTCTGCCAGTCAGCAGGGCATCTATCGCGACCAGTCGATCAGCATTCTCGGAAAGCTGATTGAACGGATTCCTGCTGGCCATGAAGTTCTTGTGGCCGCGGTGGATTCAGGAATGGAACTGCTGACGGAAGGTTTTGTTCCGTCAGGCAGTGCAGACCTCAAGAATGCAGCCACGAACCTGAGCCGTCGAACTCCGATGGGAGCCACTGATCTGGCTCTTGCGATTCGCGAATCACTCGGCAAGACAACCGCAAGTGAGATTTCTGTCGCCTACATCGGTGACGGACTCAGCGCTGGCGACCTGATGTCAGTGAATGATCTCGATACACTTGTTGACCAGCTGCAGTCACGTCAGGTCACATTCCATTCAATGCTGCTGGGCCCAAAGGTTGACCGACAGCTCGCTGGCATCCTGGCAAATCAGACCGGTGGGACTCTGCAGACATTCAGCGAAGAATCCCTGAATCAGTCTGTGGGCCAGCTGGCTCAGGACATTCAGGAATCTGTGGCTCTGGTTCGCGACCTGAAGACGGCTGACTCTGGTGTCGAGCTGGCACTGCCGGAAGTTGTGGCTCTGCGAGCTGATCGCCACACCGTGGTGTTCGGACATGGCAAGCCAGGCAATGACCTGACAGTTTCTGGCACCGTCGCTGGTCAGAAGGCAAGCTGGACGGTTGACAGCACTGAAATGCAGAACGGCGGAGCAGAAATTCGTTCTCTGTATGAACAGGCTCGGAGCACTCAGGGACTGAACACACCGTACGTCGGTCTCGAAGGAATGAAGACAGCATCAGCTGAGCTGAAAGCCATTGTCGAACAGTCCATTGCGACCGCTCAGGCCATGGCGAAGGCAGGGCAGCCAAGGGCAGCTCTGAATCTGGTACAGAGAGCACTGCTGCTGGATTCCGCCAACCCGACTCTGACAGCCCTGGCCGCCTCATTGCAGGACGAACAGCAGCCGATTGACAAGCTTGGCCCGCCGAGCGCTGATGACGGTGACGCGATCAGCAAGCGTGGCTCCAAGAATGAAATCCTGACACAGCAGCTTGTTCAGTCAGTCAATGCTGCGATTGGCGAAGCAAAGCGAACCGCCTCAGATCAGCCTGAATATGCTCTGACACTTCTGAAGGACGTTCTGGAAGCCGTTCGATCTTCGAAGGAAGTCGCACCTGAAAAGCAGGCGGAACTTGATCGACGGCTCGTTGATGCCATCAGCAAGGTGGATATCTCCCGACAGACTAATGAGATTCGTGAGAAGCAGCTGCAGGAAGCTCGCGCAAACCTGGAAGCTCGCGATGAACTGCAGCAGGAAATGTTGCAGGAAGAACAGCGACTCGAAACGCTGATCAGCCAGGTCCGAGGCCTGATGGACCGTGCTCGCCACGGTGACTCTCCAGCCTACGAAGAAGCTGAAATCGCTGCTCGTACGGCGATTGAGATGAAGCCAGGAAACGGAACGGCATCGGCCGCACTGGTGATGTCAGAATCATCCGGTCAGCTGAGCAAGGCCTACGAACTGATCAACCTGCGTCACGACCGGTTCCTTGAAACTTTGTACCAGGTTGAACTGTCACACGTTCCATTCCCGGACGAGCCACCGATTCTATATCCGCCAGCAGACGTATGGCGTGCTCTGTCGATTGCTCGTAAGGAAAAGTACAAGTCAGTTTCGCTTCGTTCACAGAAGGAAATCGAACGATGGCTCGAGAAGATGCTGGACGAGCCTCTTCCACGCCGACTGGATTATCCTGGCGACGAAAGCCTTGGTACGATTCTTGGCGAGATCGCGGATTCGTATACGGACGAAGGTCCTTACGTCATGCGAATTCTGCTGGACGAAACGGACGAAGAAATCGGCCAGGATCCTCAGTTCCTTGAAACGACTCAGGTGTCCAACGTCGACCTGTCCGGCATCACTCTGCGAAACGCTCTGAAGCTGATCTTCGCGAAGGTGAAGGACGCAGAACTGACCATCATGATTAAGAACGAAGTCATGCTGGTAACGACCGTTGCAACCTCAGAGTTGCCGGAGAATATCGAGACTCGCGTTTACGACGTGGCCGACCTCGTTGTTCCGACCCAGTCATTCGCTCAGTTTGGTGGCGGTGGCCAGGGCGGCTTTGGCGGTGGCGGTCAGGGCGGCGGTGGCTTCGGCGGCGGCGGTCTGGGCGGTGGCGGCCAGGGTGGTTTTGGCGGTGGTCAGGGTGGCTTTGGTGGTGGCGGCTTCGGTGCTGTCGCTCCGGAAGCGAACCCAGGCAACGGAATCAACCTCAAAAAAAAACCGGGACAGTAAAACCTACTGAACCAGCAGAGTCTATTGATTCAACATCAACGGGTGAACCTGTGCGGTCTCGCACGGGTTCATCCGTTTTGCGTTACATTCGCCAAAGTTCAGGCGCGGTGCCGTGCTGTGTTTCACAGGATGGTACGAAAAACTCTACAAAGGCAGGCCAGAAGACTTCAAAGGGCGAGACGTCGAAAGATCCTGATCGTGCTCGGCGTCTGTCAGGCAGGCAGATCATTGCTCAGGTCGAAGGAAAGCCAGACCTCGTCGCGGCCTGGGACGCAGTTCTAAGCGACTTCATTGTTTCCGACACCCAATTCGCAGAAGCGATCAGCCAGCTGCACGAGGCGAAGAAGTACTCAGTGGCGATTGAGGGTGTTCAGGCTGCGATTCGTGCTGGGCGGGCGTTGCCATGGATGTACGATATTCTTGCGCTGGAAATGAAGCTCGACAATCGGCCGGAAAAGGAGATCGGGAGAGTCTTGAAGTCGCGTATCGACTTCGCAACGGCCAACGTTCCTCAGATGCTGATTACGGCGGCAATGCTTTCTCGATTCGAGGCATGGAAGGAATCGCTGACGATTCTGAAGGATGCCTCTGAGATCAATCCTGGCCTCGACGAGATCTGGCTGCTTGCCCGAAGTGTTGCCGACAAGTCGGGGGACCCCGGCGAGATCGTCTGGTCTCGCTCCGGCGTAGTGAAGAATGTCTGGTCCAGCGGCTATCAGCAGCACCACGATGAAGCGAGGAAAGCAGTGGCCTCGCTGCTCGAGAAAATGGATCGCGAAGGAAACTCCGGCAAAGCGCAAGCCCTGAAGGACCAGTTTGCTGATGCAGACAGTCTTGATCTGGAAATCACGGTTCGGTGGGTCGGCAAGGCTGATGTAGACCTTTCCATCAAGACCCCGTCCGGAGAAACCTGCAACTATGCTCAGACCGTGACGGCGTCTGGCGGACGTCTGCTGCGTGACCCTGCATCTTCAGACGCCGAAAAGAAGGTGGCTTCCGAATCTCATTTTGAGAAGTTCGTGCAGCACTCCGCAGAAAGTGGCTCCTATCGGATCGAGCTTCGCTTTATCTCGGGTACGATTCCTTCAGGAACACTTCTGGTGGATATTGTGCAGCACAAAGGGATGGCAAACGAGAAGAAAGAGACCAAAAGCGTTCCATTGAAGAAGGAGGCCATGTTGCTGAACGTCGAACTTCAGGACGGACGGGCGAAGGCATCCGAAAAGTAGTCTTCTCACTGTGGCGACAGGGTGCCCGTGTGGTCTCAGATTCAAATGGCGAATGCAACCAGGAAAGGTGACTCATGCCACTTCAGCGTCAGGTTCTGATCATCGTCGGTGACGCAACTGAGACTCTCGACACGATGTATCCGTACTATCGTCTGATTGAAGCCGGATTCCGCCCGGTAGTGGCGGCGCCGGAAAAGCGTCGTTATCAGATGGTTCTTCATGAAGTGAAGCCCGGCTGGACAATCACGAAAGAGTGGGAAGGCTATACGATCGAAGCGGATATCGCCTTTCGCGATGTCCGTGAAGAAGACTATGCGGGCATCTTGTTTTCCGGCGGCCGCGCGCCGGAATACATCCGTTATGACGAAGACCTTGTTCGGATGACTCGTCACTTCTTCGCCACAGGCAAACCAGTGGCAAGCGTCTGCCACGGTGTGGAAATACCAGCCTACGCCGATTGTGTCCGGGGTCGAAAGATGGCGACGGTGGCAAAGTGCCGGTTTGATCTGGAAGTTTGCGGGGGCATTTTTGTCAACGAGCCCTGCGTGATCGATGGCAACCTCGTGAGCGGTCGAACCTTTCATGACAACGGACACTACGTCGCGCCATGGATTCGTCTGTTGGAAGACTATGCCGCGAATGCGGGAATCTGACAGCTCGCCCCCAACCATCCAACCATCCATCCATTTCTCGTCTTCTTCCGCGTGATTCCATGAAGCCCGGACTGTCTCCTGGTCAAAGAGCACACCTGAACTGGATCGTCGATGCCAGCATGGTCATCACGCTGGGCGGTGATTCAAGAGCAACGGTGTTCTCCACGCCAAACATGATTCTCCTGATGGAACGTGCTGCCAGGGAAGCGTTGAGGCCATGGCTTGAGGACGGTGAAGAATCCGTTGGCATCGATGTCAACATCCAGCACCTGTCCGGAGCGGGGATGGGTTCAGGCGTCACAGGAACGGCTGTCGTCACTGCGATTGAGGGGCGCAATGTTCAGTTTGATGTGGAAGCCTGGACGGGCGATCGACTGCTTGGCAGGGGGACTCATCGTCGTGCCGTTGTGCCGGTGTCGCGTCTGATCGAGAACCTCGAAAAATTCTCGGGGCAGAAATCACTCAGCCACATGAAGACAAACACCGGGTCGCTGCCTTCGTTTCAGGCACTCCGCGTTGAAATGCAGAATCGCATCTGCACCGTCGCCCTCAATCGTCCGGCGTCACTCAATGCCGTGAACATGGCAATGACCTCAGACATCGAACAGCTTGTTGGCTGGCTCCTGGGGCATCCGGAAGACGTACGAGTTGTTCTGCTGACCGGAGCTGGCCGCGCGTTCTGTGCGGGCGACGACGTCAAGGAACTGCGGTCGCTGGATGACCCGACAGCGCGTGACCTCAGCCTTCGGCAGGCGGCGATGTACCTAGCATTCGAACAGTTGCCGCAACCGGTGATTGCGGTCATTAACGGCGACACGTTTGGCGGAGGATGTATTGCTGCCCTCGCTGCCGATCTGAGAATTGCCTGCCACGCTGCTCGGTTTGGAATGCCGGAGATTCATCTTGGGTGGCCGCCCGGATACGGGATCGCTCAGCTGAGTGCGCTGATTGGGAAGTCGCGGGCACTCGAAATGTGCCTGATGGGTGACCCAATCTCGGCTGAGACGGCTTTGCAGTGGGGATTGATCAACGAAGTCGTTCCTGAAGGAATGCTGATGCGTCGGTCCCGGCAACTCGCCTCCAGAATGCTGCAAATGCCGGCCGAGGCACTTCGACTGACGAAACGGCTGGTTCATCTGGATGAAGGCATCCAGCCCAAAGTGGCCCATCGTGCCGACACAGAAGCCTACATTCGGTGCCTGATGATGCCGGATGCCAGGGAGGGGCTTGCGGCGTTCGCTGAGAAACGAAATCCGAGATTCTCAGGTCAGTGAACGGATGAAAATTCGTTCCCCTTTCAGCGACTGGGGACGGCCTCGATTTGCAATACAGAAGGAGCATTCTACGATGCTCCTGAGGCGTCAGGGACTCCGGAAAACACACCTGCAGAAAAAACTTCCGGCGACCCTGTCCGAGAATGCGGGAACCGCGTTTTGTTCTCATTGACCGCAGCAGGGTTTGCAACGGCAATGAGCTGTGTTTCGGTGGGCCTTGTCGAACTTCAGTGATGACAGCTGAATTCGATCAACATCAATTTTGTTCTCCAGCGCTGGTTCATTTCTCGCTGGCTTAGATTTTTCGAGACACCGTTCTCTGGTTTTTCTGTGAGGTAACGTCGTGGCGACTCTGGAAGAAAAGCAAAAGACTCAGAGGGAACTTCTTGATCAGCACACCCGTGAAATGGTGCAGTGGCACTTCGGTGATGATACGGGCTGCGAATTCTGGCTGGAAAAAAAGAAGACCTTCAACTTTGACCCGCTGAAAGATGTGAACTGCTTCGACGACCTGAAGAAGTTTCCATTGTTCGAAGACGAATGGCTCCGTGGCGGACCAATGCGTCGCTGGGTGCCGAAGCAATACCAGAACAAGCCGATTTACGTTTTTGAAACTGGCGGGACAACCGGCATTCCAAAGTCACGAGTCGTCGTCGAAGACCATTGGATCGACTACG
>VFQT010004543.1_pt1 | contig 11409 bp, 8 predicted proteins | sample 3512381 | NCBI WGS metagenome assembly VFQT01 (sample SAMN10412376, study PRJNA504923) | tailings metagenome | isolation source: Relicate 2 Philex TSF3 active mining site | place: Philippines: Tuba, Benguet | collected 2017-08-29 | reverse complement strand
CCAGACTTAGTAAAAGTAGCAAGAATTTTTGCACCGATAACTAGCCCAACTTCGGTAGCTGCCTTTGTGATTGCTCCACCTTTTGTCTTAGGGTTATGCATCAATGCCGGGATTAGATGGAGGGCATCAGTCTCTGTCTTTTCAATAATTCGAGCCATCGTATTAACAGATTCAATCGGAAAACTTCCAGTACTTGTTTCACCTGAAAGCATAAGCGCATCAGCGCCATCCAAGATTGCATTTGCGCAATCCGTAGCTTCGGCACGAGTTGGACGAGAATTAGTCATCATCGAATCCAACATTTGGGTTGCCACAATAACTGGCTTTGCATTTTCACGAGCCGCAGTAATACATCGCTTTTGTATGAGCGGAATCTCTTCAATTGGCATCTCGACTCCAAGATCGCCTCGCGCAACCATGATTCCGTCAAAAGCCTCAATGATTGAGTCTAGATTTTCGACTGCTTGTGGCTTCTCAATCTTTGCAATAACTGGAAGTCGTATTCCAACTTCATCCATTATTTGATGGACTCTCTCAATATCTTTGGCTGAACGCACAAAGGAGAGAGCCACGAAATCTGCGCCCTCTTTCAATCCCCATTTAAGGTCTTCAATATCTTTATCAGACATGGCCGGAACAGAAACGGCTACTCCAGGTAGGTTTAAACCCTTGCTATTTGAAATCTGTCCAGACTCAATACATTTTGTTAAAACTTCTGTCCCTTGAACACTTTGCACTTCGACAATAACTTTTCCGTCATCAATAAGAATTAAATCCCCTGCTTTGCAATCCCCTGGAAGTCCTTTGTAAGTCGTACTGGCTCTTGATTTTGTTCCAACCACATTTTCAGTTGTGATTGTAAAAATATCCCCGATTTCTAGTTGGTAAAAATCTGCATCAAATTTTCCTAATCTGATTTTTGGTCCTTGGAGATCAATCAAAATAGCAACTGGAACCATCTTCTTCTCCGCTACTTTTCGAACTAAATCTAACCTGCTCTTGTGATCCTGGTGTGTTCCGTGGGAAAGATTCAATCTCGCAACATTCATACCCGCATCTATCAGGGCTTCAACTTTTTCAATACTTTCTACTGCCGGTCCCAATGTGCAAACAATTTTTGCTCTCCGCACTTGGGGACCTCTCCTCTATTAAGCTAATTCAAAGCATTAATGGACGACTTTGTCCGATCTGAATTCTACCGCCTTAATTGGATGCAGTTAAATCTAAATACCTGAAATATTGGCCAGCTGACCAACACCGGCGGTTATTGCCATGCCGAGCGCTCCACCCAAAACAATTCGTCTAGTTGTCTTGAGAATGCTTGAGCCGGCAATACGCGCACTAATAATTCCCGCAACAACCAAACCGATAAAAGTAATCAAAACTATCGAAAGCGCCTTACCTCCGAGGCTTGGAGCAAAAGCCCCAACAAATGGAATCAATCCTCCGGCAGTGAAACTCAAGGCAGAAGCAATCGCTGCTTGGAGTGGACGTGCTTTCGTTGCATCGTGTTGACCCAATTCATCTCTTAAATGTGCGGCCAGTGGATCCTTTTCATGAAGCTCTTGTGCAACAGCTTCAGCTAATTTACGTGAAATTCCACGTGACTCATAAATTCTTGTTAGCTCTTCTAGTTCACCTTTTGGATCAAGTGCAAGTTGTTTCATCTCTAATTCTCGATCAGACTCTTCAATATCGTTCTGTGAACGAACTGATACAAATTCTCCGACAGCCATCGACATCGAACCTGCTGCAATTGCAGCAAGGCCAGCGGTCAAAACAAAGTCATTTCTTCCAGCAGTAACAACGCCGATCATTAATGATGCGGTTGATACCAAGCCATCATTTGCACCTAAAACTGCAGCTCGTAACCAGCCAGCTCTATGAGTTCGATGATTCTCATCGCGCAATTCATGTTCTGATTTGGATAGCGCTTGAGTCATCCGGACATTCTAACTTATAGGTTAGTGAATTCTGATGATTGTTTAGAGTTGCGATTTCTTGTAACTAGGTAGACGAGTGCAAGCAAGAAAAGAACTGAACTGGTCCAGACGTTTAATCTTAATCCAAGAATCAAATTGGCTTCATCAATTCTGAAAGTTTCTATGATGCCACGACCTAATGAGTATCCAGCTACGTATAGAGCAAAAATTGAACCAGATTTCAGTCCCCGTAGATATCTAGACCTGACCAGAATTGCTGCAATAAATAGACACCAGATGGCCTCATAAAGGAATGTTGGATGGAAAGTTTCAAAAGTTAGATATCCATCTGGTCTATATCGTTCCGGAATTTGCAACGCCCATGGTGCATCTAATGGACGACCAAATAATTCTTTGTTAAACCAATTTCCAAATCGACCCACCGCTTGGGCGACCAACAATCCAGGGGCCAGTGAGTCGGCAAAAACTCTGAAACTGATTGCGGATCTTTTTGGATGCCTCCGATAAATGAAGAAAGCGATAAGCGCGCCCAGACTTATTGCGCCCCATATTCCTAGTCCACCCTCCCAGATATATAGCGCCGCAATAGGTTCATTTAGATATTTCTCGGGCGAAGTGAGAACGTGATAAATCCGGCCACCAATGATTCCAGCAGGAACCGCAAAGATTGCGACATCTCCTACAACTCCAGCGCTCCCGCCTCGAGAAATAAATCTCCTATTTCCGATAAAGATTGCCAAGACGATTCCACTGATTATGCATAGCGCGTAATAGTGAATAGTTAGTGGGCCAAGTTCTAATACAGATTGACTCGGCGAAGGAATCACTTTGGCTACTTTGCGGCTTCTACAGCGGCCTTAAATGCATCTAGGTTCAATCCAGTGCCTTTGTAATCCCAAATCTTGCCATCAATGAATACGGTAGGAGTTCCCTTAACATTGTATTTCGCCATTGAGTCATAAACGGCTTTGACTTGATCAAGATACTTTCCATCCGTTACGCAGCTTTCGTAATCTGGTGAAGTAATTCCAATTTTCTTGCTTAGCGCTAAGAGATTTTCATTTGTGTAAGTACCTGAACCCTCTTGGCCTTGGACTGCAAATAGGGCATTGTGCAGATCCAAGAATCTACCCTCAGAAACGGAACAGAATGATGCGTTTACAGCGCGAACGGAATCTTGCCCAAGAAATGAAGTCATTCGATAAGTAACTTGAGCTTCCTTATTTCTAATCAATTCTTCTACATAAGATCCGATGGCCTTTTCGAAATCATTACAGAATGGGCATTGTGGGTCTTCCCAAATTTCAATTTTCGGCTTTGTGCCAACGTTAAATGAGATACCGAAATCATCTTCCTCAGAAAAAGTTCCAGTCAGCGCAGGACCGTTTTGAGAGGAATCAATTTTCTCTAGTGCAACATCGAAATCACTAAGTGAAGCTTGGCGCTTATCTAAAACTGTAAATATGACTCCCGATAGCACTACGAGAGCAACCATTCCGAGAACTAGATTTCTAGTTAACGTATCTCCGCCCTTTTCGCTATCGCGGTGACGTTGACGTGGCTCTTTTGGCATTCTGACTCCTTCGGTGGCTTCGAGAGTGGGAGTTTATCTAATTTGAGCGCTTCCGCACTCCCCTTGAAAGGTCTTTAGCTAATTCTCCAACTGCATCTAGGCCCCTGCCATCCAGTAATAACTTAAGGAATGCTGAGCCAACAATCACCCCATCGGCATACGCCGAAATTTCAGAAGCTTGTTCGCTATTGGATACACCCAGACCTACCGAAATCGGTAAATCACTAACTGTGCGAATTCGTGAAACTAAATTTTTAGCATCATTAGATAAAACGCTTCGAGCGCCCGTTACGCCCATCAAGCTTGCTGCATAGACAAAGCCAGTGCAGTTCTTGGTTACATTTTTCAATCGTGAATCTGTACTACTTGGTGCGACAACGTAGGTTCGATCGATATCGAATTCATCGGTTGCCGCAATCCATTCTTGAGACTCTTCAACTGTTAAATCCGGAGTGATTACACCAACGCCACCCGACTGTGCTAAATCGGAAGCGAATTTTTTAACGCCATATCTTTCGATTGGATTCCAATAGGACATTACATATGTTGGAACCGAAGATTCAGCGACTATTTCAAAAACATCTGCATTTTTTATGCCATTCTTGATTGCTGCCTCGCTGGTCTGCTGGATTACTGGACCGTCCATAACTGGATCGCTATATGGCATTCCAACTTCGATTAAGTCAACTCCGCCAGCAATCATCGCCGCAATTACTTTCTTGCTTTCAGACTTACTTGGAAATCCAGCCGTCACATATCCGATTAATACAGACCTGTTTTCTTCTTTGGCCTTTGCAAAGACACTCTCAGTTCTTTTGTTCATGAAAGCTTCCTAGATTGGAATTCCAAAGTAGTTGGCCGCAGTCTGAACATCTTTGTCACCACGTCCAGAGAGATTGATAAGCAAGTTTGAATTTGCACCCAAATCTTTTCCGACTTTTATTGCGCCAGCAAGGGCATGCGCCGTTTCAATTGCTGGAATTATTCCCTCGCTTTTAGAAAGTAAATCGAAGGCTTGCATTGCCTCATCATCTGTAATGGCTAGATATTCTGCTCGGCCAATATCTTTTAGATATGCGTGTTCAGGGCCAACGCCTGGGTAATCAAGTCCTGCCGAAATCGAATGCGATTCCATGGTTTGTCCATCTTCATCTTGCAGGACAAAAGTTCGCGTTCCGTGGAGTACTCCTGGAGAGCCGCCAACCAATGTTGCTGCATGTTTCCCGCTTGCAACACCCGCTCCACCTGCTTCTAATCCAATTAGGCGAACTTTTGGATCATCGATAAAGGCATGAAATATTCCGATTGCATTTGAGCCACCACCGACGCAGGCGAGAACCGCATCAGGAAGTTTTCCAATTATTTCTAGTAATTGTGCTTTGGATTCTTCGCCAATAATCTTGTGAAAATCGCGAACCATAGTTGGAAAAGGATGAGGACCGGCTACAGTGCCAAGCAGATAGTGAGTTGTGGAAACATTTGTTACCCAGTCACGCATCGCCTCGTTGATTGCATCTTTTAGAGTTCGAGATCCAGTAGTAACTGGAATGACTTCTGCGCCCAAAATCTTCATTCGCGCAACGTTAAGCGATTGGCGTTTTGTATCTTCTTCGCCCATATAAACGACACATTCCAACCCCATTAATGCCGCGGCAGTTGCAGAAGCAACGCCATGTTGACCAGCTCCGGTTTCAGCAATTATTCGCTTTTTGCCCATTCGCTTTGTTAATAAAGCTTGACCTAATACATTGTTTATCTTGTGACTTCCCGTGTGATTTAAATCTTCACGCTTTAGGAATATTCGTGCGCCGCCAGCATGCTTAGCGAATCGTGAAGCCTCAGTGATTATTGAGGGGCGACCGGTATAAGTTCTATGAAGTTCATTGAGTTCGGCGATAAATATCGGATCATTCTGAGCTGCTTCGTGGGCTGCGGCTAATTCATCAAGCGCACCAATAAGTGCTTCTGGCACAAAGCGCCCACCAAATTTTCCAAAATGTCCCTCGCTCACAACCTCACTCTACTTTTCTGGCAGAAGTTGCGCCTGTTATAAATTCTTGAATTTTCTCGCTTGGATTATCAGCGCGAACCAACGCCTCGCCGACCAAAATTGCATCTGCGCCAAGAGTTCGGGCCATGATTACATCCGACCTCTCGAAAATTCCCGATTCTGCGACCCGAATAATTTGGCTAGGAATCTTTGGCATTAACTCTGCAAATGCTGATTGGTTAACCTCTAGAGTCTTTAGATTTCTTGCGTTTACACCCATGATTTTTGCTTCCACTGCCAATGCGCGCTCGAGCTCCTCTTGATTATGTATTTCAATCAATGCGCTCATTCCTAGCGATTCGGTAATCTGTAAATAATCCTTAAGTTGATGATCATCGAGGGCGGCGACTATGAGCAGAATTATATCTGCACCAAATGCTCGAGATTCCTCTATTAAGTACTCGCTAACCATAAAGTCTTTTCGAAGAATTGGAATATCAACGGCGGAACGAACAATTTCCAAATCTTTTAGTGAACCTTTGAAACGACGTTCTTCGGTTAAAACACTTATCGCAGTAGCGCCAGCCTTTTGATAAATAGCTGCAAGTGAAGCTGGTTCTGGAATGGAGGCAAGTTCACCTTTACTTGGAGATGATCGCTTTATCTCCGCGATTACAGAGAAATCGCGCTCTTTAAAAATTGATAATGCTGGTAATGGTTTAGGGGCAGAGGCAATCTTTTCTGCCAGTTGATTAGGAGCTAATTTTCTGGCCGCCTCATCAGCTTTAACTCCTTCGATTATTTCCGAGAGTACGCTCACTAAAGCTTCCTTAATTTATTTGCAGACGATATAGCGCCAATTACCGCAGCTGCCTTATTCAGACATTCGGCATCTTCACTCTCTGGTGATGAGTCTGCAACTACACCTGCGCCAGCTTGAACATATGCTTTATCTCCCTTAAGGATTGCTGTTCTGATTGCAATGCATGTATCGAGGTTGCCAGTGAAATCTAGGTAGCCAATTGCTCCCCCGTAGATGCCTCGTCTCGACTTTTCTAGTTCTTCAATAATCTCCATTGCTCTCGGCTTCGGCGCTCCCGAAAGTGTTCCAGCGGGGAAAACTGCGTAAAGAGCATCTATCGGTGCTAGTTCACTTTTTAGATCTCCAGTCACAGTTGAAACGATATGCATTACATGTGAATATCTTTCTATCTGCATAAATTCAACAACCTTGACCGAACCTGGATTGCAGACTCGACCTAAATCATTTCTTCCTAAATCAACCAACATCAGATGCTCGGCTCGCTCTTTAGGATCTGCAAGTAATTCATCGCCAAGGCGAATATCTTCCGCCTGATCTAATGCTCGCTTACGAGTTCCGGCAATTGGATGAACCATTACTTCGCCATCTGTTACTTTCACTAGCGCCTCCGGGCTAGAGCCCACAACACTCAAACCATCTGCAAATCGGAATAAGAACATATATGGACTTGGATTATGGAGGCGAAGCATTCGATATACATCGAAAGGATCTGCCTGATTATCCATTTCAAATCTCTGGGAAAGAACGACTTGGAAAGCCTCACCGCTCTTGATCTCTTCTTTAATCCTCGCAACGCCATCGCAGAATTCAGCAGAGCTAGTCTTGCGCGCGAAGTCAAGAGGAGCTCGATCGTCAAGGTGAGTTAGAGGGCTTATTAACGGCTCATTCAAAAGTTTTTTCATCTCCGAGAGTCGTCTCAAGCTAGTTTCATATGCCTCATCAACTCGCTCTTTGGATCCATCCCAATTAATTGCATTGGCGATTAAAGTTACCGAACCTTGTAAATGATCATATATTGCTAAATCTGTAGTTAACATAAAAGCTAGTTCTGGTAATCCAAGTTCATCAGAATTTAAATCTGGCAATTTTTCAAGCCTTCGTACTGAGTCATAACCAAGATAACCAACGAGTCCGCTAGTAAGTCGGGGCAAGCCAGGAATACGTGGCGTTTTTAAATGTGATCCAGTAATGCGAAGCGCTTCTAGCGGATCGATGCCCGATGGCGCCCCGGCTGGCGGAGTGCCAACCCAAGTAGCTAGACCCGATTTTTCTGTCAATGTTGCCTGACTTGAAACACCAATAAATGAATATCTAGCCCAACTACCACCATGTTCAGCTGATTCCAACAAGAAAGTATTAGGTGCATGTTTTGTCAATTTGGCATAGAGCGTTAATGGCGTTTCACTATCAGCGAGAAATCTCTCAGCAACTGGAATTACGTTATAACTCTCAGCGAACTTCCGAAATTCAGATAAAGAGATTGGAGTTAGCGCAGAATTAGTCGACATTAATTACTACACACTCCTAGGGCCTCGGGGAACGAGAGCTCTCCCTCATAAAATGCTTTGCCAATTATGACGCCTTCAAGTCCTCTGCTGGTTCGTGCACGCAAGAGTTCAAGCTGCGCAAGCGTTGAAACGCCACCTGACCAGACCACTGGCCGTTCGGTTAATTCCAGAATTTCATCTAAAAGATCAAAGTTTGGCCCGGAAAGAGAGCCATCTTTTTCGACATCAGTTACTACATATCGAGCAGCTCCGAGAGCATTTAAGGTTCTAATGGAGGCAGCGAAGTCTTTAATCAACACTTTGCTTCCCCGCGCAAATAGGTCTCGTCCTCTGATATCAAGACCGATAACAATTCGATTTCCGTACTTGCTTGTCGCTCTTGCAACCCACTCCATATCCTCCAGGGCAGCTGTTGCAATATTTGCACGTACACATTTACTCTCCATGGCAAAGCTAAGTGAATCTTCATCTTTGATGCCACCCGAGAATTGCACCTTGAGATCTAGCTCGCCAATTAATTTAGAAAGTAGTTCTCTATTGTTACCAACTCCATAAGCTGCATCCAAATCGACAAGATGAAGCCATTCTGCTCCCATTTCAAAAAACTTTTCAGCAATCTCTTTTGGGTCTGAATCAGGTGTCTGGCTTGCCAGATTATTAAATGAGATTCGAACCGACTTGCCGCCTTGCACATCCAGTGCAGGCAATAGTTCTAACTCTTCTCGAATCGACACTTGCACAGTCTAGAGAAATTTATCTTCTCGGCGCGTTGCTTTAAACCAAGCAATCAGGACCGAGTATTGATTTCAAATCAGCACTGAGGCCTGGTGACGCGGTAATTCTCAATCCATCATCTAATCTAAAAGTCGTTTCCTTTGCTCCACCCTCGATCCGAAGATGTACCTCTCGAGTTCCTGGGTGAGATCTCAATATCTCTTTCATCCGATCGACTACTGGCGGGGTACATCGCTCTGCTTCAACTTTAATTATGAAGGGTCCAATTGGGGCCTGATTTATATCTGGAAGTGATAAATCCATCGCTGCAACTCTTGGTGTTTCTTCTCTCTTATCTATGCGACCTCTGACTGCAACAATTCGATCTTCAATTAAATTTAAGGCATGTTGTTGATAAGAATTAGAAAAGAATAGAACGTCAATAGCGCCTTCGAGATCTTCAATCGTAACGATTGCCCAAGAAGATCCCTGTCTACTTACTTTTCGCTGCACATTTGTAATCAATCCTGCGATAGTGACGATACTTTCATGCTGAACTCCATCATCAAAAAGCTGGCTGATAGTTATATCGCGGACACTCTTTAATACATGTTCTACGCCAAGGAGTGGATGATCAGAAACGTATAGACCCAACATCTCTCTCTCGTAAGATAATAAAAGTGGCTTTTCCCATTCATCGGTAGGTATTTCAGTTGAAATTCCTGAGACAGTGTTTGAGTTTTCCATTCCGCCACCGAATAAATCGAACTGTCCAATCGCCTCGGCTCGTTTTACTTCCGCAACAGAATCAATGGCCTCGAGGTAGATCGACATCAACCCTTTTCTTGAATGTCCAAGTGAATCAAAGGCGCCTGCTTTAATCAGAGATTCAATCGTCTTCTTATTGCAAACCGTTGCATCGACTTTTGCCAAGAAATCACCAAATGATGTAAATCGACCTTTCTCTCCCCGGTTCTTAGCAATAGATGCGACAACATTTTCGCCCACGTTTCTCACGGCTGCCAAGCCAAAACGAATATCTGGACCGATCGGAGTGTATGCAGCATCGGATTCGTTAACATCTGGAGGAAGAACTTTTATACCCATTCTTCGACATTCACTTAAGTACAGCGCAGTTTTATCTTTGTCATGCTGAACGCTAGTGAGTAGCGCTGCCATATATTCGGTGGGGTAATTAGCCTTTAGATAAGCAGTCCAAAATGAAATCACGCCATAACCTGCGCTATGCGCTCTATTAAACGCGTAATCCGAGAATGGAATTAGCGTCTTCCATAACTCTTCTATTGCAGAGCTCGAGAATCCATTCTTTGTCATGCCAGCTTCAAAATGCACATATTCTTTATCGAGAATCTCTTTATTTTTCTTACCCATGGCCTTTCGTAGAAGATCTGCGCGCGCCAGAGAGAAACCGGCAACTTTCTGCGCAATTGCCATAACTTGTTCCTGATAAACAATCAATCCGTAGGTATCGTCAAGAATCTCACTTAGCGCATCCTGCAAATCAGGATGGATAGGTTCTATGCGCTTTCGTTTATTCTTTCGATCTGCATAGTCATTATGAGCATTTACACCCATAGGTCCTGGGCGATAGAGAGCGATAACAGCTGAAATATCGGCAAAAGAATCTGGAACCATTGATCGCAATAGGGCTCGAATTGGTGCGCTATCTAGCTGGAAAACTCCGAGAGTTTCTCCACGCGCCAAAAGTTCAAAGGTTTTCTTATCTTCAAGCGGTAGCTCTTCTAAAACTACTTTCTTACCTTGATTCTTCTCAATATTTGCAATGCAATCATCTAAAACTGAGAGATTTCGTAAACCTAGAAAATCCATCTTCAAAAGACCAGTCGCTTCGCAAGCACCCATATCGAATTGAGTAATCGTCGCACCATCCGTATCACGACGATGAATTGGAATTACCTCCAAAAGCGGTTCTCTACTGAGAATCACGCCAGCTGCATGCACACCAGGCTGCCTCTTCAAGCCCTCTAAACCGCGAGCCATATCTACGATTGTTTTGGCATCGGTATCTTCTTCATAAATATTGCGAAATTCTTGCGCCTCTTGGAAGCGTTCATTTTCTTTATCGAAAACACCAGCTAGTGAAATATCTTTGCCCATTATCGATGGAGGCAACGCCTTAGTTAACTTGTCTCCGAGCGCAAATGGATAACCGAGAACTCGAGTCGCATCTTTTATCGCTTGTTTTGATTTAATGGTGTTGAAAGTAATGATTTGTGCAACGCGATCTTCACCGTATTTTTCAATAGCGTAACGAATCATTTCTCCGCGACGTCTTTCATCAAAATCTAAATCAATATCAGGCATAGAAATTCGATCCGGATTTAAGAATCGCTCGAAGAGCAAACCATGTTCAATCGGATCTAAAGCTGTAATGCCGAGGGCGAAGGAAACCAATGAACCGGCAGCAGAACCACGTCCCGGTCCAACCCGGATTCCAATTGATTTTGCATGCGCTACCAAATCTGAGACGACCAGGAAGTAGCCGGCAAAGCCCATCTTTGTCATTACTTCCAACTCGAATTCAAGGCGTTGCAAATAGTTTTCTGGTACGCCATTTGGGAATTGCTTAGCAAGGCCAGCATTTGCACGCTTAATTAACCAAGTGCTCTCATCCTCGCCGGCCGGGACTGGGAATTTAGGGAGCAGATTCTCATTTTCACGCAATGTAACGTTGCAACGCTCTGCAATTAGAAGTGTGTTATCACAGGCTTCCTCGAGGCCATTAAAAATCTTCCGCATCGTTGCGGCGTCCTTTAGATAGAACTCATCGCTATCAAATTTAAATCGCTTTGGATCTGCAAGGGTGCTTCCAGATT
>VFQT010004541.1_pt1 | contig 11414 bp, 8 predicted proteins | sample 3512381 | NCBI WGS metagenome assembly VFQT01 (sample SAMN10412376, study PRJNA504923) | tailings metagenome | isolation source: Relicate 2 Philex TSF3 active mining site | place: Philippines: Tuba, Benguet | collected 2017-08-29 | reverse complement strand
CAACTTGGTGGTCCTGCCGTGGCATTGGCGAGCGGGCTCATTCACAACATGGCCGACTCAGATGCCGACGTGGTGAAGCAGATTCGCACGTACCTGTCGTATTTTCCGGCGAGTGCGTGGTCGTATCCACCTGTGCGCGCAACGACAGATGCGACCGATCGTGGAACTGAAGCGATTCTCGACATCGTTCCGCGTAACGGTCGTCAGGGCTACGACATGTGCGAGGTCATCACCTGCGTGGTCGACGAGGGTTCGTGGTTCGAGGTGCAGCCGAAGTTCGGTCGCGCGATCGTGTGTGCGCTCGCGCGTATCGGTGGTCACCCTGTTGCAGTCATTGCGAACCAACCGATGGTGCTTGCTGGTTCAGTCGATGCTGACGCTGCAGACAAGGCCGCGCATTTCATCGACGTCGCCGACGCCTTTCATCTCCCTCTCGTGTTCCTTGCTGACAACCCTGGCATGTTGCCGGGCTCGGCGTCTGAGAAGGCCGGCGTGTTGCGCAGTGGGGCGCGAATGTTTGCAGCGCAGACACGCGCACGTGTGCCGAAAGTTCACCTCACGTTGCGCAAGGCGTACGGGTTCGGGTCAATGGTCATGTCGCTACTGGCGTTCGACGGTCAGACGGCCACGTTCGGGTATCCGGGTGCCACGCTTGGTGCGATGGGGGCGAGCGCGTTCGCTGAATCACTGGGGTCTGACAGCGATGAAGCCGAACGTCTTCGTCGACTCGAGACCGATGCTTCCCTGCGGTCTGCGGAACGCTTCGGTTTCGACGAACTCATCGACCCAGTCGACACCCGTCGCCACATCGCGGGCGCTCTGCTGTTGGCCATGAACCGGCGACAAGTGCCGGCCGGGCCCCGCCAGATGTCAGCCGTCATGCCCTGACCCGGACGGTCTTGCATCAAGCGCCTCCGGCCTGATACCCTAGGGGGTATGTGCAGAGAGATCACGTGCGACAAGTGTGGCAAGCCTGGTTGGGCCGGTTGTGGAGCTCATGTCGAGCAAGTGCTCGGTCATGTGCCGAAGAACGAACGATGCAAGTGCGACGACGGCGATGCACCGTCTGATGCGTCGGGCGCCAAGAAGGGTTTCTTGTCCTCGCTTCTCGGGCGCTGACCCAGTAGGTCGCTGAACACCGACCCTCGCTCACACGAAGCGAGATAAGTTCGCGCCGTGCAAAACGGCGAGTCGCTTCCCACCTATGCGGATCTCGCCCAGTATGCACCCGACGCTTCGCCGTATGTCGCTGCGCCATGTCCGCTGTGGCTCGATGAACTTGATTTGAAACCTGCGCCGCCGCATCTGAAGATGGGCACGAGAGCGCTCGACATGGCCTCGTGGCTGACCCCGGATCAGTTCCGAGATTCCGAGATTGCACTGAAGCGTCGTTTGTTCGCAGAGCGCGAGCACGCCGTGTTCGCCTGTCTGCCACATGCCGAAGCTGCGGCGCACGAGGCGGCAGACCTGGTGGCGACGTGGATCACCTCGAACACTGACACCCGTATCGATTGGAGTGCCCACACCAACCCACTGGCTGCTGTGTCGCTGCACGTCCAAGAAGACCTGGCTTTGATGGTCTATCGAGACGGTGACTGGCACCTTGACGCATTGTCCTTGTGCTTCCCGAGTCTGTGGCGGCTTGGCGACAAGATCGGGAAATCAACGGGCGACGTGCATGCACCGGTGCGTCATTATGAGAGTGACCTGTCGAACAAAGTCGACACATTCTTTTCTCGCCTCAAACCAGAGACTCCGGTGTGGCGGCGCAACTTGACGGTGAAGCCATATCCGTTTCTGCATTTGCCGACACCGAGGTTGCCGATGCCGCCAGGCGGAATGTCAGTTGCCGATGATGGTTCGCCACTGTGGTTACGTAGTGAGCGCCAGACGCTCCGCGCTCTACCCACGTCGCGTGCCTTGTTGTTCACTATCCGAGTGCAGATGACGCCGGTGCGTCATCTGCTCGCACGACGCGACATCGCGGCCCAGATGTTGTCGATGTTCGACAGTTGGGGAGACCCGCACGCCATGCACACGCCGACGATGGTCGATGCGTTCGTGCCGTGGCTGCGGTCAGTCGTTCCCTGAATGAGTCGTGAGAACGACGAAGGCCGCCGGGTTGCCCCGGCGGCCTTCGATTGAAGTTGTGTCTGGATCTAGGCCGCGAGGCGCAGACCGCGGTTCACCATCGAGATGGTCGCATCTTTCACCGGAATCATTCCGTAAATGATGAAGCCATTGGCCACGATGGTCATCCACTGATCGGTGAACTCAAGACCCCAACCGGCGGCCGGTGAGATGTCGAGTACCCAAACCATGAGACAGCCGACGACGAGTCCCCAGTGGGCGCCGATGACAGGCAGGCCGTGGATGACTTTGTCCAGCTTGATTGTGTGAAGAACGCTGTCGATGACAGCGATGACTGCAGTCAGCAGAAGTGCGAACAGCAGCAATGCTCCGAGTGTGTACATGAGTTTCCTTCCCCATTTCTGCAGGCGGGGGCCTGCATGTGGGAAAGTACGCCTGCCCTGTGGAAAAAGTGTGGATTTCCGTCGAAATCCTTGTGGAATAAGGGCTAGAGGCTGTTGATGACCAGTGGGTAACTCTGTGGGGAATTACTTACCAAAGAGTAGGTCTTCGACCGCTGACGAGACCACGGCGAACCAGTCGTCGTCGCTCGTGCGGTCGGGGTCGATGTCCACCAACACGCGACCAATGGAATAGGCCTGAATGAAAGATGCGATGGCACGCGGGTTCAGGTCTTTGCGAACCCACCCACGTTGTTGTGACTGGCTGACCAGTTCGGTGATTTGATCGGTCACCAGTTTTTGTTCGTCGCCGAGTGCGCGCTCGAGAGTCGGTCGACCATATGCACTGGCGAGGATGCTGATGCGGAAGAGTCGCTGATGTTTGCGCTCGATGGACCCGACGACTTCAGTGATGAGACGAAGACGCTTCCGCAGGGCATCTTTCGACGGTGATTCGAGGATCGCCTGACGGAGCACTGTGATGTCCTCATTCACTGAACGAGTGAACTGTGCGAGGCGTGCAGCCTCGATGAGACCTTCACGACTTCCGAAGTGGTGATACAGCGAACCGCGTGAAATTCCTGACACACGCAGAACTTCATCGAGTCGCACTGCTGCCTCACCGCCGTCTTCGAGCATCTGAATGGTGGCGTCGAGAACAGCTTTGACGGTGGGAATGGCGCGTTCCTGCGCCGGCTCGGGGATGACTCCGCGCTCTTGCACGTCTTGAGTGTATGACAATACGACGCATCGCAAGGGGGTCGGCTCTGGGAAGATGGCGCCATGAGCAGCCACGACCTGGGCGAATGGTTGCGCCACGGTGACGATGGCCGAACAAGGTGTTGGTGGTGTGGCGAGGACCCGTTGTATGTCGCCTACCACGACACGGAATGGGGACGACCTGTACTCGATGACCGACGACTCTTCGAGAAGGTGTGCCTCGAGGGGTTCCAGTCAGGGCTCAGTTGGCTGACGATTCTGCGTAAACGGGACAATTTTCGGAGAGCATTCGACGGCTTCGACATTGTGAAAGTCGCTGAGTATGGCGAAGGTGACATTGCCAGGCTGTTGGGTGACGCCGGCATCGTGCGGCATCGCGGAAAGATCACGTCGGTGATCAACAACGCGCGTCGATGCGCAGAATTGATCGCACACGACGGCTCATTTGCCGACTTTGTCTGGAGCTTTGCGCCCAGCGGGCCGGAAGGCGACCGATCCCAGCCGCCAGGCATTCCGTCGCAGACCCCTTCGTCCACACGGCTCTCGAAAGAACTGAAGAAGCGAGGCTGGAGCTTCGTCGGGCCCACCACGATGTACGCCTTCATGCAGTCAGTCGGAGTGGTCAATGACCACCTTCACGGATGTGACGTGCGAGACGAGATCAGCGCGGCTTGACCATGTCTTCTGCGTTCTGGCGAACCTGCCAGTCGTTGTCACTGAGTGCGTTCTGAAGTGCGGCATCGACGTCGGGTCCGTCGAACGGTGCCAGAGCCAGAACAGCGCGTCTGCGGACCGCAGGCTTGTCGTTGCAGCCAGACAGAATCGCCGGCAGACCCCGCACATCGCCGATAGCACCGAGTGCCGCGACGCACGCTTCACGAACGAGAGCACGTTCGTCGTGTGTTGCAGAAGAAATGAGCGCGTGCAATTCCTCGTCTGACACGCTCTCGCGCTCGCCGAAGGCCCAAGCGGCCATTTCTGCCACGTAAAGATCCTCGTCATGGAGCAACACGGTCAATGCGACACTCGCGTGTCGCGCACCGAGTTGAGCGACACGTCGACGCACATGTTCGCTTTCGTCGGCCACGTGCGACTCCAAGTCGTGTGCGTTGAGAGCACCCATGCGCTCCAGCGCACGAAGTGCACTCGAACGAGTCTTTGCATCGGAGCTCGAGAGAGCACCACGAATGGAAGTTTCATCACCGGAGAATCCGGCAAGGATCGTGCGGAGACGTTCCCCCGATGTGGGGTCAGGCGTGGTGTTCATGTGCGACTCGAATGCGACAGCATCATCGCAGCACGTTGTTCACGATGCCGACTGCGTAGGCGGCTGCGAATGAGAGCACCACAGCAAGAACGACGCCGGTGATGATGGCCCCGAGGCCCAAGTGACCAGCGCTCTGCCACCGTCGCACGAATGGTGCCTTTTGCTCGAGCGGTGTGGGTTTCGTTGTTACCGGCACGGGTGAATCGGGGCGTGAAGTGGCAGGCTTGATGCGGGCAGCCACAATGAGGGCGACAAATGCGCACACCACAGCGAACAACGAACGGATCGTCGAATCGATGATGGACGACAACACAGACATCACAGCGACCGACAGCGTACCCCTGACGTCCTCGCCTTGGCCGGCGCCACGCGTGGCAGGACATTCTGGCCAGGGCGAAACCGTTGATGTCGCGACATTGCGTCGACGATTGCGACGCGAGCGAATGGCGATTCCGCTCGTCACCATCTCATGGCTGATCATCTTGACGGTCGTCATCAGTTCGGTCATTCGTATCGAACGTTGGGAAGTCGCACCTGGCGAAGCGCTCACTGTGTCTGATCGAATCGACGTGAAAGCGAAGGAAGGTGGCGACGAAGCACCCGAGCGATTCGAGCCGAAGAACAAGATTCGTTTCGTGACAGCGTTCGCCGGGCAACTCACTGCACTTGATGCGTTCGTCGGTTGGATCGACCCACACGTGCAGGTCGACACCTTCGTCGAACATTTTGGTGAACAAGACCCTGCTGACCAACGTCAGATCGCGTTCCAGTCGATGTTCGGCGCACAGCAAATCGCCGAGTACGTCGCGTTCTCGCGCCTCGGTTACGACGCCACGTTCAATCAAGGTGCGGCCATCGTCGAAGAACCTCTGTGTCTTGAGAACCCCGATCCGATGAGTGCGTGCAAGGTGCTGAACGTCGGCGACACCATCACGTCACTTGACGGAAAAACCATCGACAAGTTGACTGACATCTCGCCCGTCTTGTCCGCACGTTCACCCGGCGATGTCGTCGACATCACTGTTCAGCCCCGCGATGGAAGCAAGAAGCAGAACAAGAAGGTGAAGCTCATCGCCAACCCTGATGATCCGACGAAGACCTTGGTCGGTTTCACTCCGGCCGACACCAGAACCGTCGACGTGCCGTTCGAGGTGAACATCTCGACGTCAGACATCGGTGGTCCGTCGGCCGGGCTTGCATTCACGTTGGCCTTGCTCGACGAGTTGAGTCCGGGCGAACTGCTCGGATCTCGCAAAGTCGCCGCAACTGGGACCATCAATGAGGACGGTGAGGTCGGGGCAATTGGCGCTCTCGTCCAGAAAGCAGTTGCCGTGCGCGACTCTGGCGCCACCGTCTTTCTCGTGCCACAGGACCAGACGGAAGATGAGATTCGCGCAGCGCAAAAGGCTGCGGGCTCGGGCGTACGCATCATCGCCGTCGGCAACCTCGACGAGGCCTTGCACGTGCTCGACGAACTGGGTGGGGACCCGCTTCCACGCATCAACACCTGAGACAACTCGCCCCAGCGAGCGCCCGCGGAGTGTTCGATTGCCACCATCGCGACTGTCCACAGCCGTACTCTTGTTGTACTCATGGCCATTTCGTTCTCCCGCCCGGACCCGGCCTCTCCTGCAGCAGTGGGATCGGCCACATTCCCCGTCAACCGACGGGGATATGACCCTGCCGAAGTCCGTGATTTCTTGCGCATGGTCGCGGCCGAACTCGCTCGCCTGCAGGAGAGGGAGCGGTTCCTCGAGAGTGAACTTCGCGCCTTGCAGACCAAGGGCATGTCATCACCAGGACGTCTCGACGAAGAGACAGTCACGACGTTGTTGGGAGAAGAGGCAGCTCGCGTGTTGTCGACGGCGCGTGACGCGAGCGTGCAGATTCGGAACAGGGCAGAAGAGTCGGCGACGCGACTCGTTCGTGAAGCGGCAGAAGACGCAGCTCGTATCCGTGAGTCCGCCCAATCTGAAGCGAATCGAATTCGCAACGATGCCAACAGTGATGCCGAGTCAGAAGTCGAACTTGCGAAGCAGCAGGGGCGAGACATGGTGTTCGAGGCACGCGAATACCGCGAGAAGGTGTTGTCCGAGCTCGCCCGCCGCCGCGACGCAGCGCGCGCACAGATCGAGCAACTCCTGCACGGTCGCGATCGACTGCTGAATGCTTTCGAACGCGCACGCATCGCATCGGAAGACGTGATCAATGGCCTCGAGGCAGCGCATGACGAACCAGAGATGTTGGTGAACTTGTCACCGACCACAGGTCCGCTGCCAGCGATGCTGCCTGCTCGCACGACCGACGAGACAACGCCGACGCCGTTTGATCATGAGACAGCCGTCGAAGTCGAAAGTGAGCCGGCGAGCGAGCCCATGAGTGGGGCTGTCGAGAGTGTGTTCTATGACCACGCAGTGAGTGACACCGAACTTCACGCCGAAGAAGCCGAAGCCGCACCTGTGCACCCGGAAGTGTCGAACCCATCGAGCGTTCATCCATCGTTGATGGATGAACGCTCTCCGCAGGAAGAGTCGAAAGACGAAACCGGCCCGCTTGCCACTGTGGTGTCGTTGTTCGATGGTCGCCGCGGAAAGAAAAACAATGTCGTCGAACCAGATTCCGACGTGGCCTCCCGCGATAAGGCTCCAGTGGTTGAACCTGTCGTCGTGACACCTCTTGCGCCTGTCGACAACGAGCCCGAGACACATCAGCTGAGCAAGACCGCCGTCGACGACATCTTCAAGCGACTGCGTGCATCATCGCCGGCGGCGGTGACCAAGGCCGTCGAGAACAAGGCCGTCGAGAACAAGAAGACCGAGAAGTCCACAGAAAAAGAGCCCGTCGACACTCCGGTCGCACGTCGACCGTTGGCCGTCACACCTGTCGTCGAGCCAGAGAAGTTCATCCATCGCGACGAAGTGCTCGCACCGATCATCGAGACGTTGGCCAAGAAAATCAAGCGGGTGCTTGCCGACGAACAGAATTCGATTCTCGAGGTGCTCGAGAGCAAGAAGCGCAAGATCGACGTCGACGCGTTGTTGGGAACTGAGAAAGTGCATGTCTCTCGCCATACCGACGCCCTGACCGACACCGTCATGAAGGCGGCGATGGAAGGCGCAAAGACCACGAAGACCGCGCGCGGATCGGTGAAGCGGGTGACTCCCGCATCTGTGATGTCAGCGATGAGTGACGTGCTCGGTGAACATCTCGTGTCGTCGATGCGTGCGAAGGTCGAGTCGATTCTTTCTGAGTGTGATGGTGATCGTGAGGCGATCGCCGAAGGTGTGCGCAACACGTATCGCGAATGGAAGATGCAGCGCGCCGATGAAGTCGCAGCAGACATCGCCTGTGCGTCGTTCGTGCGGGGCAGTGTCGAATCGCTCGAACCGGGTACAAAAGTGTGTTGGATGGTCGATCCGAACGGTCCCGCGTGTCCCGATGCGGAAGACAATTCGTTGGCTGGTGCAACCATGTGTGGTGAGCCATTCCCGACGGGTCACACAATGCCACCGGCACATGTCGGCTGCCGTTGCATCATTAGCCCCGCGCACTAGTAGCGTCGGCGCGAGTGCGCAACCCCTCTGATCTCCCCCCGAGCGGTCCTGGCGGACAACCGCCGTTCCGTATTCCTCAATTCCGATTTGGTCGGCCGAGCAAAGGTCGCATCCTCGTGTCGATCATCGTCGGCTTACTGCTGGTGCTCGCCTTCAGTGCACGCAGCCTCTCGTCGTTCTTCGTCAACATCCTCTGGTTCCGCGGACTTGGGCAAAGCGACGTGTACTTCGGAATCCTCAGTGCCAAAGTGCAATTGGCGGTCATCTTCACCGCCGGCTTCGCACTCGTGGCGTGGGTGAACCTCTTCATCACCGATCGACTCGCTCCTCTCGTGCTTCCGAACACGCCAGAAGACCGTGCTGTGCTTCGCGTGCAGGACGTCATCGGTCGGCGTCGCGGGTTGCTGCGTGCCGGTGTGTCCATTTTCTTGGGCGTTCTCGCCGGACTACCCGCAGCGACGCAGTGGCAAGAGTGGATCCTCTTCCGCAACAGGCAGGCATTCTCGACGGGTGACCCGCAATTCAAGGCAAACGTCGGGTTCTACGTGTTCCGACTGCCGTTCGCCGAGTTCGTCGTCAACTGGGCGTTCGGGGCTCTCATCTTCATCGTCGCGCTCACGGTGTTCGCACACTTCATCAATGGCGGAATTCGTCCGCAAGCTCGCACCAACCGCATGACACCGCAATCAAAAGTGCACATCTCGGTGTTGTTGGCTGCTGCGGCGTTGTTGCGCGCAGCCGGATACTGGTTGGCACGGTTCGATCTCACTCGTTCCCAGCGTGGGGTGGTGCAAGGTGCGTTGTACACCGATGTGAACGCTCAACTTCCTGCCATCAACCTCATGATTTTGGTGTCGGTGGCAGTCGCAGTGTTGCTGCTGTGGAACATCCGTCAACGCGGTTGGCGTATTCCTGTGTTGGCGGTCGGCCTGTGGGTCGTCGTCGCAGTCACCGCCGGCACGCTCTACCCGGCACTCGTCCAGCGTTTCGTCGTGCAGCCAAACGTGAGCACTCGCGAGTTGCCGTTCATCGAGCGGAACATCACTGCCACGAAGGCGGCACTCGGTCTTGAGAACGTCCAGCGGAAGGAAATTTCCTTCGGCGAAGTCGACATCGAAGAGGCCAAGGCAAACGATCTGCCGTTACGCGACGTGCGTCAGCTCGACGCAGTGCAGATGCGCAATCGCTTCGGTCTTGACCAAGGACTCACGTCGTTCTACGCGGTGCGAGACCTCGACGTCGACCGTTACTCCATCGACGGTCGTATGCAGCAGGTGATGGTCGCGTCCCGTGAGTTGAACACTGCCGGCATTCCGAACCGCACGTGGGTGTCTCGCCACCTCATCTACACACATGGTTGTGGCGTCATCGCTGCCCCAGCAAGTGTGGTCACCGCCGACGGTCGGCCGTCATATGTCGACCTGAAGGTGTCCAAACCCCAGTTGTACTTCGGCGATCGCCTCGACGGTTACAGCGTCGTGAACACCGACCAAGACGAGCAGGCATGTCCGAACACCACTGCTGGTGAATACACCGGAGACCGGGGAGTGCGTGTCGACAGCGTGTTGCGGCGTCTCGCTCTTGCCATCAACTTCGGTGAGTACAACTTGTTCGGTTCACGACTCATCACCGAAGACTCACAGCTGTTGTGGGTGCGTGACGTGCGTGAGCGTGTGCAGAAAATCGCTCCGTTCCTCGATTTCGACAGCGATCCGTACCCGGTGGTCGTGAAGGGTGAGGTCAAGTGGGTCATCGACGCATACACGTCGACAGACCGGTACCCGTATGCGCAGAACGCGAACACAGGCCAATTGACAGCGAACAGTGGGCTCGATCACTCGTTCAACTACGTGCGCAACAGTGTGAAAGCCGTCGTCGACGCATACACCGGTGACGTCACCATGTACATCGTCGACAACAAAGACCCCATCATCCGCGCATGGCGTTCCGCATTCCCGAATCTGTTCACACCGAAGAGCGAGGCCCCCGCCGAGCTCGTCGCGCATTTCCGCTATCCGGAAGATCTCTTCCGCGTGCAGTCGAACGTGTTCGGCAAGTACCAATTCGACGAAGCAAACCTGTTCTTCAATCGCGACGCAGCATGGAGCGTCGCGCAAGCGCCACCCATTGAGCCTGAAGGAGCAACGACGGCACCGGCAGTCGATGCCACACAAGGCGGCTTCCAAGTCGACTCTGTCGACGTCGCCGATGCAAACGTGTTGCGCTTCACGCCGTACTACACCATCTTCCATGCACCCGATAAAGGTGGCGACTCGGGAACGTTCTCGATGTTGCGTCCGTACGTTCCGTTCTCTTCTGACGACAGCCGCAAGGAATTGCGCGCGATGATGGTGGTGTCGTCAGACCCAGAGACCTACGGACAGATCACGGTGTACGAGATGTCGACGCCACTTCCACAAGGCCCGGCCACGATCGCAGCGGAATTCGAGAGCGACCCAGTGGTGAGTGAAATCATCACGCCGCTCGACCTTCGTGGAAGTCGTGTCACCTACGGTGACTTGCAGATCGTGCCGATCGCAAAGGGCGTGGTCTATCTCCGTCCGATGTTCGTGCAGCCACAAGATGCAGACGCGAAGCAGGTGTTCGTGCGCAAGATCCTCGGTTGGTACAACGGCCGAACTGTCATCGCCGACAGTGTGTCGCAAGCCGTGTCGCGACTTCTGCCCGGTTTCAACACCAACCTCGGTGACCGTGTCGGCTCAGCGACGACGGGAACGACCACGCCACCGACGACAGTGCCAGGCGGCAGCACACCTTCTCCGTCGACCACCGCGCCGTTGTCCACATCAGAGAACGGCTCGCCAGAGCAGTTGCTCGCACAGGCCGATGTGTTGTTCTCTGAAGCCGATGCCGCACTCGCACAGACTCCGCCAGATTTCGCCACATATCAGGCGAAGCAGAGTCAGGCACGCGATCTGGTGCAGCGAGCACTGCAACTACTGAACGGCTGAGTTCGTCAGCTTCGCGTCTGGCGGCGGATCTCTTCTGCGAGACCTGCCAAATCTTGACGGAAAGCGATCTCGTAGCGGGCTTGTTCGCTGGCGAGACGGACTTGCGAGGACCGAATCTGTTCGATGGTCGTTGCCATGTCGTCTTCTGATGACTTCGACAGGTTTTCGATGTCGCTTCCTAACTCATGCAATTGACGAGACAACTCTGAGCCGAGGTTGCTGACGGACGTTTCGATGGCGGCGACTCGCGAGAGAAGTGCAGACGTGGTGCCGGTGGCAGACGCGACATCAGACACTTGCTGGGTGAGTTGGTTGCGCAGCGACTCGATTTCAGCGGTGAGAGCCGCAATCGACGCAGCCATCTGTTCCC
>VFQT010004538.1_pt1 | contig 11415 bp, 13 predicted proteins | sample 3512381 | NCBI WGS metagenome assembly VFQT01 (sample SAMN10412376, study PRJNA504923) | tailings metagenome | isolation source: Relicate 2 Philex TSF3 active mining site | place: Philippines: Tuba, Benguet | collected 2017-08-29 | reverse complement strand
GGCCATCTCTGCATCGATGACCGGCAGGCTTTCCAGATCGAGTTCTGACAGACCTTCCTCGGGCCAGGCGTAGGGCTGTCCGGTATCGGGGTGGTCGGCGTAAGCGACGAACTGTTGGCCCAGACACAGGACCTCCAGTGGAGCCCGGCGAATGCCGCGGAACGGAGCGCTGGTGCGATAGACAAGCAGGCGTTTCGGCGCCCTGCCAATGCGCAGTGCCGGGGTGTCGCCAAGCCGCGCGCGTGCCAGCTGCTCGATCTGCAGCGCAAGGTCCGGGTCCGACAGGATGTCGATATCGATAGCCGCAACGCCGCCGCCGACAATACCGATGCCGCAGTCCGGCCAGCCCGACCATGTCGCAACCTCGACCTCAGTGGTCGGCCGCTCTGCATGACGGTTCCATTCGGGGTAATCGACCCATGCGCCGCGCTGGTACCGGCCCGGCTTCTTGCCGCCGGGCGCGATAGGCAGGATGGTATAGCCGTTGGCCAGAAGGCGCGAGCCATGCCGCGCCATGAAGGACGTGTTCATCAGAACGGGCACTCCGACATGTCAGCGGCGAGCTCGCGCAGGTGATCACAGTAGCCCGTGACCAGATGCTCGACGAAGGCGGACCACTCCGCGTCGGTCAGCGCTACAAGGTCGGTCTTGCCGATCTGTTCGAGATAGCGCCCACCGACTTGTCCGCCGCGCATCATGGCGGCCTGTTCATTGCGGCTGGTATTGATCATGCCCTGCCTCCGGTGACAGAGTTCCTGGCAGACGCGGCTGCAAAGATATTTCCGGCTTTCGTCCCGGCGGGGATCGGAAACCCGGTAGTGCGGGGCGAACCAGCCGAAGCCGCGGGGTTCGCGGTGGCAGACGGAGCAGAGCCCTGGGTTGGCGTATGGCATGTGTCGAACCTTGCCTTGGTGATTTCGGTGTAGTTGCCGGACGGGCGCACAGCGATGTGGCTGGGGCGGCGCAGACGGTGAACCAGCTGCAGAGCCGCATAGACCGAACGCGGCACTGGAATGCCCGGCGCCCGTTCACGCCACCATGCCTCGGCCTTGGTGCGCGGATAGCCGGTGTGCTCGAGACAGATCCACTCGTGGTGCCAACCGAGGCCGCACTGATAGGTGACCTTGAGCGAAGGGCGGCCACCCGGCTTTTCATGGCGCTGGTAGGTGACGTTGGAGACCTGCAACCATTCCGGACGCTTGGGCTTGCCAGACGACAGCACGGCAAGGGTCGACGCCGTTGGTGCGAGCTTCACCTTGCGGGCAGGGAAGATGTAACCGCAATCAGGGCATTCCAGCGCGGCAGCCGCCACGATGCTGTCGCAATCCGGACAGAGCTTGACCGGCGCATCACCATCGCCCGAACCCGGTCGCTTCGGCTTCACAAGATCGATCGGACCGTGACGTTTCACGTTGCCAGCGAAGTCCAGGACGAGGCAGTTGTCCTTGCCTTGCGCCAGCCGCGTGCCGCGCCCTGCCATCTGAACGTAAAGCCCGGCCGACTTGGTCGGGCGCAGCATGGCGATCAGGTCCACGGCCGGGGCGTTGAAGCCGGTGGTCAGCACCCCCATCGAAGCCAGCGCACGGATCTTGCCCGCCTTGAACTCCGCAATGATGCGGTCGCGCTCGTCCTTGGGGGTATCACCGAAGATCGTGGCGCAACTGATCCCGCAGCGGCGGAATTCATCGGCAACGTGGGTTGCGTGACTGACGCCCGAGCAGAAGGCGAGCCACGACTTCCGGTCCTTGCCGTATGCGATGATCTCCCCAACGGCGGCCCGGGTGATTGCGTCCTGGTCGACCGCCTTCTCGAGATCGCGGGCGATGAACTCGCCCCCGCGGGAGCCGACCCCGGTCACATCAAGCTTGGTCTGCGGCTGCTTGGACATGAGCGGGCTGAGGTAGCCAGCCATGATCAGATCCCGGACCGACACCTCGTAAGCGATGTCGCTGAACAGCGCGTTCTCACCTTCGTGAAGCATCCCGGAGTCCAGACGATAGGGCGTTGCCGTCAGCCCGATTACCTTCAGCTTCGGGTTGATCCTCTTCATCGCGTCGAGGAAGCGCCGGTACATTGTGCTGGCATTGCCCGGGATGAGATGGGCCTCGTCGATCAAGATCAGATCGCAATGGCCAATTTCAGCAGGCCGGCGGTGGATCGACTGGATGCCGGCAAACAGGATGCGCGCATCGGCATCCCGGCGGCCGAGCCCTGCCGAGTAGATCCCGGCGGGTGCTTCAGGCCAAAGCCCCAGCATCTCAGCATGGTTCTGGGCGATCAGCTCGCGGACATGGGTGACGATCAGAATGCGCTGGTCCGGCCAGGCCTTGAGTACCCCGTCAATGAACGAGGCCATGACCAGACTTTTGCCGCCCGCAGTCGGGATGACGACCAGAGGATTGCCGTTCTTGTCTTCGAAGTAGCTGTAGATCGCGGCGATTGCCGACTGCTGGTAGGGACGGAGCTTAAGCATGTGCGGTCTCCTTTTGGCGGGCGTCGTTCAGCCAGTCGGAGCCGTCGGCCATGCGGTAGGCGACGAAGTCCTCGCCGGCGTCGGTGACGGTTCCGGGCACGAGATCGGGGATGAAGAGATGGCGGGCGCAGGCGCGGCGCTGGTCTTGGGGGTCAAGCTGGCGATCGTGGCGGGCGCAGTGCCAACCACCTTCCACGGGCGTGGAATGCAGGCAGGTCCGGCAGTTTACGGCCGCAGCATCACCAGCGTGGCAGGCCGCATGGTGCGAGCACATCCGGCACTCGAACCAGGTCGGATCGTCGCTGATCCTCGCCGGCGGATTCTGCGCCTCGATGATGCGCTTGGCCTTGTCGAGCAGGCGGGTTGCCTCGGCAGGATCGGCTTCGATCCGCTCAATATGCAGCGCATCTGTGTCCTTGCAGACCGCGACGTACATGGCGCGGGTCAGCCCGGTCAGGTGCATATAGATCTGCATCTGCGCCGCGTGCTGGGGCTTCGATTTGACCACGCCCTTGGCAACGAGATCCGCGAAGCTCTTGACCGAGTGGGTCTTGAACTCGACCACGTGCCAGGTCTTCGGCCCTTCAAGCAGGCCGAGGGCAGCGCCATCGAGCGAACCGCCGAAATGGCCGCCATGGGCTTCGACCCGGAACTGGCGACCAGTCTCGGGATCGACCTCCAGTACGGTGGCGCCGGTCGAGCGCAGGTTGGCGACGATCCGGTCTTCCTCGCGCTGCCCGGTCTCGAACAGGCGAAGCATGCGGCCGGAAAAGCGCGAAGGCGTGACCCAGCGGAAATCGAACCACAGCGCGCGACCGCAGGGCTTGCCGATCAGAGATGCACCAAGGTGCTCGCGAAAGCCGTCCCCCTGGCGCGCTTCATAGGCCGAGTAGATCGCCGTCAGGGTCGGCGTCGGCGGGGCGGGAAGTTCTGCCATCAGAGATCCTCCGCTTCGCTGCGGGCGCGCGCTGCGGCGATCAGGTCAGCCCAGACTTCGGGATCGTGGCGTTCGCGCAGGATCTCGATCAGCGCGTCCTTCATCTTGTTGCGGCGGTGCCAGCCACTGCCATCGGCGAGCAGTTCGGCACGCTCGCGGTAAAGGTGACGCTGGGCGGTGCGGGCGCGGTTGAACCACACCGGGTCGATCGGTTTTCCCTGCGTCTGGCGGGTCAGATCGGCGGTCGCGATCTGGGTGCGGATCTTGGCAATTGCGTCGTCGAGTTCGATCAGACGGCGCTGTTTTTCAGGCAAGCCGGGGGCGTTCGCGGCCACAGGGGCCGCGTTGAGCGGTTCAGTCATGGTCAGTCTCTTGTCTGGCGGAGGCTGCCGCGACTTCCCGCGGCAGCCCGCAGGATCAGGTGTTACGGTTCCACGGAGCAGCGGCCGGGGCGGCCGACTGCGACGGCGCGGGTGCAGGCTGCTGGACAGCCGACGCGGTCTTGTCCGGAACAAGGTAACGGATGGTGTTTTTCTCCGAATACCCGTCCTTGGGCGGCTTCACGCCGACCTGGATCGACATCGGCACCAGGTGCAGATCGACGCTGTCGTTGACCTGCAGCTTGCCGGTTGCGTGGCAGATGGCCGACAGCGTGCGCTGCGCAATCTCGACCGTCTGCGGGTTCGAGTTCACGAGGTTCAGCTGGTCAAACAGCTTACGGCCCTGATACGGCCCCTCGATGATATCCAGCATCAGCCAGAGGAACTGGCCCATGCCGTTGCGGGTGACGCGCATCTCGCTCTCGACGATCTGGGCGCGGTACTTGCCGGCGGGAAGAACATCATAGCCGGTGGTGGGTTCGATACCGGTCGCATCGAAGGCGGTGTCAAAACGTGCCATGGAAAATACTCCGGATCAGGGCTGTTCAGGCTGAGGCATGGCCGCGACGAAGGCCTTCCAATCGAGCGGAAGCGTGTCGGGCAGACCGTAGCGGTTCTTGGCGAGGAAGGCCGGACGCTCGGCGGTGTGCAGGACGCGCTCACCGGAGCCGAGTGCCCGAGCTACCTTCTTGTTAAAGCCAACGTCCGCCTTCGTGATGGACATGCGGTAGTTGGCAAAAAGCACGACATCGCAGTGCTCCTGCAGCAGGGCTGCGGCGCGCGCCTGAAGCTTGATGACGTAGCGGTCGTAGGGCTCGTGTTCAGGGCTATCGAAGCGCTTGATGTCGGTATGCGCGATCTGGACGACGGCCATGCCGCGGCGATCACGCAGGGTGTTCAGGCGATCGAGATATTCGCGCCAGACCGTGAGTGCCTCAGCATAACCCTTGCCGAAGCCGGGCGCTTCGATCGAAGCCCAGCCATTGCGGCGGCAGGTCTCGGCCCAGACCAGCGGTTCAAGCCAGTCGACGCTGTCGATGACGACAGTGCTGTAGGCGTGCTCTTCGTTGAGCAGGGCGTCGAGCGCCTCAACAACATCGGCGTAGCTGGTGGCGAGCGGAAAGTGCGGCACCTTCAACATACCGAGGCCGTCCTCGGTCATGATGACGACGGGGGCGTCGGCTCCAGCCGCGAAGGTGGTCTTCCCGACCCCATGCACGCCGTGCATGAGGATACGGGGCGGGCGCAGCGTAGTCGACGTCTGCAGGGAGGAAAGCGAGATCGCCATCAGCTCGCACTCCCCTTGAGCGCGGACTTCACGGCCGGGTCGATACCGATGGCGCCGGCTTCGCGGGCCATCTTGTAAAGGCGCTTCAGGGCCGAGGCGCGGTTGGAAGCAGCGATGCTTTCCTGGTCGGCAGCGACGATGGCGAAGGCGATGTCATCGACGGTCGCATCTTCGAGCGGCAGCGGGGCATCGCTTTCGCGCGCGGGATGCTTGGGGAAGCTGACCGCATCGGGCAGGTCTTCAAGGGCATAATGGGCTTTGCGCAGCCGCGCGATCGGGTTCGGAAACAACATGGCGAGACCTCTCATTCGGGGAAATCGCTGGCCTGGGCATCGACCTCAGGCTCGCTGGAGTAGACGGCCAACAGCGGGGTGCCGTCGGCGTGGGTGCCGGCTTCTTCGATGTGATACCGGCGCTGGACCTCGAAGATTTCCGGCAACTCCCAGCGACGATAAAGGCCAGGGATCCGCTTCAGAGGCTCAGTCGGGATGGCGGTGGTATGGCTCATCAACTGGGACTTCCTGTGTTTGGATGGACGCTCGGTGCGTCCGAAGTTGAAAAGCCAACGGCGCGCACCGAGCGGGACAGCGGAGACAGGATTTGTGTTCGGCGTGGTCACGCAGGCGCTTCAGGGCGCGCTGGAACCGCTTGCGTGCGGCTGGTTCTGAAAGGCCCAATTGCTTGCCGGCTTCGGCCTGGGTGTAGCCGTCAATGACGACGCGCAGGACGAGGTCTGCGTCCACACCAATCAGGCGGGTCAGTTCGGCCAGCAGGTGCTCGGGGTCCAGCTCAGGATCGGAAAACTCGAAAATGCCGCCATGCAGGTCGGTATCGAATTCGTCCTGAATGCTCTGGCGACTGGTTTCGCGATTGTGCGCACGCAGCACATCACGTTCGACGTTCTTGAGAATGGTGGCGGCGACCCAGTTGACCCTGGTCAGATCAAGACCCCGGATCTCCGCGGTGGCGCGAGCGAGAATTTCGGAGGCGAGTTCGTCGACCTGGCCGAGGTGTCGAGCGCGGAAACGCCGGAAGACGCCGTCCAGCCCAGGCCACAGGGCCAGCAGTATCAGGGTGAGAGCGCAGTCCCCGGCGCGATCGTCCGATTTGGCGCTCTCGATCAACCCCGCAAGGATGGTGTTCTTTTTGTCCGAAGACGCATCGCCGCGATGCAGGTGGTCCAGCAATGCGACCGGATCGGCAAAACGTGTCAATCCGGGGTGGCTGGCACGCACCGTGGCGAAGCCGCGCTGGAAGTTGAGGGTGAAGGAAGAATGCATAAGATTCCCGTGGAAATCGTGCCACGTGAAGGACATTGGACGCCTGCCTTGCGGCCGGGCGTCCAGCGCCTCCTTCCGGCCAGGTCAGGGCGTCGCGCGCCTCTGCGTTTTTGGGATTTTGGAGAGTGTTCGCGCCTCAGCGCAGCGCGGGACCGGTCACTGTGTTCAGCGAACCGCAACCGCGGCAGGTGGCCACCACAGGGAAGCCCACGAGGTATTCGTGGCCCCGCGCAAAGCGCAGGTGCATCTGGCTGTCACGGCAGACGCCGAGCAGCTTGGCGCAGCTGTTGCAGCGCCATTCACGTTGAGTGTTGGAAGGGGGCGTGCCGGCGTTGTGGCTCTGATTGGCCACGCGGCGGGAGAGGTAGGGAGTCGTCATCGGGGTGCTCCTCGTTTCAGGGAGCACACCCAATGACGTCACGAATCGGAGCTAGTCAGACCCCCCAATCGGAGCCGGATCGGAGCCAGCCATCAGATGGCGATCTCCCATTTCCCTTTTCCGGGGCTTCGGAGAAAGTTAGCTTTCAGCTTATCCCACAGTGGCTGCTTGAAAATGTTCGACAGAGACTGGTCCTCCGCGATTCCCTTGACGAGGCCTTCTGTTGCCATCGGCATTGGCCCTGCATTGTGGGCATCGACCAGCCGCTTGATGACCTCAATCCGGTTCTCGCCGGTGATGTCGATGCTGCCTTTCCCGGGAACGAACAGTGTCGCGATGCTTTCCCCGGCTCGGGTGAGTTCGACCGCCTGACCCCCGCGAGCCAAGATCCGGTGCCGTCGAAACACGGACCGGAGTTTGTCTGCGACGAGCGCGATTTCCGGCTGTTTACTGTCGATCTGATCGGCAAGCGGCGTCAGAACGTTAGCTGCCAGACACGGTCCCGGGGCGTTGCCGGCTTGCAGAACCAGTCCGATACCGAGATTGTGGCGCGCGCGAAGCTCAGTATCGATGGCAGACCTGACCTTTTCCCGGTCGAGGCCACGCGCGAGGTAGATCGGAACATCGCCGCCATCGACACCCAGTGTTCCGAGGTAGAGGAGATGGTCAGTCAGCTTTTCGATAGCGGGCGCATCGAGCGCTTGTTCAAGGCGTTCCTTCAGGTGTTGAGCAACCCAGTCGTCGCGCACCCGATAAATCCTGTAACGATCCGGGTTGCCGGCAGGCGTCACATGTCCCTCGATAACCTTTAGGTCCGCTACCTTGTGAGCCTCACCCTCAGCATCTGCCTTTTCGACCCGGACAATCACCTCGGCTGCAACCGGCCCTACCTCGTCTTCATCGTCGATCAGATCGTCGCCTTCCCAACCGGCGGGCACAAGAAAGCCCAGTTCGGTCAGGAGGCCTGGATCGACACCACGATCCAGAAGCCATGCGCCGGTGACCTTGTCTGCCCCGATGTCCCAGATGGCCAGCAACGCTGGCAACACAGCCATGCCTTCCTCATCGCCTGGCGCGCGACCCTCCCGGAGGATATTCCAGTGTCTTAGCAGGCGATGGCCAAGAACCCGTTCAAAAGGGTCTTCGACGCTGAGAAGGCTGCTTGTGTTGCGGTCGGTAATCGTGAAGTCGAGAGTCTGGGCATATTCTCGCCCTGCACGGCGATATCGCACTGCGATCTCGATCAACCGGATCGCGATCGCCTGCTCGAAAATCTTCGGAAGGCCGGTTTGGCTTTCGATGACCGCTGAGATGTCCTGGCTGATGGTAGTGGAAAGCGAGAGACGGTTCGCGAGATTTCCGATGCTGATGTCGGCGCGGATCACCTTCGCGCGCTCTATCACCACGTCGTCGAGTTCGGGCGGCACCAGGTCGAACCCCTTCAGGAACTGCGAGATGTCGTAGGCCTGAAAATCAACGGGCTGGTTCGAATAGGTCTGATCAAGAGCAGTCTCGATAAAGCGCTCGGCGATAGTATGCCTCAGCGTTCGGTTGCCCGCACGAACATGCACCCGTCCGGTTGATGGGGTATAGACGATCATCGCCTCTCCAGGCGGTCGGAAATAGATGCTCGAACGATTGCCTTCGTCATCGATCTCCCGAACACTCGTGGGAGGATCGGGATGGAAAAGCAGGTACATTTCTGCAGCCGGTTCATCGCCGTCCGCTGGGATGTCGAATCTGTCGATGCTGTATCCGTCGCCGCGATTGAGACGCTTGTTCAGATCGGCAAGAAGCGCATCGAGTACTGCGCCGCCGGCATCCGGGCCGCCATCAACTGAAGGTTCGGCCATGAAGGTCTGGTAGTGCTTGTCATAACGGCGGTACAGCCGCATGTGCAGACTGTTTTCCGCCGCTTCAAAGACGCCGTGATGATGCACAAAAGCCCAGAGGCTTCGTGCGAGTTTGTCACGCTGATTGAGAAGCTTCTTGGCGTCTTCGGGTTCGAGCGAGGCGCTCGCCAGAGCTTGTAGGACGTACTCTCCACGGTCGCTGGCGATTGTGACAATTCGCGCTGCTTCGGCCTCAAGCGGGCCCAGCCTGTCCTTCTTTTCCAGCTGCAGCATGTTTCTAGCAACGGACGGCCCGTCCGGGTTGTCCGGATCGAACTTGTAGGTCGTAAGCCAGCTCAACCTCTCGAAAACCTTGCTTTCAAGAAAGCCGGACAGCAAACTAGGCTCTGCATCATCGAATAGCCGAGAAAGATTAGGGCAGGTTTTGGCCGGCGTGCGTACCATATAAGTCTCCGAAAATTCTGCCTTGGGCTATCGTTCGCAAATAGATCGTCCCATGCTCAGATATTGACGCTGTAAAGTTGGATGCGCGGATTGAGGAAAACCATTTCGCTCATTGGGCTAGGCTGCCTCGTTTCGGTCAGCGCTAGAACGCGGCGATCTGCAGAACTCGCTTTTCGTGACACGCGACCCCCATTCATCAAGCTAGGCTGATTACTTGATTCGCCAGCAATCATTGCCGCCACCGATACAGCGCGCAAGGGGCAATGTTCTGGACTTGTTCACACCCTGTTGATTGCGCGGTTTGCGTCCTGTCCCGTTCCGCATGGCAAACTGGCTTTTCCGTCTCAGCACCATCGTTCGGCACAGCCAGACGAGAGACGGAGACCCACACGTGAAACGCCCGAATCCGCTGCCACCGAGCAACATGTCCCCCACCCAGCGACGGAATGAGCTGTGCGCCGTCCTCGGGCTTGGCCTCGCCCGCCTGCACCTCCGGAATGTCGGTCAATTATCTGAAGAGGATGGAGACTTTCCGCTACACTTCGCACCTGAACAGAGCGGTAGTGCACCTCCAACTCAGTGGAGCAACGCACAATGAAACCCGATCCCGTACTTGCCCGCCTGGCCGCCATGAAGGCGGCTCCGGTCGCCGAGCTGAAGAAGCAGTGGCGCGAGCTGTTCAGCGAGGAACCGCCGGCCTTCAACCGGCGCTATCTTGAGAGCCGACTGGCCTATCGCATCCAGGAACTCGCCTACGGCGGCCTCAAGCAGGAAACAGTCAGGCGCCTGCAACAGATGGGGGAACAGCTCGACGGCGGCAACATCACCACCCGCCGCGTGCGGGCCGACCTCAAGCCGATCGTGGGAACCCGCCTGATCCGGGAGTGGCAAGGCGTCGAGCACACCGTGACCGTCACCCAGGACGGTTTCGAATGGCAGGGTCGTCCCTACCAGTCACTGTCCGCAATCGCCCGCGCCGTCACCGGCTCGCGCTGGAACGGCTGGATATTCTTCGGCCTCAAGGACCATCGGAGGGCCGCATGAACACGCCTATTACGCGCAAGCTGCGCTGCGCGGTCTACACGCGCAAATCTTCGGAAGAAGGGCTCGAGCAGGAGTTCAACTCGCTCCATGCCCAGCGAGAGGCCTGTGAGGCCTACATCACCAGCCAGCGCGCCGAAGGGTGGGTGCTGGTCCGTGACCAGTATGACGACGGCGGGATTTCCGGCGGCACCCTTGATCGCCCGGGACTGAAGCGCCTGCTTTCGGATATCGAGGACGGGCTGGTCGACGTGGTGGTGGTCTACAAAATCGACCGCCTCTCGCGATCCCTGATGGACTTTGCCAAGCTGGTCGAAGTGTTCGACCGGAACGACGTGACCTTCGTATCGGTGACGCAAGCGTTCAACACGACGACCAGCATGGGCCGGCTGACCCTTAACGTCCTGCTGTCCTTCGCCCAGTTCGAGCGCGAGGTAACCGCCGAGCGTATTCGCGACAAGTTCGCGGCCAGCCGCGCCAAGGGCATCTGGATGGGCGGTGTCCCGCCGCTGGGTTATGACGTGGTGTCCCGCAAACTGGTGGTGAATGAAAAGGCGGCGGCCAATGTCCGCTACATTTTCCAGCGGTTCCGCGATGTCGGATCGGCCACACTTCTGCTGCGGGAATTGCGGGAGCGAGGTATCACGACCCGCCAGGGCAAGACGATTACCAAGGGCTACCTGTACCGCCTGCTCGCCAACAAGGCCTACATCGGCGAGGCCGTCCACAAGGGCAACAGCTATCCCGGCGAACATGAGGCGATCATTGATCAGGAGCTCTGGGATGCCGTGCGCGCCATCACGAAGGAAAGCCCTCGGACCCGGGCAAACCGTGCGCGCGCCAATACGCCTGCCTTGCTGAAGGGACTACTCTGGGGTTCGGATGGCGGGGCGTTTTCACCGACCCACTCCTGCAAGAACGGCAAGCTCTACCGCTACTATGTCAGCCAGACGCTACTCCGCCATGGAGCAGGCTCCACCACGGTCGGGCGCGTCCCCGCCGCCGAAATCGAAGGCGCGGTCGTCAATCAACTGCGGGCCGTGTTCCGGCAGCCGGAAATCATCCTCGGCGCATGGAAGGAGGCCGTCAAACACGCGCCCGCATTGACCGAAGCTCAAGCGCGGGAAGCACTGATCAATCTGGACCCAATGTGGGATGAACTATTCCCGGCCGAGCAGGCCCGGATCGTGCAGCTACTGATCGACCGGGTCATCGTTGGCAGCGCCGGGCTGGAACTGAAGCTGAGGGTGGACGGGCTCGATGCGCTGGCCCGGGAACTGCAGGTGCCGGAACTGGAGGAGGCAGCGTGAGCAAGGTCGTGACAATTCCCCAGACAGTGT
>VFQT010004537.1_pt1 | contig 11416 bp, 9 predicted proteins | sample 3512381 | NCBI WGS metagenome assembly VFQT01 (sample SAMN10412376, study PRJNA504923) | tailings metagenome | isolation source: Relicate 2 Philex TSF3 active mining site | place: Philippines: Tuba, Benguet | collected 2017-08-29 | reverse complement strand
CGCCCACGTTCACCTTCGGCACCTCGCCGGACAGCACCTTCACCGTGGGTGTCCGCCTCGAGCAGGGTTCCGAGGGTGAGGCCACCTCGCTCCAGCTCGGCTACCGCCGCAAGTTCTGATCGGGCGCCGCAAGGCGCCGGGAGCCCCGCGGCTTCACAGGGGCGCGTCGGCCCGGGGGTTGGGACAATTCCCGAGGCGTCCCGCCCCCGACCGACCCAGTGGGCCCGGACGGTGGGAACTACCCGAGCCTCGCGTCCAACCGGAGCGACACGGGGCAGTGATCGGAACCCGTGATCTCGGCATGGATCCTTGGCTCCGTCCAGCCCCCGGCAAGGCTCGCGGAGGCCAGGAAGTAGTCGAGTCGCCAGCCGATGTTCTTCTCCCGGGCGTTCATCCGATAGGTCCACCAGGAGTAGGCCCCCGCCAGGCCGGGATGGGCCGCCCGGAAGGTGTCGACGAAACCCTCTTCCGAGAGGAGCCGCCCGAAGGATGCCCGCTCCTCGTCGGTGAAGCCGGCGTTGCGCCGGTTGGCGCGAGGGTTGGCGAGGTCGATCGCCTCGTGCGCGCAGTTGAAGTCGCCGCAGACGACGACGGGCTTGCGCTTGGCGAGCGCGCCCAGGTGGCGCCGGAAATCCCCGTCCCAACGGAGCCGGTAATCCAGCCGAGTGAGCTCGCGCTGGGAGTTCGGCACGTAGGCGGAGACGACGAACAGGTCCTGGAACTCAGCCGTCACGACCCGTCCCTCCGCGGGATGGTCGCCGGGGAAATCGGTCGCCACGGCGATCGGCGCGACGCGCGAGAGGATGGCCGTGCCGGAGTACCCCTTCCTGTCCGCCTCGTGCCAGGCGGCGTGCGCGAAGCCGAGGTCGAGGGCGCGGGCCTTGGCGGACTCGCACTTCGTCTCCTGCAGGCACAGCACGTCCGGCGTCGTCGCCTTCAGGAAGTCGGCCAGCCCCTTCCCGTGGGCGGAGCGGATGCCGTTGACGTTCCAGGAGACCAGTAGGGGCATGGGAGTTCGCTGTTACGCTGATTCGCAGGCGCGCTGGGACGCAATGGGGAATGGGCAAGGGGGAGGGGGACTTCAGGGGCCAGACCTCAAAGGACAGGAGAGAAAGGCGCTGCAGAAATTAAAAATTAAGAATTAAAATGGGAGAGGTACCCCTGCCTAATCCATGGCCGTATCCTCGATCTTCGGTCGGCCTGGAAGTCCAGCCCTACCTCTCGCCTCCATCAAGCCAGCCCACCTGTCCTTTGAGTTCTGTCCTTTGAAGTCTATCTCCCGCCCATCAGCCGCCGCACCCAGGGCGCGACGGCGAGCAGCGCCGCGGTGAGCCCGAGGACGACCAGCGCCTGACCCAGGAAATAGTCCCCCAGCGCGACCGGGTCATTCCCCTCATAGCCCGCCGCCAGCGAGCCGGCCAGCTTGTTGCCGATCGCGCCGGCGAGGAACCAGACCCCCATGACCATCCCGGTGAGCCGCCGCGGCGCGAGCTTGGTCATCGTGCTCAGGCCGACCGGGCTCAGGCACATCTCGCCGAGGGTCTGGAGGAAATACACGCCGAGCAACCAGAGCGGGCTGACCTTGCCCGCGGCCGTCGCCGCCGAGGCCGGCACCATCAGGAGGAAGGAGAGGGCGAGGAAGAGCAGGCCCAGCGCGAACTTCACCGGGACCGAGGGCTCGCGGTCGCCGAGCCGCACCCAGGTCCAGGCGAAGACCGGGGCGAGCATCAGGACAAACAGCGCGTTCGCCGACTGGAACCAGGAGGAGGGGAAGGCGACGCCCCCCGCCTCGTTACGCGTCAGCTGCTCCGCGAAGAGCGCGAGCGTCGACCCCGCCTGCTCGAACAGCGCCCAGAAGGCCACCGCCGACGCGAAGAAGACCAGGATGGCTCCCATCCTCGGCCGTTCCTCCGGACGCAGCAGGCCCGTGAGGTGCCCGAGCTTGGCGACGGCCACGACGGCCACCGCCCACGGCGCCCAGGTCCAGCGCTCGGCGTTCCCGATCAGCACGAGGAGCGCGAGGGTCCCCGCCGCGATGATCGCCAGCTGACCCCAAGGCCGGGGCTCATCCTTGTCCGGCGCCGCGCCGGCGCGCCCGAGCGAGGCGCCCCCTCGCGCATACACCACCATCCCCGCGGTCATGCCCAGCGCCGCGGCGCCGAAGCCCCAGTGCCAGCAGCCGTTGGGGTCGAGCCCCCATCCGGCGAGCAGGTCGCGGAAGGTCGCCGATTGCGCGAGCCAGCCTGTCACCAGCGGCGACAGGAAGGCGCCGAGGTTGATGCCCATGTAGAAGAGCGAGAACCCGGCGTCGCGGCGCCGGTCGTCGGGTGAGTAAAGCGACCCGACCAAGGTGCTGATGTTGGGCTTCAGCAGGCCCGTCCCCAGCGCGACCAGGCCAAGGCCGGCGTAGAAGCAGGGCAGGGAATCGATCGCGAGGGTGTAATGACCCGCCGTGATGATGAGGCCGCCCACGAGCACCGCGCGTCGCGCGCCCACGAAGTTGTCCGCCACGAACCCGCCGAGGATGCAGAGCAGGTAGCACGCCATCGTGTAGTTGCCATAGACCCACGCCGCCTCGGCCTGCGCCAGACCGAGTCCCCCGAGGTCCGCCGCGGTGACCATGAAGACCATCAGGATCGCCCGCATCCCGTAGAAGGAGAAGCGCTCCCACATCTCGGCGAAGAAGAGCATCGTGAGCCCCCTCGGGTGGCCGCCAATCCCCCCGATATCCGCCACCTCCGGCACATGGGGCTCGGGATCGGGCACGGTGAGGCGGCGGGTGCTCATGCAGCGACCCTTGCCAACCCCGGCTTCCGCGCAATCCCCGCCCTTTTGGTCGGTCCTAATTGACACCCGGCAAACGCCTCGGAATATTGAGACAGATTCTCAACTACGACGTGGTCCCCCTCTCCCAGCTCCTCGCCGGGCAATCCGGAAAACTCGTCTCGCTCAATCCGGAGCGGGCCGTGGATCAGCGTCTGATGGCCCTCGGGCTCATCCCCGGCATGCCGATCCTCGTGGTGCGCCGCGCGCCCCTGGGCGACCCGATCGAGCTTCGCTTCAACGAGACCGAGATCTGCCTGCGCCGCGAGGAGGCGGTGGGGATCCTGGTCGATGTCGCCGCCGATTGCCCGGTGCCGCGCCCTCCGCGCCCATGAGCGCCGCCCCGCTGCCGCGGGTCGCCGTCATCGGCAATCCCAACACCGGCAAGTCCACCCTCTTCAACGCGCTAACGGGCCTGCGCCAGCGAGTCGGCAACTACCCCGGGGTCACCGTCGCCCGCAAGTCCGGCACCTGCGACCTCGGCGGCGGCCGACTGGTGGAGCTGGTCGACCTGCCCGGGCTCTATTCCCTCGCCGCCGCCTCGCCCGACGAGCAGGTGGTCATCGACGTCCTGCTCGGCCGCCATGAGGGCTCGGCCCCGCCCGACGCCGTCCTCATCGTCTGCGACGCCAACAATCTCCTGCGCAACTGCTTCCTCGCCTCGCAAGTAGCTGAGCTCGGCCTCCCCGCCGTGCTCGTCGTCAACCAGGTGGATGTCGCCCGCGAGCGCGGCATGGAGATCGACACTGCCCTGCTGTCCGCGCGGCTCGGCGCGCCGGTTGCCCTGGTGTCCGCCTGGCGCGGCGAGGGCATGGCCGAGGTGCGTCGCCTGCTCGCGGGGGCGCTGTCCGGCGGCGGCGTCCTGCGCAAGGTCGAGTGGCCCGCCGCCGTCGCCGAGGCCGCGGCCGAGGTCGCCGCCGCCGCCGCCCGCGACACCGGGAAGCCCGTTCCGCCCGCGCTCGCCCAGCGCCTGCTCTTCGATGTCTCGCCCGCGCTCGCCGAGTCGCTCGGCTGGCGCGAGCCCGCCCGCGCGCCCGCCCTCCGCGCCGCGCGCGACCGCATCCGCCGGTCGGGCATGAACCCGCCCGCCGCCGAGGCGCTCGTCCATTACGCCCGCCTCCGCGCCGAGCTCGAGGGGGTCGTCCGCGGCGCGGCGCGTCCCACCCGGACCGCCGCGGTCGACAGGGTCCTGCTGCATCGTGTCCTCGGCCCGGTCGTCTTCGCCGTGGTCATGCTCGGCCTCTTCTGGTCCGTCTTCGCCCTGGCCAAGCTCCCGATGGAGGCGATCCTTGCCGGCGTCGACTGGGCCAAGGCCGCGGCGGCCCCGCGGCTCGAGGGCACGCCGATGCTCCAGAGCCTGGTCACCGACGGCATCCTCGGGGGCGTCGGGGCGTTCCTTGTGTTCCTTCCCCAGATCGCGCTGCTCTTCCTCCTCGTCGGCCTGCTCGAGGACAGCGGCTACATGGCCCGCGCCGCCTTCATCATGGACCGGCTCTTCGGTTGGTGCGGTCTCAATGGCAAGAGCTTCGTCCCCCTCCTCTCCGGCTACGCCTGCGCCATCCCCGGCATCCTCGCCACGCGCACCATCGAGGACCCGCGCGCGCGCCTGGCCACCGCCTTCGCCGTGCCGTTCATGAGCTGCTCGGCGCGCTTCCCCGTCTACGCCCTGATGTGCTCGGCCTTTATCGGCCCGTGGCACGGCTCCCTCTGGGAATCCGTCGCCATGGTGGGGATGCATCTCGTCGGGCTCGCCGCCGCCGTCCCCGTCACCTTCCTCCTCACCCGCGTCATCCTGCGCGTGCGGCCCGCCCCCTTCGTCCTCGAGCTCCCGCGCTACCAGCTGCCCAAGCCCCGCGATGTCCTCTGGCGCGTGGGACAGAGCGTGTGGGAGTTCATCCAGAAGGCGGGCACGGTCATCTTCGCCCTCACCATCGTGGTCTGGGCGCTCACCTATTTCCCCCGCGACACCGAGGTCGCCGACCGCGCCCGCGAGGTCGCGATCGCCGCCGGCGCCACCGCGGCGAAGGCGGATGCCGTCGCCCAGGCCTCGCTCGTCGAGAGCTCCTGGCTGGGCCGCATGGGCAAGGCCATCCAGCCCGCCTTCGACCCGGCCGGTTTCGACTGGAAGCTCACCGTCGGCGTCCTCGCCTCCTTCCCCGCGCGCGAGGTCATCGTCTCGACCCTCGGCATCACCTACGCCCTCGGCGAGGAGGCCGGCGCCGATAGCGAGCACCTCCGCGAGGCCATGCGCGCCGCCACCTGGACCGAGGGGCCCCGCGCGGGCACGCCGATCTTCACCCTGCCCGCCATCCTCGCGCTCATGGTCTTCTTCGCCCTCTGTTCCCAGTGCGGGTCGACCGTGGCCACCCTCGCCCAGGAGACCGGCGGCTGGCGCTGGGCCGCCATCTCCTTCGTCACCATGACCGCCCTCGCCTGGCTGGCGGCGGTCGCCGTCTACCAGGTCGGCACCGCCCTCTCATGAGCCCCGACGCCTTCCTCACGCTCGGCGTCGTCGCCCTCGCTGTCGGCTGGCTGGCCCGTCGCGCCCTCCGGGGCCTGCGCCGTCCGGATCGCCGGGGTTGCGGGGGCGGCTGCGGCTGCGGCGCGGCCATCCCGCCCGCCCGCGTCCGCCGCTGAGCGGTTCTCGGGTTGCCGTCCACCCCCCGCCGCGTTTGGCTGGGCACATGGCCCGGATCTACCTCTCGCCGCCCGATATCGGACAAGCCGAGCGCGCCTACGTGCAGGAGGCCTTCGACGGCAACTGGGTCGCCCCCGTCGGGCCCAATCTCGAGGCCTTCGAGCGGGAGTTCGCGGCCAAGGTCGGCTCGCCCAACGCCGTCGCCCTCGCCTCCGGCACCGCCGCGCTCCACCTCGCCCTCCGTCTCTCGGGCGTGACGCGCGGCGACGAGGTCCTGTGCTCGACGCTCACCTTCGTCGCCTCGGCCGCCCCCATCACCTACCAAGGCGCCACCCCGGTGTTCGTCGACTCCGACGAGGCCAGCTGGAACGCCGACCCCGCGCTGGTCGCCGAGCTCATCGAGCGCAAGGCGAGGACGGGCAAGGCGCCCCGCGCCGCCGTCATCGCCCACCTCTACGGCCAGGCGGCGGACATCGACCCCATCGCCGCGGCCTGCGAGCGCCATGGCGTGGCCCTCATCGAGGACGCCGCCGAGGCGCTCGGCGCCGATTACCGCGGCAAGGCGCCGGGCTCCCTCGGCAAGTTCGGCATCCATTCGTTCAACGGCAACAAGATCATCACCACCTCCGGCGGCGGCATGCTCGTGACGCCCGACGCCGGCCTCGCCGCCCAGGCCCGCCATCTTGCCACCCAGGCGCGCGACCCCGCGCCGCACTACGAGCACACCACGCTCGGCTACAACTACCGCCTGAGCAATGTCTGCGCCGGCATCGGCCGCGGGCAGCTCCAAGGCCTCGATGCCAAGGTCGCCCGCCGCCGCGCGCATCTCGCCGCCTATGCCGAGGCCTTCCGCGACCTGCCCGGCCTCGCCATGCAGCCCGAGGCGCCCTGGGGTCGCTCCACCCGCTGGCTCTCCTGTCTCACGATCGACCCCGCCCTCGCGGGCACGGACCGCGAGCGCGTGCGCCTCGCGCTGGAGAAGGCCGACATCGAGTGCCGCCCGCTCTGGAAGCCGATGCATCTCCAGCCGGTCTTCCGCGGGGCCGAGTATCTCGGCCGCGGCGTGAGCGACCGCCTCTTCGAGCGCGGCCTCTGCCTGCCCTCCGGCTCCGGGATGTCGGACGCCGACCGAGCGCGCGTCATCGAGGTCGTGCGCGGCGCCTTCGGGCGCTGAGCGCGAGCGCGAGGGCCCCGAGCGCGGGCGCGATGGCGGCGGCCTCCGGCACGGGCGCGGCGCCCAGAGCCGTCCATGCCAGCAGCAGGTCGCCATCGCCGGCTTGTCCGAGCGTCCAGAAGCCCTCCTCGCCCTTGTCGGCGGATTCGAGGGCAAAGGTTCCCGAGATGGCCGAGCTGTCCCACGCATCCACCAGCCGCACCTCGCGGTTGCCGTCCCAGTAGGGCGCGGTCCAATCCGTCTCCCCCACCTCCAGCATCGCGGCGCCGGCGAGCATCCAGGTCCCGCCGAGGCTGACGACCGTCCCCGCGGCCTCCGTGGGTAGCCAGGCCACGCGCGCGCCCTCGCCCAGCGCCAGATTCGCCTGCCAATCGATCGTCCCCTCGCCACCCAATAGCAACGTCCCTCCGACCGCGAGGTCGCCGGTCACCACCGACTCCTCCACGCGCAGGGTGCCCGCGACCGAGAGCCCCTCGCCGCCGAGGATGCCCGCGAGCACCTCGACGTTGCCGGTCGTCGCGCAGGCCAGCGTGCCGGCGACCACGCGAACATCCCCGGCCAGCACGCCGTTGGCGACCCGGCCGGCGTCGAGCCGCAGCGAGAAAGCGCGCTCGCCCCCGCCAAGATCCAGCGCGCCCACCTCGGCGACCACGAGCCCGGTCTCCAGGTTGCCGCCCACGGTCACGGTGCCGCCGACACGGAGCGTTGTCTCCGGTGAGCGCAGGGTCGGCATCAGGCCCAGGTCGCGATCCCCGCTCCCGGTGACCGTGAGATGGCCGACCTGCGCCGCGCCCCAGCCTTCCGTGGCACCTTGATTCTCCTCGATCCGCAGCGAGCCCAGCCGCCCGAGGTCCCAGGCGAAGGTCATCTGCCCACCCGCCAGCACCATCTCGATCCCATCATGCGAGGGCCCGGCCTCATCGTCGAACTGCACGATGCCCGAGCGCGCCACCACGGTGGCGGGGATGACGCCCTCCGCATCCTGGGGTCCGATCACAAGGACACCGCCCCCCGTTGCCAGCTCCACCTGGGACCAAGCGGCCAAGGCCCCGAGTCGCATGACCGACCCCGCGGCCAGGTTCCATGCGCTCGCGCCGCCCAGCGCCGCCCCTGACAGCCGATGGCGTCCGCCGGCAATCGTCCCCAGCGACCCGATGGCGCTGCCCGCCGCCAACTCGAGGTTGAGCGGCAGCGCGGTGTCCAGCACCACGTCGAGCGGCGTCGATTCCGCCCCGTCCCCCAGCCGGATGACATCGGCATGGGCGGTGGGCCGGAAGATGATGACCTCGCCGCTTTCCGGCAAGGCGCCCCCCGACCAATTGGCGGTATCTGACCAGACCAAGGGGTCGCCGCCGCCGATCCAGGTCGCGGCGGGGCAGGGGACGAGGGGGAGGAGCAGCAGGAGGCAGGGTGCGGGTCGCATGGCGCCCGCACGTTGCCCCTCGCCCGACGGCTTTTTCGAGCGCCCCCATTCCCTGGCGGGCGAACCCCGGCCGGGGCTGAGGACTTGCCGTGAGGGCTTACCCGGGGCGATACTCCTGCATGCGCCGGTTCCTCGCCCTCCTCGCGCTCCTGCTGTCGGGCTGCGCCGCGACCCCCGAGGGCCGGCCTCCGGCGGCGCTCTTCGCCGACGGTCGCTGGACCGGTCCCATCTGGATTCCCGAGGAGCCGGATTTCGAGGAGGCTGTCGCCGCCGAGGAACTCGCCGATTGGGCGGGTCGGGTGACCGGCGTGCGTCCCGAGGTGCGTCGCGAGGACGGCGCCCCCGCCCGCGGCGGCATCGCCCTCGGCCGCACGCGACTCGCCGCGCGCGCCGCCCTTGCGGCTCCTCCGGGCGACGGCGACCGGGCCCTCCGCCGACTGTGGGGCGACACGCTGGTCGTCATCGGGAGCGATCCCGTCGCGACACGCATGGCATGCGGCCGCCTCTGCGAGGCCGCGCTCGGCATCACCTTCGCCCTCCCGGCGGAGGCAGGCGCCGACCACGCACCCCTTTCCACGGTGCCCGTCCCTGCCGACGAGGCTTGGACGCCCGCCTTCGCGTGGCGCGCGGTCTCGGGAATGGACAACGCCCATGCCATCGCCTGGGCGCGCCTCAATGGCTATGGCTTCCGCCCCCGTTGCACCCACGGGATCCATGCCGTCTTCACTCCCGAGCTCTTCAGGCAACTCCCCGGGCTTTTCCCGTCCGCCAACGGCAAGGCGCTCCCTCCCAACCAACGTGGGAGGTCCGAGAATCCCCGGCTCGACCACCCCGATGCGCCCCTCCTGGCCGCCGAGCACGCCCGGCGGTGGCTCAAGGCGAACCCCGGGGAGCTCGCCGTGCCCATGGGCATCAACGACTCGGTCGTCTATCCCGAGGTCGATGCCGCGTGGCCGGGTCGCCGCGTGGTGGATGGGCGACCCGACCGCTCCGATTTCGTCTTCGGCTTCCTCAACCGCGTGGCCGCCGAGGATTGGAACCCCGGCGGCGACCGCGCCCTCGGCGCCCTCGCCTACCTCGACGCCCAGGCCCCGCCTTCCTTCCCTGTCCACCCCGATGTCTTCCCCGCGGTCTGCGCCGACCGGATCCAGTATGCCAACTCCGCCTATGCCGCCGAGGAATCCGCGCGTCTCGCGGATTGGGGCCGCTCAGGTGTCCGTCGCCTCGCCACCTGGGACTACTGGTTCGGCCGCGACGTGGCATTCCCGCGCGTCCACCTGCCCGCCACCGTCGCGTCCATCCGCGCCGCCGCCGCCGCCGGGGTCGATTCGTGGTACGCCGAGCTCGACCCGCTCTGGATCTTCGACGCGCCCAAGGCCTGGGTCGGCGCCAAGCTGCTCGATGATCCCTCCCGCGACGCCGCCGAACTCGAGCGGCGGTGGTTCGCGGCCGCCTACGGCCCCGCCGCCGAACCCCTGCGCGAGATCCATGCCAGCATCGCCGCCTGCTGGGAACGCGCCGTCGCCGACCGCCTGCCCGGCCAATGGTTGCTCGGCTGGCGTGACGGCGCCTTCGTGCCCGAGGACACCGACGGGCTCCTCGGGGAGCGCGGCGACGCCCTTCTCGCCGAGTCCAGGGCGGCCCTCGCCGCGGCGCCGGCCGACGCCCGTCATCGGCGCATGCGCCAGCGCCTCGACCAATTCGCCTCGGCATGGGCCGTCGTCAAGGCGCAGGCCGCCCGCACCGCGCAGGCGCGCCTCATCGTCCAGTCGGGACTCTCCGCCTCGCCGACCTCCCTCGGCGCCATGCTCGAGGCGGAGCGCGCGCGCAACGCGGCGCTGGTCGCCTTCAATGCCGCCAAGTGGCCGGGTCAGGCCAACCTGGGCTGGGAGGACTTCGCCCAGCCCAACCCGTGGCCGCTCCTGGTCGCCGCCTCGACCGCGCTCCCCGCCGATGCGCCGGCCGCCGCGCGGCTCGCCCGGGTCGCCGCCCAGCGTCAGCGGCCGCCCACAACGGCGGGGGACGGCTTTGAGTTCCGCGGCATCCCGGACCGCGACAATGGCTGGCGTCTCTGGTCGGCGCCGCCCGGGACCTTCGTCTCGTCGCCGACGTCGCTCGCGGCGCTCGCCCCGCAGGGCTCCCTTCGTCGCGAGGTGACCGTGGCAGCCGGCGATATCCTGAGGGTCCAGGTGACGGTGCTCGACGAGCCCCGCGGCGGCAACGGCGCCACCCTCTCCATCCGTTTCCCCGCCGCCGCGCCCAAGTCCGCGCCCACGGCCGAGGAGCGCCTGCATCCCTCGCCGCCTCCCGCCCCCGGGGCGGCGCTCGCCCGCGGCATCCGGCTGGTCAAGGGTGTCAATGTCCTCGAGGTCCCGGTGCGCGCGGACAGCGGTCCCGCCGCCTTGGTGGAGATTTCCTTTGTCGACCGCCTGCCGCCCATCGGTTTGGTGGAGGTCGAGCGGCTCGTCCGCTGACATCATGTTCCCCAAGCGTCTCTTCGACATCCTCTTCTCGCTCGGCTGGCTCATCGCCTTCTCGCCCCTGTTGCTCGGCGTCGCCCTGCTGGTGCGCCTGAAGCTGGGCTCGCCGGTGCTCTTCGTCCAGGAGCGACCCGGCAAGGACGGGCGGCCGTTCCGCATGGTGAAGTTCCGGACGATGACCGACGCTCGCGACGCCCGCGGCGAGCTCCTGCCCGACGAGGTCCGCCTGACGCCCTTCGGCCGGTTCCTCCGGGCCAGCACCCTGGACGAGTTCCCCGAGATGTGGAACGTCCTCCTCGGCGACATGAGCGTGGTAGGCCCGCGCCCCCTGCTCATGCGCTACCTGCCCCTCTACGATGACTTCCAGCGGCGGCGCATGGAAGTGAAGCCCGGCGTCACCGGCTGGGCCCAGGTCAACGGCCGCAACGCGCTTTCCTGGGACGAGAAGTTCGCCCTCGATGTCTGGTACGTGGACAACCGGTCCTTCTGGCTGGACCTGAGGATCGTCTTCCGGACCTTCTTCAAGGTCTTCGCGCGCTCCGGCATCTCCCACGCGGGCGACGCCACGATGCCCGAGTTCCGCGGCAAGGCCAAGGGCTGAGCGGACGGTGGTGCGGGTGGAGGGAGTCGAACCCTCGTCTCAAGCTTGGGAAGCTCGCATAATAGCCGTTATACTACACCCGCCTTCCCCATCGGTCTACCTGCGCGGACGGGCGCTGCAAAGAGAAAACCGTCCCCCGTTCCCTCGTCGGCCCCGCCTCGCGCCGGGGCCCCCGCCGATTCTTCGGTCGACAATGCGGCCGGGCTCGCCTCGATAGCCGACAGCGTCTCGCAGCCCCCATGACGATCGCCCCTTGGATCACCTTGTCCCTCGCGGC
>VFQT010004536.1_pt1 | contig 11421 bp, 2 predicted proteins | sample 3512381 | NCBI WGS metagenome assembly VFQT01 (sample SAMN10412376, study PRJNA504923) | tailings metagenome | isolation source: Relicate 2 Philex TSF3 active mining site | place: Philippines: Tuba, Benguet | collected 2017-08-29 | reverse complement strand
ATACTGCTGCTTGTACTGACCATTCATGCAGCAACAGTATTCTACCCTCTCACAGAGACAGAGACAGACTACGCTCAGTGCCTCTAGACACTGGCGTATGTTTCGCGGGACTGTGTGTGACATGTGGTGCAACCACCTGTCTTCACAGCACCCACCCACTACTCCCTAGGGAGTTGGTGGGCCTATTTGTCAATTGAGGCATGTTTTACGACGTGTATGAGTCCTGTGCTGCGGTTGCCGGTATGTGTGGGTCTTTAGTGGTTGGTCAACTGTTTCATTTTGGTTTTGGACAGCAATAAGCGCTTGTCGGTGTTTCCATATTTTCCCCAAGTGTGTGACAGAGATGCAATGTAAACTTTTCAGTAGGTGTTTTAGAGGTGCTCCTGTCACGCCTAGCTCTTCCAAGTCTGATATCAGAGACTTATACATTGTGCCTGATACACCTAAGACCAAGTTGATTCTATTAATGGCTGCTGTGGGATCAGCAGATTCAAGGCTTTGTGCTAGGTTCTCATGCTGGGTGGCTGCTCTAGCTAGTTGGTCTCCTGGATCAGTGTCTCTGCAGTATTTGATCTCCACTATGGTATATTCCCGATTGTCACTGCGATAGTGATACTGATAGAGAATCATGTCTGGTATGCTGCGGCTAGAGCGTAGTACAGCTTGGGCTTGCTTCGGCATGGTCGCTGGTAGAGGGTGGTCATGTAGCAGTCTGCTAGTGTGCATCCCTTGGGGTAGTTTTGCGTGCGGTAAGCGCTTGCTAATTCCTACATCTGACATTATCAATAGTCCTCCCTTTGTCCCTGATGCTACTGCTGCTACTATGGCTGTTCCCGCATCGTTATGTCTAAGAGTGACCGACTTGCTCAGGGCAGAGCATGCACTGACAGCATGATGTCCTCCATCGGGTTGTCCACAGAGAGGGCATATGTTGTGGGGCGCTTTTTTGATCCTATTCAGGTATTTGTATGTTGGGAGTAGGCCATATCTGTACTGCATGATCTTTCGTGTGAGCCATATGTCACTCATTGGTGTGGTAAGAAACAAGTGACTGTATTTGTGTTCTATCTGTATTGACATCTCATCCCAGGCTTGGTAGTACACCGTGTCCACGTTAGCACGACCCAGTTTAAACAACGGATGCATGTGTGCTCTAAGCTCTTTGTCAATAGTGGCCAAAGGCGTATACCGCACCTTCGATACAGTCTCACCTGTGGTCTCATCCGTGTGGTGTTCTTCCTCATGGAGATAGGGCCAACAGCAGTTTGCCCTCATGTTGCTTGCAGTGGGGTTGCTGTATAGTTGGTTTGCCGAGATTTCCCCCTTGGCCACTGCCACCGCTGCTTTATCAGCTCTATCATTTCCTATAATTCCTGAATGACTTTTAACCTTCCACAGGTGTACAGTTGCTTGCGCACCAGCTATAAGGTCAACGATCTGCTGCAGTAAGCTGGAGTGTCTGTGCTCAGTCATGTCTTGCGGTCGAGTCAGCATACGGTGTATCTGGTATATTGAACTAAGACTATCTGTAGCAATGTTGATGGTTCTATCTTTGCTCTGAAGCATAATGTGTTGAGAGTGTGTGGGATTTAAGGCGACTTGGATAGCGGCTAGTTCAGCCCTGTTGATGGTATTAACGCAGCTCTGAATGGTGGGGTCATTTCTGTACGCGCAGTCGATGTACACAGTGAGATTTGGGTTATCTACAGCAGCTGGTATGTGCACCGCAGCCCCAATGCCTGGTGCAGGGGTCTTATCTCCCTTGTCCTGCAACACACTGCCATCTGTGTATGCAAAAGTCTTCCAGTCATATAGAGGTGCAGGAGGGTTGGGCTGAGCCTCTTTCATCATTGTCAGAACCCGTTTTGTTTCTAGCTGGATGCTACAGTCCCTGGTGTCTGGTCGTTCAAGCCCGCAGGGACCTTGCGACTGCTGTTCTTCTGGCAGAGTGTGTCTCCAGTTTGGAACTGGCGGTGTCCGTCCTGGTCGATGATAATCTTTTAACATTTTCTTAAATTTGTTTGACAGTGACAGTTCCCATGAGTTAGTGCCAATTAGACTGGGTCCTTCTCGGTCTCTCTCGTCATAGTCTCGCTCCCAGTCGATGTATTTTCTTTCAGGACCTATAGTTTCATACGATCGTCCCACATGATACTCAAATTCACTGCACCAGAAGCTGTCCTGCAGAGGCATGTGTTTTCGGAATCCCTCAACATTGCCTACTGCTAGTATGTGATATTGCCATTTCGGCTGTTTCAGTGGAGTGTATGGCAGATGAGCTGGTGTGATGAGGTGCATTGCATTTCTAGGTATCGTGCCCAGTAGGTGGCAGTATTTGTGATGTTGCATTGCAGTTTGGAGGTACTTGAGGTCGTGCATGTCCCTGAAGAAGGAAGGTAGGATAAGCACAGTGAGGGTTGGTAGGTCTGTCGAGGCAGCTGATTTTATGGCCCACTCTGTAGCTTTTGTGGCAGCAGCAGTGTTCATGTTGGGAAAGGCGGTAGAGGCCCCAGTCCACGCCACACTGTATGCATCATGGCTGGCTCCAAATACTTGATCGCGTCGCTCAGAAGTCCAGTAGTTAGAGTACCCCCAGCACGCATCAAGTGGAGAAGAGAATCTCTCCTGTGTGCAGCCCACAATGGTTTGCAGCGCATAGTGCATTTTGGGGGGTAGTGACATAAGGTCCCTATGTCCAGCATCATCCTCAGCTTTCTCGTCATCTGCTGTTTTCCGCGTGTATCGTTCACACAATAGGTAAACCTCCTCAGCGAATGAGCCAGCTCGCAGTTTGGCCATGACCTGGGGCTGTGTAAGCTGCATATGGTCATACCCTCGCTTCAGCCACGCGGCAGTTTCAGCAGGAAGAGTGTACCTGCAGTGTCCGTTTGGCATATACACACAGGCTACTGACTTAAACTGGAGCTGACAACCACTCGGTGTCTCCACTTCCAGTTCAGCCTCTCGCAATGTCAGGTAGAATTGACCTGTGGGTGAGATATCCAGCTGGGGGTTGATTGGGGATGTATGTATGACCAGTTTGTCCCTGATGGCATCGCCAACAGTCAGCTTATAGAGTGAATCCTGGGATTGTGTGTGGTAGGTGTTGCAGAGGTGTTCAGGCGGACTGTAGATGATCTTAGCCCGTTTTGCAGGTGCAGTCTGTTGTGCAGTGCTCCTTTCAGCCAGTTTAAGCTCAAGTTGCTGCTTAGCCGTCATTGTTCCTATGCTTTGCACCAGCTCAAGCGGTTCCAGCGTGTTATGCCAGCGTACTTTGAGGAGTTGCAGCTCCACAGGGACCAGGTTAGGATGTAAGTGCCACCTGTGGGATCGGCATTCGGAGCAGTGGAATCCTGGGGAGTCTTCTGGTGTTATGGTATTGTGGGTGCTGGGCAGACATGCTCGGTGGTATCGGCGATGGCAGGTGTCACATGTCACAGCGTCTTTAATGTCACCGTCTCTTGCTGTTGCCCCGCAGAACTCACAAGGTCGGTGGACATCACATGTGCGAAGGTCATCAGGGGTGGCTACACTACACTCTGCTGGATAGTACTTGAGGGATGCCATCAGGTTTACTAGCCAGCCAGGGTGCACTGCCACCTTCCACTGCACTCTGGCCTGCAGCACTGGTGCATGGTGACGTTTGTGGCGACCATGCCGGGGTGCAGGCAGTCTGTTAGTGGTCAGGCATTCTATCCCGACAATGGTTTCTTCTGAGTGAGCGTGTCTGTCAAACAGCTGCAATACCTTCTCAAGATATGCCGACTTGCTGGGTTTGTTGGCATTGCTAATCATATCAGTGGAGCTTGCCCAGCCCGTCAGTGTTCTTGATTGCCCCTCTAGCTGCAGCTTCGGTTGCCGCCGCACGGAAGCGTTAAACCCAGGAGGGTGTCTGTCCAAGGATTCTGTGAAGATTGTTAGTGCGTCTCTGGCTTCAATAACTTTGTGATTATTCCATTTGTAAATATTGGAGATGAAGTGGATGATGGTGTTGGGAACCTTTGCGGCTGTTGGCCAAATGTTTTTCAGCACTTGACACACATCAGGATGCAGATATCTTTCAGCATTAGTGAGGTTTTTGGTGGTGATGGGACTTGAGGCGCGATGTACATCACCTGTGACGAGGTAGTGACTGACTCGGTTCCAGGCCTTTCTGTGTTTCGGTTTGATGTACCTGCTTCTTGTGATGTGGGTCAGCTCCTGCACTGGCAGCACCTGCTTTCTATCAATTGTGAGCATTTGGTTCAGGTGGTGCACCCCTACCGAGCTTAGTAGATGCAGGTCCTGGACAAGTTGAGTGTCCCATTGGTCAGAATTGGGCAACACTGTATGGAGCGTGGTAGCCAGTTTGTTCATACTGGCCACGGCACTGTGTACCTCTCCATGTTTGAGCATGACCAGGTCACTCCTGTAAAGAGCCATGGCTTGTCTTAACCGCATGCTATAGCGAAGTATTCTTGGCATATGAGTGGCACTCAGCACGTCAACGCTGTGCTTTTGATAGTCGAATAGAGCATTGCTGATGATACCGAAAGGTCCTGGGTGGTTCAGGGATCTTGTGAGGCGTTGTACACATATAGTGTGATACTCTACCTCTATGGAGTGACAGCCAAGACCTCCCAACCTTTTATCTTGTCGTGTAGCGGCTGTGGATAAACTGTTGGGCAGCTTGTATGCCTGTTTGTATGCTGCACTTAGGAGATTATCAATGCACTTCAGCTCTGGTAGTGTATAAGGTGCTACTGAAAGGGTGTATGTAATTGCTGGTCTTATGCATGTGTCAATAATTCTTTCTTTCTGCCGAGGTCCCACATACGATTGCCTCAGCTTAGAAGTCATGCTCCTTATTTCTTCAAGTGTTGCTGCTAGTTGTGGGGTAAAGTTCAAGTCCATTGTGAGAAGCAGACCTAGGTGTGAGAATGGTTCCTGTGGTGAATGAAATGTGATGGGTTTGTCTTGGAGCTTCACTGGGCTAAGCTGCATCTTGAGCAGTTCAATGTCGTAAGGTTTGCTGGACTGGCTGCCGTGCAGTGCTCCAGTGATCAGGGATTTTGTGTTGTTGGCCTGGAGGTGTCCCCATGTTAGATAGTGGCTGAGCTTGCTGGCTTGATGTTTCATGTCCAGCAGACCCGTTTTGCCCCCTGTCAGTAAATTTATGTCATCTGCAAAGGTGATGTTACTGATTTGATTCATGGCTTGCTGCTGCTCTCCTAGCTGTTTCAACACTCCCAACTTGTAGCCCTTGCCGTTCGCCTGCAGCCATCTCAGTAATGGTTCGATGTACAGCACAAACAGGAAGGGTGACAGGCTGTCCCCCTGGATGGTACCTCGTTCTAACGTGATTGGTGGTGTTGGGCCGTAGGGTGTTTGGATGGTCGTTGTGGCCCCTGTATAGAGATCCCTAACAACTTCTATAGCATCAGTGGGATAGCCCAAGTCGTAGAGTATCATGAGTAGTTTGTCATGGGAGATGGTGTCAAATGCCTCGGTCATATCTGCCATAAGCAGGTATATGTCTTGTCTGGTTAAAAATGCATCCTCAAATGCCATCACCATTGTCTCCAATTGCTGCGTTGTGGATCGTTTATGCCTGAATCCCGCTTGGGAGTTGCTCAAGATATTGTATCGCTCAGCTATGTCTGCCATTACTACTGTAGTCATCCTGGTCCACACCTTGTAGATCGTGTATTCCAGGCCAATCCTGCGGTAGTAGTTGAGCTCAAGCGGGCTGCCCTTGTGTTTGTAGAGTAGTATGGTGTGGCTTGCCTTCCAGCAAGATGGAGTCAAGCCTGTAGCCCATAGGATCTTGATGATGTTGTGGATTGCCCTTTTCCCAGATTGTGGGAGCGCTTGTATGACCTCATTCATCACTCCATCTGGTCCAGGTGTCTTTCCACTTTTCAAAGTTTTTAAACAGTCATTGAAAGCCAATGTGTCGTCAATGATGGTATGTGCCCATCTTCTGGCTTGGGTGTTACAAGTGCGTTGCAGAAGGCCTTTGTATGCAGCAAATTCATGGTTGCTCAAGGCGTCAAATGGGTATTGTCTGTCCACCTGTTGTGGTAGGTATCTACCTGTTTTGGTATCTCCCGTTGGAGCAATAGTCTTTTGTATCCCCCAAGCCGTAATGGCTTCTATGACCTCTGCAGGGTTGATGACTAAACCCTCGTCTGTCAGGATTGCCCGGCATGCCATTTTGGGTGTCGGCTTGTGTTGCCCTGTCACCAATTTGTTGCCAAGTTTAGGGCGATCCTGTAGTACCTGTTGTTGCCTGCTTGCCTCGGCTTGTTCACAAAGTGCTTTGTGCTCGCGGTTGATCTCGGCTTGCTCCCTGCTAATGGTGCTGTATATCTTTTGAAGTGCTTGTTCTTCTGTTGCGTGTGTGTGCTGTGCTATGTGTTGTTGGATCTGCTGGTGAATTCGGCATGGTGCTCCTGTGGAGGGTGTGACAGGTGGAGCATGGGTGTCCAATTCATTCTCCTCAGCAGGAATTCTTTTGAGGTTTTGCAACCTGCGAGCAACCTCCGTCTTATCCTCCTTGAGACGTTTCCACTTTCTAGCTATTCGTCTTGGTCTGAAGTGCATGCCCTTTGCATTTGTTGCAACTGTTGGGCAGGTTTGCAAGGCAATGTCTCTCGAGGCGGCAAGGAGTTCCAGGAGCTCTCCACCCAGGCGATCCACCACCGCCCTTGAATCCTCTCCATTGATCTTTTGAAGTGTGTGCACTGTGTCTGCTGGCATAGTTTCCAGGTGCTTCCGGTGCAGTACCAGGTCTGAGTGGACCATTGCGGTAGTCTTCTCATCAAGCGTCGACCAGTCGACACCTTGCTGCTCTTCAATAGCATTCATAAGTTGAGTCTTATGCTGTTTGGTAAGGCGTGTTAGCCGTGTATTTGCCTGCCATCTTGTGATCTCTGGTGGCAGTGGCGGCAAGAGGTGTATGCTTGAGAAGGGGGTTTCAACTCTGAGAATGTTGTGGTCACTTGAGGATCCGGTCATGTCTTGAACGTGTGCAGTGATGTCCATGCCAGCCAGTGCTTGCGGTGTTCTGTTGATGAGTATATCATCTATCCTACTGCAAGGCAGGTTGGACATGCCCTTCCTGTACGTAAAATGTCTTGGAACATCTCGTTGTTGTGGTTGATCCATGGGAGTCAGTCCACTGCTTTCGAGGAAGTCTTGATGCAGCTGATCAGCTCTACAGCTCAGCCCTGTTCTGTCACATTTTCTAGCAGTTGCGTTGAAGTCTCCAGCCACCATTATGGTTTCTGCTAGTGGTATCTGCTTGTGAAGCAGATGTTGTATGATCCAGTAGATTCGGCGTCTGACAATAGTGTTGTGTGGACAGTACACACCTATAACATGTAGAGGAGTTGATTCTGGCAGCGTGAGTGTCACATGCAACATGAATCCTTGCATACAGTCTGACATAGGTCGTAACCTTATTTCCCCGAGTTCAGTGGCAGACTTCAAGACAGCAAGCACTAGGCCTGCTTGGCCCTTGTTGGAGGCGGTGTTCAAGCTGTAGTATACATGATAGTCCTTGAGCATTCTTGTTAGCCAGGTGGCTTTGTTTTTGAGTTTCAGCTCTGTCAGAACCAGGATATGCGGTTGTCTTTGACCATCCAGACCTTTGACTATTGTGTGAAGTTCTGTGTAGCTGCTCTGGACACCTCTAACATTCCAGGTGGCAATCCTAAGCCTTTCATGAGTGTTGATTGTGTGTTTGGACGAGCTGTTTGTACAAACACCTGTGTATGTAGTAGTGTTTGGGCCACATTGTTTAACTGTTGTCAAAGCGTGCAACTGGTTGCGAGCTGCTTGTGTGGCGCGGCCGGTGGTCTGTTTGGCACCACGGTAGGCATAGTCTGCCATGGTCATCTGTCGGAGGGGTTTAGTTGTAGCCGTGTGTATGGGGTTGTCTTGTTGGTGGGCAGTTTTGGTGTGCCTGCAGTCATATCTGAGTTTGGTCAATGATTGCTTTGTGGCTGATTGTGTTTCTTGCTGAGTTTGTTTGGTTGTAGGCGTGCATCTGGGCAGGGTGGATCTAGCAGCGTCAGGGCTGCGCATGCATGCCCGCCGTGTGTCGGAGGCGCGCTGCTTGTTGCTTGATGTTTGAGGGATGTTCTTTGGCCTCAGGTCCATTGTGTGGGTAGGGATCACATCTCTAGGGTCTGGTGCGTTTGATGCGTGTGGTATTGTTGAGGTGGGCATGGTTGGTGTAGTGAAAAAGTCAGCCTTCTGGTCAGGTTCAGTGGTTGCAGGCAGGCATTTAGTTAAGATGCGTCTAGCCACATGAGGATGGAATCTGTATGGCCGCCATCTGATAGGTTTTAGTTGCTTTCTACTAGGCTTATGTGATGCATTAGATGCTACCTGCATTTGATGTATGTATTGATTATGTGCCCGCCGAACTGGCTGGCCGTTTGGCATTAGACTGCGCCCATCCACCCATTTCAGATGCATGACGTCGTCAAGGGGAATCAGTGGGATGTTATACGGAGGTCTAATGAGACATTGGTTGGCAAGGTAAGCATCTCCTTCAACCAGGCAGTAGAGAGTTGTGGTTCCCATCTCTGGTGGTCTGAGGTTGCTCCCCCAGTCGTCATTGTCGACTATTTGCACTTGTTGGCGCAATGCATATGCAATACTGTCACAGTCATACCATGTGTCTCCGGATTTGAGTCTTGCTTTGTAGTGTGTTACCCAGTTCCCTGCAGTACCGTGTTGGTATTGAATCAAGTAGGCTGAGCAACCATTGGGTGAGTTTGAGAGAACATCGGTCAAGGTGTAGGTCTCCCCTGGTAATATTGTTAGCACACTTACTAGCACTACTGGTGGTTGTACGTGTTCATAGAGAATTTGATTTATTGCTTTGACAGTGTACCAGCCAGACGTGGAATATTCCATTATAGAGCTGTTTGCCTCTACTCCAGCTCTCTTGGCTTCTTGTATGCTGTTGTGTAGTAGTGGGTACAGGTACTACGGTGGGCTGCCTATCGTCCGTCCAAGCAGAGCGTGTAGTGCATGTGCTCCACAGTGTCCATCATGTTGTCGTTCACAGTAGAGCCCAAGTGCATGAGGGTTGACCCATCTAAAATGGTCGGGATCTTCTGACTCTGGTGTTTTGCATAGATCAGAACATGGCGTTGAGTCCCCTGTGTGGTTTGTGATGATTATCATGTCAGAGTCCGAGTCGATGTTCTGTGCGGGGTCTTCAGCAGCCCTAGAGATGTCCCTAGCCACTCGCTCTAATATGCTCCTGCAGCGGTGAGGGTAGAGTTGTACAGTAGTACCATCTTTCCACTTACATTGGCGTGTTGGTCTGTCACATTGCTCTGTGCAGTACAAAGGGTTTTTCAAAGTAAGTCTCTCTGCATAGGCATCTCCTTCTACCAGGCAGTAGATTGTGCCGCTAAATTCACTCCAATCCTGGTTCCTTAATTGCTTCACTCGTCCATGTGTGCTAAATGAGATGCTTTCACAGTCATACCAGTTACCATCATTTGCATTGACCCATGCCTTGTAGTGTTTGATGCTGTTTTGATGTCTGTACCACAACAGAAGTCCTTTGCAGCCTTCTGGAGCTAGCTGCAGTATCTGGTCTTTATCTAGGCTTGATGGGTCATTTCTATACTGGCCAATACTGACCACCTCCTTGAACATTGAGTCATCTCGGGTCTGGGTGTGTTCGTACCACCAATGATTGACTGCACTCATAGAGTAGTTTCCGAGTGTGGTGAAATCTGGGCGCTCCGGGTTACGGTGGTATACATGGTTTTCTATAAGTTCTTCTACGCTCTGATGCAAATCGGGATAGAGGTAATGTGGACCTGGTATTCTGCTCCCTTTTGTGTTGATTCCTAGTATAGCATTCACTGCGTGTGCTGCACATTGACACGATGACTGGGATTCACAATATATGCCTACAGAGTCTGGTGGCTTCCATACACATGCTTCATGTATGCTGGTGGCACACTCGGTCAGATCAATGTGTAATTTGCCACCCCCAACCTGAGTAAGTCTAATTCCGGCTACGGGGTTATTTGAGGAGCGAGTACAGATGCTGTTGGCCTGGGAGCTATATGCCCTTTGTCCTGGTGCTGTTTGCAGTATAGTAGGGCTGCTGTGTGTAAGAACAGTATCATCGGTGATGGCATGGAGGGCAGATACTGACAAACTAGTACAGGTTCTGACCTTTGAGTGGAGTGGGTAGCAGGGGAGCCAGCACTGACATGTTGTTGTGCTGTCGTATGCGGGGTTCAGCTGACTCAGCTTCAATTTCTGTCTATACCATGGGGGTCTCTGTGGGGTTTGTGGGTGATAATGCTGCCTGCTGTCCGCGTGATGGTGTTTGCTGCCATACTGCCATTTTGCCATAATGATGATGTGTATGATCTGCATAAGGAGCGCCTGTTTGCAGACACAGATGACAGCTCGTATCAAATCGACAGTTGTGAATTTGCTGTTCGCCTGTTGGGAGAAATGATAATGTAGCCATATGTCGAGCACAACCGGTCCAAGAAATAGTGCATATACACACTTGTGTTTCCAAGCTTTCTTTGTGATTAATTTCCCACAGATGCTCAGTCTTCCAAGCGGGTGAATGACATGTTGATAGTATACCAGCCTGTTGCCATGATAAATCTTCGGGCTGCTGGATAGGACAAGGTAGGCTGTGAGAGGGTAGAATACTGTTGCTGCATGAATGGTCAGTACAAGCAGCAGTATTGCGTTTGCCACTGATATCTGCACATCTGTAGTATCCAACCTGAGATTTATCACACAGCTCGTGTCCGTGGTTTCATTTGTCCTAGTCTTGGCAGTGCTTGGTGGCCACCATGGCGTAGCTGCAAGAACAGACTTTGGGTTGTGCTGGTCCTGTCTGGCTGTGCTACGTGAGTGTAGGCTGGTATCCCATACTGAAAAAGGTCTTGTATCCAAGATGTGGTGCTGATCGTTAATGCTAATTCTAGACGTTTTGTCCCCAGCGATTTGATGAGCTACAGAAGTAGTGAACACGCTTGGCAGGTCGGTAGTTCGATATTGCGCCCGATAATCGCTTGTCCGCAACAAGATTCCCAGTATTATCATCTTAATAATGTGTTTATAGAATCGTGACGTAGCTTGGTAGGAATAGTAGCGCGTGGTGCCCAACACCACGAGCAAGAGAATTGATCTACTTTGGTTGTTGCAGCGGCAGCGTTCTTGGCTGCTTGGTCTGGAGTATGTCATTTTCCAATATCACATTGTATTACCACCACCATTTCGGCAGAGAGTCGCGAAAGCTGTACCTCTCGTAGATGCACGAAATGGAGCAGAGTACAATGCGTATAAGCGTTTAGTTATTCATATTCGTTCTCTTGCCTAGTAGACCTTGTGGCCTGGCAGTTACCTTGCAGCTCTGGCAGATGGCATAAG
>VFQT010004535.1_pt1 | contig 11424 bp, 7 predicted proteins | sample 3512381 | NCBI WGS metagenome assembly VFQT01 (sample SAMN10412376, study PRJNA504923) | tailings metagenome | isolation source: Relicate 2 Philex TSF3 active mining site | place: Philippines: Tuba, Benguet | collected 2017-08-29 | reverse complement strand
CGGGCTCGACTGCACGCCCATCGACCGCGACCTCGGCATGGCGATACAGCGAGCCCTCATGCTCGGCCAAAAGACCCAGAACGCCCCGGAGACGCGTATGGCACGCGAATTCGGATTGTCTCAGGTCGAGCTCGACCTCCTCTGGCTGCTCGCCTCGCGCCACCCGATGTTTTCGGGCATCGACGACAAGCTCGACGAGTTGCCCCCGCTCACGGCCGCATGGATAGCAGAGATCCTCGGCAGCACCCTCGTCGAACGCGTCGCCGTGCATCAAGCCCTCGCAGCGTCGGAGCGGCTTGCCCAGCTCGGACTTCTGCGTTTCGAGACAGCAAAGGGACGCTCTCCCGTCGCGAGGGTTCCGGGTTTTCTCCCCTGGTGGCTCATCGGCCACCGAGTGATGAGCGACGAGCTTGCGTCGTTCACATCACGGGTACCACCCTCCCTTCGACTCGAGCATGTGGCGCTACGGAGTGACCTGCGCGAACGGTTTGGCAGTGTCGTGCGCGCCCTCGAGCCAGCGCCGCGCCTAGCCGAGGACCCCAAGACGGGCCATGCCGGACTCGATTTCCAACGCGGCGCGATGGTCGTCGTCTCCGGCCCTCGAGGCTCGGGCAAGACGCTTGTATCGCGCGCACTCTCGGGCGCACTCGGACGCCATGCACTGCTCGTCGATGGCGGCCAGCTCGCGTCACTCGGCCCCGCCGACCAATGGCGCCTGCTCGAACTCGCAGCGAGTGAGTGTGCATTGACGGGCGAGGTCCTCATTATCGACCGCGCCGACCTCTGTTTCTCGGAGCCCCCACCAGACTCCCACCAGGAGCCAAGGCGCATTCATCATCGCCTCGAAGGGCTTCTACAGCGTTTGCCAGTCGCGGTGGTGCTCACGGCTGAGCGCAGTGGAAAAGTTGCCTCGAGTCTCCGCGACAGGGCTTTCTTCTCGTTCGAACTGCCGCCTCTTGGTCGCGAGACCGTGGCCGAGGCCTGGCGCGGCAACCTGCCCATACAGGCGGTCGTACCCGAAGGGCCCGAACTCGAGTCCATCCAGAGTCGTTTCACGCTCTCGGGTCGCGGCATCCAGGGCGCGCTCAACATCGCGATGCGGCTCGATGGGCCCCTTGTGTCCCAGGCCACCCTCGAGACGGCATGCCTCGCGCAGCAGGCCTCTGGCATGAGCGACACGACGACGCGGGTGTGGGTGCGCCGTGAACGCGCCGACCTCGAGCTCCCAGATGAACTCTCGCGCCAAATCGACGAGATCATCCGGACCGAGCAGATTCGAGAAGACACGCTCGAACGATGGGGGCTCGCAAAGCGACTCCACAAGGGGCTCGGACTCGTGTGTCTCTTCGATGGCGAGCCAGGCACAGGCAAGACCCTCGCCGCCGAGGTCATCGCCTCGACCCTTGACCTGCCGCTCTACGCAGTCAACATCGCCAACGTGGTCTCGAAGTGGATTGGTGAGACCGAAAAAAACCTCGAGCGAGTCTTCGAAGACGCTCGCCGCAACCGCTGCCTGCTTCTCTTCGACGAGGCTGACGCGCTGTTTGGTAAACGCACGAACGTCGAACGTTCGACGGATCGGTTCGCCAACATGGAGATCAACGTCCTCCTCCAGCTCGTCGAACACTACCGGGGCCTCGTGGTCCTGACGACCAACCTCAAAGACTCGATCGACCCGGCCTTCGCCCGACGTTTTGCTTATAAGCTCTCGTTCGAGGCCCCCGACGCGCGCGTTCGCGAGCGAATCTGGCGTCGTCTCCTTCCCCAATCGAAGCTCGCTCCAAATGTCAACGCTGCCGACCTCGCGGAGGAGTTCGAACTTCCCGGCGGTGCCATCCGCAACATCGTCCTGCGCGCTGCCTTCCAGGCCGCCGCCGCCGGCACTTTCATCGACCAGGCAGGGCTCATCGACGCAGCGACCCACGAGTGCCGTGCGCTCGGCAAACTGGTACGCTCCCGTTGACCGCCATTGAGAGGCCCAACCATGGAAGAATTTCTCGACAGGCTCCTCCAGCTCACGATCCGAGGCCACGCCGCTGAGGCTTCCGCCCTTGCAAACGCCGAGGATAGCGGTGATCCGCTTAAGATGCTGCTCGGGCATGCAATGATCGCCGCCGCCCAGAACGATGCTGCGCGCCTCGAGGCCTATGCCCTCTCCGCCGAGGCCCGTGCTCCAGACAACCCTTTCGTCGCCCAGGCCCTCGCGATGTCCTACCTCATCAAGAGGCAGTTCACCGACGCGGAGTACCAAGCAAAGCGCGCATTCTCCCTCGATGGAAGTGCTCGAAGCCAACGGGGACTCGCCAACGTATACCTCGCGATGGGCCGTACGAGCGACGCCGAGCGCATCTTGCGCGAGCTCGTCTCACGCGAGGAAGACCTCGACGCACGCATCCTCCTCGGTCGAACCCGCGCAGGTCGCGGCGACCACGCGGCCGCCCTCCAGGACTGGTCCAAGGCCTTCGTCGCGGCCCCTCATGACCCCCGCTCGGTCAATCAAGTCATCGGGGCCTATCGCGAGGCGGGGTGGCCGCTCGGAGTCATCATGCTCACGCGCGTGACCCGCGGCGGTATCCATCCCCCCGAAGTCCAGACGATGCTCGACCTCGTCGCGCTACAGATGCACCGGCAGCTCACCGGCACGCCGCTTGCCGACCTGCTCAACGTGGAAGCCGAAATCGTGTCGGGGCTCCTCGAGAGTTCGGCGGCACTCGCCCCCGCGGCTCAACTCAAGGTCGCGCGCATACTCGTGGATGACGGGCGGCGGACGGAGGCTCTCGAGATTATCGCGAGGTTGCCGACGCGGGACCTCGACCAGCAGGCCCAGGCCCAGATCGAGTTTTTGCGCGGACTCATCCAGGCAGGTGGGGGGGATAAAGCCCAGGCGCTTGTCTCCTACCAGCGCGCCATCACGAATGACCCAACCCTCTGGGAGGCCGCCTGCAACGCGGTTCACCTCTGCCTCGAGAAGAAAGACCTCGAGCTCGCTTCAAAGCTCATAGATGCCGTACCGGAACCGATCCGCCGCGACCATGCACCCATGACCTTCAACGAGGCGGTCTGGCTCGACCAGTCCGGACGCCGCGACGAGGCCCGCAAGCTCCTCTCATGGCTCAAGGTCGAGCCCTCGACCGGGCTCGACGCCCAGCTCCGAGCGCTCGAAGCCCGCCTTGCTCCAGCAGCACCAACGACCGTTCTGAACTGAGGGCGCGATGCCGGGAGAACCCGCCACCTTCATCGCGCGAACTCTGCCCCCCGAGCCGACCGTAGATGACAGCAGCCTCGTCCTCTTCCGACTCGGCGAACGTTGCAACCACGCATGCCCGATGTGCACGAACACGGGGCGGCCCGACCTCGAGCTGCACACGCTCGTCGAGCTCGAGCGACGCCTCGAACGCCTTCATGCCCGCGGCTTTCGGCGCGTGATGCTCACAGGTGGAGAGCCTACCATCCACCCCGACTTCTTCTCAGTCATCGACGCCCTAAGAGCACGCGAGATGACCTGGGACCTCAATACCCATGGCCGCAGCTTTCACCGCATCGACTTTGCCATCCGCGCGCGCACCGCAGGCCTGCGACGCGCAATCGTGTCCCTGCATGGCCACGACGCTGCGACCTCTGGCGCGATGAGCGGCGCACCACGCGGCGCCTTCGAGCAGACCCTTCGCGGCATCGGCCACCTCGTCGAACAAGGCGTCGAGGTCATGGCGAACCTCGTCCTGTCCCGCTTCAATCTCGCCCACCTCAACGACTGGCTCACCCTCCTGCAGACCGAATTCGGCACCGCGGTGGTTGCCAAGATTTGCATGCCCTCCCTCGAGTCCCAGGGCCGTGAATGGGCACCGATAGCGCTCCGGATGGAGGAGCTCTCCGGGCCCTTGAGAAACGTTCGAGATACTGCACAAAGCCTGGGACTCAGACTCGTTTGGGAGTCAGTGCCCAACTGCATCACGGGCGACCCGACCCACGGGAACATCGGCCGTCTCGGTTTTGGCGAGACCCATTACCTCGAAGACACCCGCGGCGAGGAACTCATCTCCATCGCACGAATCGAGGCCGCGACGACCCGTTTCCACCCCGATTGCGCGCGCTGCGTCGCCTTCGACCGTTGCTCGGGGGTCTCTGCGCCATACGCCGAACGCTTCGGCGTCAATGCCCTTGTCCCCTTCCCACGCCGCCCTGGAAGCTGGTGGCTATAGGCCATTCACGAGGGTTTGTGAGGCTGCCCGAGCACACGCTGCGCGAGGTCGAGCCCCGAGAGAAAGGCACCCTCGATGCGCCCGCCTCCGGCCCAATCACCGGCCGCGCCGAGGCGTGATACCTCATCGAAGATGGGCTCGGAAAGCGGCGCGCCGAGCGGCCTCGCATAGGCCCATCGACGCAGGGTGGATGCGCAGACGCCAAAGGGCTCCACACCTAGGACCGAGGCGACCTCGGCAAGCATCGCCGCCTCTGCCTTCGGGTCCCGGAGATGACGCCTCGACCATTCGGCATCGGCGTGGGCCACCCAGCAGTCCGGTCCCTCGCGAAAGGGCTTGCTCGAGTCGCGAACGAGCCATGACAGGACCCGACCCGGGTCGCCTTCGCGGCCGATGAAGAGGCCATCGACCGGGAGCTCGGCAAGGGCATCTCCGTCAGGCCGGAACGCGAGCGCCAGACAAGGGTCGCAGGTGTGGCGGGCAACCCGCTCGGCGAGTCCTGGATGCACCGCGGAGAGCAGCGGGTGTGCCTGGTCCGAGGGCAGGCAGACGAGCACGACGTCGAAGACGCCGAACGCAACAGACAGGTCCTCCGGTGCTCGCGGCCCGAGCGTGCATCCAGCGTCAGCGACACCTCCCTCGAGCAGGAACGCATTCCCTTGTCGGACGATGGCGTCGACCCGGTGGCTCTGCGCGATGGGCACGCCGAGGCCGAGATGGCGCGCGATGGCGTTCATGCTCGGCGTGCCGACAAACCGCTCCACCTGCGGGGTCGCGACAAAGCGCCTCCCCAGAGTCCCGAGCGCCCGGACCCGCCCCTCCCAGCGGGCGACGATGCCGCCCTCGAGCCAGGTCTCGACGACGCGGGCGAAGCGCGGGTCTCGCGCCGTGAAGTAGGGGGCACCGAGGTCGGCCACGAGGTCAGGCCCACGAACCCCGGAGAGACGCCCTCCTGGAGCGCGCCCCTTGTCGAAGACCCTGACCTCGCACCCATGGTCCATGAGCGTGCGCGCGCAGGTCAGCCCGGCGACCCCAGCGCCGATGACCGCGACCCTTCGCGAATGCTCCCTCGTGCGCACTTCAGGGAATTCGACAGGGACTTGTTCAAGGCTCACGCGCGACGTCATGGCCACACGTCTAGCGCAATTCCAGCCTGTCGAGAAATCGCGCCTCCCAGTGACTCACCCGCCTGCAAACGCCACCGTTTCCAGGTCCGCGAGCGTCTCGATCACGCGGTGGGCCCCTGCCCCGAGGAGCCGCTCCCTGTCGTCTGCCCCGGTGAGCACGCCGACGACGAGCCCGCACCCGGCGTTGCGCCCCTCCTGCATGTCGACGATGGTGTCGCCGATCTTGACGACCGCGCTCGCCTCTTCGATCCCGAAATGCCTCATCGCGAGTTCGATCATGTCTGGCGCAGGCCGTCCCCGCGGCACCTGGTCGGCGGAGACCAGCAGGTCGATGTCCTCTCCGAATCGCCACCCAAGACGTGCAATGAGATGCCTCGCGAGGGCCTCGGTATATCCCGTGTCGAGGACGACCCGGATCCCCCGCCCTCTCAGCGAGGAGAACACCTCTCGCGCAAAAGGCATCGGCGCAATCTCCGCGGTCTCATAGGCGCCAGCGAGACGCGAATCGAAGTCCTGGTAGAGCGACTCGACCATCTCCTCGTCACGCGCGATTTGACGCGCATCGAGGACATCTCGGACCGCCTGCCTCTTCTCTTTTCCGCCGCAATGTCTCAGCACGTCCTCGTAAGTCACCGCATGGCCCGCACGGCTCAGGGATTCAAAAAGCACCCGATATACGAGCAGTCGCTCGTCCACCGTCGTTCCCGCCATATCGAACACGAACATCTTCTTCATGGGCCCCCCGCACGGCACACCACAAGCGGCATACCCCTGTATCAAGCTAGGCCGCTCTGCGCCGGAGTTCAAGCCGATAACCCTTTCAATGACTTCGCAGGTTACTCGCGTCGCCCGGAGGCACACACCTTCTCGCGTCACCTCGGGGGCATGAGCCTGCAACATTGGGCTAACCCAGGGCCGGAAGCCCCCCTGGCAACACCGAGCCCAAAGTGTAAATACCACTTACTCCACGCTTGACGAACCAGTGCTCGCTCGCGTCAACCCACATTGCCCAGCGTGATACACCGAAGCTTGTATCCGTCGCCCGAATCGGGCATGGAGCGCGCCTCAGGCCGCAAGGCCGAGAGCCCCTGCGCCCGAGGTTCCACGATGCACGCATTCACCCGCCGCCTCCTCATCACCGTCGCCCTATCGTGCTTCACGGCCTGCGGAGACGACAAGTCCATCAGCCCCGACACCACCGCGGACACTTCAGGGCCTGACGCCTCGCAGGACACCGTCTCCGACGCCACCGACGCGTCTGAAGACACCACCGCGGACACGAGCGGCGACGCCTCCGATGCGAGCCCAGATTCGCTCACCATCGCGACCTTCTGCACCTCCTTCGCGACCCGCCTTTGCGACGGTCTCAGCGACTGCAACTGCGAGCGCATCGAGACCTGTCTCCATGCCCAGACGACGGCCTGTGAAGTCGGACTCTCGTCCTACATCGGCGGCGTGACACTCGGTGACCTCACCTTCCTCTCCGAGACCTGCCGAATCCCGAGCCCCCGCTACCAGCCTCTCGCATGCAACACGTTCCTCACCGACCCGGCACCGCTCGGGAGCACCTGCTCCGCCTTCGGTCGCGGCCTTCGCTGCGCTGAGGGAACCGGCTTCTGCAATCGCGAGACCGGCGCCTGCGAGGCGCTCAGCACCGAAGGCGCCTGCGACTCGCGCTCGCGCTGCGCCGACGACCGTACCTGTGACGGTGGCAAATGCGTCGTCCCTGCAAGCGCTGGCGCGGCCTGCGCCTCGGACGTCGGCTGCGAGCTCGGCCTCGTCTGCCGCGTCGACAACACCTGCGGCACCCCGGGTGAGCGCGGCGCCGATTGCCTCTACGGCACCCAGTGCGGTGAGGACCTCGCCTGTGTCGATGGCAAGTGCGCCGACGCCCTCGCGCTCGGCAGCGTCTGCACGAACGAAATATGCGGCCCCGCCGGGATGTGCGTCGCCCCGGACGCCCGTACCTGCGAGGCCCTCGGTCAGGTCGGAGACACCTGCGGCGGACGCGAGACCGATTGCGCCGCAGGGCTCACCTGCGACTTCACGAAGTCCATCCCCACCTGCATCCCCCTGCCCCAGCTCGACGAAGCCTGCCCGACGGGCAGCTGCGCCGCGGGCCTCACCTGCGACTACGAGGTCTCGCTCTGCAAGAAGGCCCCGGGCCTGAACGAGGCCTGCCTCAACTCCACCTCCCGCCCCTGTGCCGAGGGCCTCGGCTGCGCATCCGAAACCACGACCTGTGTCCCGGCTGGCGGCGACGGCGAGCCCTGTGTCGGCCTCGGCAACACCTGCCTCGACGGATTCAAGTGCGACGACTCCGCCACGCCCCCGACCTGCCGCCCACCAGGCGACGCTGGCGCCCCCTGCGGCTGGGACGACACGCGCTGCAAGCCGGGCCTCTTCTGCGACACCACGGTCAACACCTGTGCCGCGACGCTTGCCCTCGGCGCGACCTGCGACCGCGACTCCGCTTGTGGCCTCACCGGCCGCTGCGATTTCAGCACCGAGAAGCCAGTCTGCGTCGAGGCCCCATCGACCATCGGCGAGAGCTGCGACTGGATGTGCGGCAACGGCCTCCGCTGCGCCCCCGCGAAGGGCGAGTGCATCGAGGGCGCCTGCGCCTTCCTGCGCTGAGGCTCGACGATGGACGATCTTTTCGGACAAGGCGGCGCGCTGAGCGTCGGCGAAGGCGGCCTCGAGCTCGACGGCATCGCGGTCGCGCCGCTCGCAAAGCGCCTCGGCACGCCGCTCTACGTCTACGGACGCCAAACCCTGCGTCGCCGTTTCTCGGAACTACGTCAGGCGCTCACCTCGACGCGCCGACCGTTCGAGATCCGTTACGCGATGAAGTCGAACCGCTTCGGCCCCGTCCTCGATCTCGTGCGGCACGAAGGCGATCTCAAGGTCGACACCTGCTCGCCGCGCGAAATCGAACGCGCCCTCTCCCACGGCTTCCGCCCCGACGAGCTCTCGCTCACAGCCGGCATGCTCTCGCAGCGCGACCTCGCGACCGTCGCGCGCCTCGGCGTGAAGCCGAACCTCGATACGTTTTCGGTCATCCGCCGCTGGGCCGACGTTACGGACCGTTCGGTCAATACTATCGGGCTCCGCATCAACCCCGAGGTCAGCGTCGGCTGGGGCGAAGAACCCAAGCTCGCCTACGGCAACTCGAAGTTCGGCTTCGACCAGGACCGGGTCCTCGAAGCCGTCGCTTTCGCCCGCGCCCGCGGTCTCGAGGTCGACGAGGTCCACATGCACGTCGGCTGGGGCCTTCAGGAAGGCGCCGAGGACGCGCTCAGGACGGCCTTCGGCAAGCTCGCAGACTTCGCCGCCCAAATCGGCACCGTCACGACCATCAATGTCGGCGGCGGCCTCTGCTGGCGCCATCGGCCCGAGGACCGCCCGCTCCCGCTCGCCCGCTGGGCCGCGATATTGACCGACGCCATGGCACATCTCGATCCGCAGATTCGCATCGCCTGCGAGCCTGGCACCTACATCACGAGCGCATCAGGCCTCCTCATCGTGGAGGTCACGACCGTCGAACCCAGGAAAAGCGGCACCTGGCTCGGCGTCGACGCGGGCCACGCCGTCAACGTCTTCGCCGCCCACTACGGCATCCCGATGGCCTTCATCCCGGTCGGCGAACCGGAGCGCCCCATCACGACCACGGTGCACATCGGCGGCAACATCAACGAGGCGAACGACGTCTTCGCGAGAAACCGCCCATTCCCCATCGTCGCCGAAGGCGAGCTCCTCGCGCTCTTCCCCGCAGGCGGCTACGGGTCGTCCATGGCGAGCGACCACTGCCTGCGCGGCGCCCCCGCCGAGGTCCTCGTCGGCTGAGCATCCTGCGAGAGCCACGTCGACGCGAACGATTGGATTATCCAGAAATCAGGCCTTCCTGCCGCTCTTCGCTCTCGCGCTCTTCCTCGGCGGTTTGGCCTTTGCCGCTTCCATCGCGGTGGGGCTCACCGTCGGGTCCTTCGGCATCGTCTTCGAATAGGTATGCTGTTCGAAATCACACATCGAGGGCCGGCCGATGACGCGGATATCTCCACCCTTTGCCGTCTGGCTACCCTCAACCTTGCGGGCCTTGTCCTTCTTGCCAGTGGCCCGCGCGTCATGCGTCACCGCGGCAAAGCCCGAACGCGTCCTTTGCTCGCCTGAACCCGCATCCTTGAACTTCTTACGCGAAGCCGCGACCAGGTTGCCCTCTTGATCGCGCTGCGCACCACCGTCCGCTCCGGCGGTGTGCCCCTTGTCGAAATTGCCTTCGAGCGTGGTGAGGACCCCATCCTCGCGCACGGAGGCGTCCGCCATCCCATAATGATTTCCCGTACCGTTTCCGTCGGTGTCCCGGATGATGACGTCACCCGGCCGCATCCCTCCAGCGAGGGCTTCCTTGATGTCCCGAACACCGTTGACCCGCGCGTGCTTCGGGTCCTCAGTGCGACCGTAGAAGACACGCTGCGCCCCTCTAAGTGCGTGATACTCCTCGACACGCATCCAACGGTGGGTCTCCTCGGACCACACGAAACGCTGATAGTGGCCCGAGCGACCAGCTTGCCCGTAGGTGAAGAAATAGAGTCCATGGCTCGTGTGGTTCGTGTTGCCTACGTGATCACCGTCGAGTCCTGCCCCTCGAACCAGATTCGACATCACCGAGAATCCGCACCAGTCCTTGACTTCTCGTGAACCATCATCGCGATCTTTGTTTCCAATCCTGCCCACACCTGCCGCTTTGTGCACCGCCTTGATTTCGTCTTCGACGACCCCATTGTCGACGTCCTCAGGCGTTGGCTCGGCCGCGTTGGACCGCCAGGACTCGCGCCCCTGCAGGACGGCGCGCCCCTGAAACACCGCGAGAGTCGCTTCATTACCGGCACTCGTCGCTTCATCGATGGAAGCAAAGAGTCCATCGGCGCCTGCCTCTACGTTCTGGAGTGTTCCATCGAGACGGGTCGCACCGAGGGCGCGCACGCTCTCACCGAACGCTCTCGCGTCGGGTATGCTTGGAAATACCGGGTCGCCTGCGCGGTCCTTTCGGGTCACGCTCGACTTGTCAATTAAGTCGGTGGCTGCATGCCGCACAGCATTTGCGGTCTCGGCTAGCGAGACGATACCTCGCTGGACCTTCTGCGAGGCCGCTCCACCTTCGAGCCTCAACGCACCACCGAGTGCGCGCACGTAATCAGTGACAGGCCTCACGTCGAGCACGTTTTGGAGCCCGATCTGGGCCCTATCCGGAGGAGGCGGGAGGTCCGGAGCAAGGCGATTGAGCTGCTGATCCATCGTCATGCCTCGCAGCTCCGACTTCACCCGTTCTCGGTTGGTACTGGGCTGTGTCTCCGATTGATTTCCAGTTTGTGGGCCATGATTCAGGGCCGCTGTCACCGGTGGATTTAAAGACATGGAGTGCTCCGTGTTTGAACTATCCTTAAGATACTAGAAGGTTACTCCTGTTCTGATGTCCTGGTCTCGAGATTTCTCCGGATTTTTCTAGTGAACCGAATTACCGAATTCGACCCTGAGGACTCCATTGCTCGGTGCGGTTGAATGCCTCGCCCGCTTCGCCGCTACGGTAGTGTGACCGTACCCCGGACTGGACCTCGGGTCCCGTGTCATGTGATGGACACGCCCCAGGAGGACCCATGCGCCTTGCCCTGCTCATCGCCCCAGCCTTGCTGCTCGCCTGCGACGAGACCCTCGTTCCCGAGGTCGAGACCGTCTCGGACGTACCAGTCCTCGACACCTCGCCACTGCCAGACACCCAGACGGCTCCCGATTCCTCGAACGACACGAGCTCTGAGGACACGAGCTCACGGGACACGAGCCTTCCCCAGGACACAGCCCTCAGCGACACCCGCCCCGAGGACGCATCCGCCACTGACACCCGCCCCCCGGACACCTCCGACACAACTGCCACTTCGGACACCACCACAGGCCCCGACGCTGGCCCCGAAGACCCACAAGACCCCATCATCGACAACGGCCTCAACGCGAGCTGGATAGGCGGCGCCTGCACGACCGCCGCGGAATGCGACCACCCCGCGTATTCAAACCCCGCCCTTTGCGAGACCGGCGACTTCCCACAT
>VFQT010004534.1_pt1 | contig 11425 bp, 9 predicted proteins | sample 3512381 | NCBI WGS metagenome assembly VFQT01 (sample SAMN10412376, study PRJNA504923) | tailings metagenome | isolation source: Relicate 2 Philex TSF3 active mining site | place: Philippines: Tuba, Benguet | collected 2017-08-29 | reverse complement strand
GCTATTGCCACCAATATGCCCGTCAATTCTGGATTGATGACCCAACAAGAAGCCGAGGCCATGGCCAAACAATCCGGGCGCACCTACAAGACCACCTCGGCAGTCGATGCCGGGCGCATGATCGTCGAGGCCTACGAAGCCAATGCCTTCCATGCCTTTGCTGGATCAGACGCCAAGCTGATGGATCGTCTCTCACGCATTGCACCAGAGGCGGCTGCCAATTTGATCCAAAGCCAAATGAAAGACCTCGTCAAGTAAATATCGCACTCCACCCACACGAACTTAATCGTGTGGGTGGGCATCACCAACTCCACATCCTCGGACCACACATGGACGCAACTCATTCCATCACCCACCGCGCCTTCATGATTACTTGGCATCCTCCCCCATCACTTCGTTGACATTCAGCGCAACATGAGTTTCCTTCCTACGGCACCGATCACGCCCCATGTCTTTCATGGTCACCTATGCCATAATTCGCACCTTGCACACATCCAGCGACAAATCCTGTGCGTATCTATTGCAAAGCGTGTGAAGAAAGGAACACCGTTGTGGCCAAAATGATTTCGCCAAGTGTGGAATGGGATGGACTCTTGGCACAGGCCAAAGCTCTCGTCCCCGAGGCTTTCAGTAGCGATGGGCGGGTGCTCAACCTCATGGAAGGTGAATGGGGCCACCCCGGTCACGGCAAGACCTACGTTTCAGCCGTCGATGGGCGCCAACTGGGCAATTTGCCAATGATTGGGCTCGACGAAGCCAAGCGTGCTGTGCACTACTGTGCCAAAGAGTTCAAAACCTGGTCACAGGTATCACTCGACGAGCGCAAGCAACGCGTCACCGATACGTTGGCGCAACTCAAGCTCCATCGTGAGCTGATTGGCCGCTTGTTGATTTGGGAAATCGGCAAGCCCTATGCCACTGCCATGACTGACGTCGACCGCTGTATTAGTGGTGTCGAGTGGTATGTTGATAATGTAGACAGCATGATGCAGGGGCGTACCCCCCTTGGTGTAATCTCGAATATTGCCTCATGGAACTACCCTCTTTCTGTGCTCGTGCACGCCATGTTGGTGCAGGTGCTGGCCGGCAACTCGGTCATCGCCAAGACCCCTACTGACGGCGGTTTGTACTCGCTCACCGTGTCGATGGCACTGGCTCGCCGCTGTGGTCTCCCCGTGTCGCTGGTCAGTGGCTCAGGCGGCCAGCTCAGTGATGCCCTTGTACGCAACCACGACGTAGACTGTTTGGCCTTCGTCGGTGGCAAAAGCAACGGCCGCGACATTGCTGCCAGCCTCTATGACCGCGACAAGCGCTACATGCTCGAAATGGAAGGCGTCAACGTCTACGGAATCTGGGATTTCAGCAACTGGGACGATCTAGCCCAGCAAATCAAAAAGGGCTACGACTACGGCAAGCAACGCTGTACCGCCTACGTCCGCTTTGCCGTGCAACGCCAGCTCTTCCCCAAGTTTCTCGAAATGTACATCCCCGTCTTGAAGTCCATCAAGTTCGGCAACCCCACCTTGGTCGATGGCCCCGATGATCCGCTACCCAACCTCGACTTCGGGCCACTCATCAATGCCAAGAAGGTCGAAGAACTGCAGGTCATGCGCAGTGAAGCCGTTTCGCTGGGTGCCTTGGGTCTGTTCGAAGCCAGCATCAACGAATCCCTGTTCTTGCCCAACCAAGACACCTCTGCCTATCTCGGACCACACTCACTGCTCAACGTACCTCGCAACGCCCGTTTGCACCACAATGAGCCATTCGGGCCGCTCGACACCGTCGTCATTGTCGACCGCGTCGAAGAGCTCATCGCCGAAATGAACATCTCCAACGGTTCACTCGTGTCTTCACTGGCCTGTGATGACGATGTCACCGCCCGTGAAATTGCCGGTGATTTGCGTTCATACAAAGTCGGTGTCAACAAAATCCGCTCACGCGGCGACCGCGACGAAACCTTCGGTGGTATCGGTCAATCGTGGAAGGGCTGTTTTGTCGGTGGCAAGTACCTCGTACATTCCGTCACCGTCGGCGCACCCGGCGAACGTCTGTACGGCAACTTCCCCGATTACACACTGTTGCCTGACGTCCGCTAAGTTCGTATACTCAACCTCCTCCTTTGTTGGCTCTGTGCATTACGTGAGTGCACAGAGCCGTTTTTTTGCGCTATAGTGTAAGCAATACGCATACACAGAAAGCCGCTATATGCCGCAACTCCTTGCCACCCGTGTAGACAACAATTCTCCCATCCATATTCAGCTCAATGACGATATCCACCTCGATAGCGGTGATGTCACCATTGCGGTCAGTCATTCTGCGATCAACTACAAAGACGCTCTCGCACTCTGCAACCGCGCCCCTATTTTCCGCACCTTCCCGATCGTCCCGGGTATCGACCTCGCAGGCACAATCAGTGCCTCGACATCACCACATTGGCGTGTCGGCCAAGATGTCGTCATTGCCGGGCGCGGGCTCGGTGAACGGCGCTCCGGCGGATACAGCACTGTCAGTCGCCAACCAGCCGACATTCTCACTGCCCGCCCTGCCACCCTATCGGCATTCGATGCCATGGCCATCGGCACTGCCGGCATGACCGCAGCCCTGTGTGTGCAGGCCATCCAAGCTCGTGTTGCACCTACACACACACTCCCCGTACTCGTCACCGGCGCAAGTGGTGGCGTTGGCATGCACGCCATCAGCATGCTCAAACAACTAGGATACACTGTGGTTGCAGCCACCGGGCGGCTTGCGCTGACCGATCAACTCACCCAGCTCGGTGCAGATCAGGTCATCGACCGCACCACCATTGCCGGTGATCGTCCCCTCGAACGAGAACTCTGGTCAGCCGTGATTGACACCGTCGGTGGCGATATTGCCAGTGCCGCGATTCGTTCGACGGCTTATGCCGGTGTTGTAGCCATGTGTGGCAATGCTGGAGGCACGCATCTCAACATCAACGTCTTCCCGCTCATCCTCCGTGGCATCCAGATCGCCGGTATCGATTCCGTCAGTGCCCCACAAGCCGTGGTCGATGCCGCCTGGGAATTTGCTGCAACTCACTACGATGCTACCCGCCTCCAGCACATGCTCACCACGGTACCACTCACCAATACCATCGCCGCCGCCCACGAGCTCCTCGCATCACAACGACAAGGGCGGTGTGTGGTGTCACTCACCTGATTGCTACTACTCCCCACCTACAACAGACAGGCACTCCACATGACATGTGGAGTGCCTGTTATTTCACGACGAACACGAATAACAGCGCTTATTCAGCCAACAGATCCAACGAGCGCACGTGAATGTACACCAACTCATCATCCAGCGTATTCACTTCCTGTATACGAATCGTCAGTGATGTAACTGCAATCGTCTCATCAAAGGCAATTGAAACCACCTGATCAGGATCTGCATCGGGGTAGTCCTGCGTGTATTCTTGCATCACCCCGTCACCGTCCACCGTAATCGCACTCACCACAAAATCACGCATCCCAGCGAGTTGCATCTGCACCGTGGCAATCGGCATCGGGCTCGCAAATACCAAATCCAACACCATCGGGTTTTGGTTGTCACCCTTGATCAACGAATCTGGATTCCCGTCAAACAAATCCAATAACGTGCCAGTATCCAACGGCGACGTTTCGATTTCAGTCATCACTCCATTGATCGGCAATAGTGCGTAGTTGGAATCGTTGCTCGCTTCGCCCATCACCAACGAACCATCATCCATCAATGGCGCATCATCAACCACAATCCGTGGCATGGCCAACCCAGACACAGCTGACGCATAAAACAGCGGCACACCCGTCGTCGTTGTGTGTAGCACCGGCAAAAATTCATTGGCACAGGCCGCCACATTGGGCGACGGCAATGGAGTGTGAAAGCTCCAAATAAACACTGCCGGCCGCTTGACTGCTTGTAGTGCATCACACGTCAACGTCTCGGCTGGATCGAATCGTTGCAGACGATCCGGGTTAGTCATCTGAATTTGCGAAAAAAACGGCTCTGGAATCCCGTCTTCCCAACAACATCCCGCCACGTACACCGTCGTATCTGGCGACAGCATTTCGGCATAGCGCACGATTTCACGACCAATTGGCACATCGTCATACGGCATCCCTGGCACATACTTGCCAAAGTAGCGATCGACGTTTTGTTGCAGCGACACTCCAATCAACACGACAAACACCACCACCACATACTGCGACCACCGTGCCCGAAACTGCCGATACAAGACATACCAACCATTGGCAACCAGCAGATACACGAGTGGCGCAACACCCAGCGTACGCGACGCCGATGGCACTTGCTCGGGGTAGCGCAACACCAACAACGATGGCACATGCAAGAGTACCAACGGCACCAACAACAACGGTGCTAGCGCCCGCCGCTCAGGTTGCAACCAATACCAGATACCAACCAACAACAGTACACTGCTCAGTATGTCAATATGCGGCAAAAACGCTGGGTTACTGCGAAACACCCTATCGCCTTGCACGAAGTACGCACCAATCCCACGCATGATGACTTCGCCAAGTCGCCCAATTGGATTATCAATAACGACAATTTTTTCACTAATATAATCGCCGGTAATCGAAGCAGGATCTTGTATGTACATCACCAAAAACGGCAAAGCAGTTACCACTACTGCCACTGCATACCAACCGATGTCAGTACGCCGACGTAGAACTTGCGTATACCACAACGCTGCTACCGTCAGCAGCATCACCGGCGCAATCACAAATGCCTGCGGGTACGAGTACAACCCACACGTGGCCACAACGGCAGATACCACCAACCAACGTATCTGCTGTGTGCGCAAGTACATGACCAGCGCCAATATACTGCCAATCACTAGCGCCGGCACAAAGATCTGCGAGTTCCCGAGGCGGCTAAATACGAGCAACCATGAACCACTCCCCACCACAACGACGCTCCACGCCGCAAGTTTGCGGTCAATGAGCACCCGTGCCGTCAGGTAGGTCATGACGACAATCCCCACACTGACCACGACTGAGGTGAGTTTGATTTGATCGTAGCCATCACCCATCAACCAGATGAGTGGGGCAATGACATAGTGGTACAACGGCCCCGAGCTGAGCGCATAATACCAGGGCCATGTACCTGCCAGCACACCCCGTACATACGTCTGCACAATTTCGATGTCGCCGTACATTTCTGCTTGCAGAGAATCCAGCCGATACAAGCGCAATCCCACGCTCAGCACAGCCCCCAGCAACGCCACCAACGTCCACCCATCAATCCGCCAGTGCCAGAGCGTATCTGTGCCATCATCACCGAGATTGGTGATCGATGTAGTTGCTACTGTGGGCGGTCGTGTGACACCTACAGACGCCTCGCTCTGCCCACCAAACAGCGACAACTGATTGCGCATGCGCACTGACGATGACGGTTCGCGAGCATCCACCACCGGCTGACCAAACTTGGGACGTCGCCAACTCAACCACCACGCACGCACGAACCTGCGAGCCTTCCCATAGAGCAATTCTATGAGCCCAGGCTCTCTTGCTGGTGGTAATGTTGACATGTGTATCCCCCTTTTGTGCTGTCAGCTTTCAGACAAAAACCAACGCACCCCTACCTGCACGACCGGAAACACATTCTCGTTACTTCCAATCAAATATCCGAGTGATTCTTCTTGTTGCCAAATCACGACGTTGCCGCGATTCGAGGTGCGATTAATCAGCATGGCGAGCTTGGCGTTCGGCACTTCTACAAAGACTTTATCTTGATCTTCACGAATGCGCCGCGCTGGCTCAAACGTAATCGTAAACTCGACCTTTTCATCTGCATCTAGCTGGGTTACCCCGCGTGACAGACTTTCGAGCGAAGCACGAATGGCAGTTTGTTGGGCAGCACGCTCCACCGGCACAAAATAATTGGCCAGCGTCTCCGCCCATTGATCACGCACATCCGCACGATTCAATTCGGGGTCTTTGAGGGCTGTATTCAGGTCATTGAGGAAACTCTCGACAGCAACCTCTGGGCTAATGCCCCCACCACTCATGGCGTCGTCAGACACCACATCATTACTTGTCGCTGATGAGGCACATGCCGTACACAGCCAAATGACACACATCAACAAGCCAAAACGGCGAAATTGGTATTTCATAGCACTATCATACCACGCAATGGTACAATGTAGCAGCGTATCCAACCACAATATGCACGCACCATACTTGTCGTGCGTGAGAGATTCCATGCAAGCATTAGTACACGAAACCACCTACGACGTCGCCGTCATTGGCGCAGGTCATGCCGGCTGTGAAGCCGCTGCCGCCTCAGCCCGTATGGGATGTCGCACCATTCTCTTTACCATTGATCTCGACAAAGTCGGCCACTTGTCGTGTAATCCATCCATCGGTGGCCCTGCCAAAGGACATCTCGTACGCGAAATCGACGCCCTCGGTGGTGTCATTGGGCGCATCACCGACCGCACCTTCATCCAGATGCGCCTCCTCAACGAAAGCAAAGGACCAGCCGTACAAGCCCTGCGCGCGCAATGCGATAAACGCCTGTATGCCCAGGTCATGAAGGAATATCTCGAAGCATTACCCAACCTCGATCTACGCCAGGCCATGATCGAGCGCATCATGCCACTTGCTCCACACGCTGACCCACAGGCGGCCCGCTTTCACATCTACACCCATACTGGTCGCATCATTGCGGCTCGTGCCGTTGTCCTGACGAGCGGGACGTTTTTGCGCGGACGCGCCATCACTGGCCCTGCCATTTGGCCGGCTGGGCGTGCCGGCGAAGCCCCAGCTCTGGCACTCGCGGACGATTTGGCTCAACTCGGGTTCCCCACCATACGCCTCAAAACCGGCACCCCGCCACGCATTGATGCCCGCAGTGTGGATTTCAGCACCAGTGAACCCCAACACGGCAGTGGCACACCACGCTGGTTTGGGCATTATTACACTGATGCTGCCGACATGTGGATGCCCGACGACGATGGTCTACCTCCAGCCTGCGCTCCCGATGCCCCGCAGTGGATCCACGGGGCACCAGCGCTTAGTTATCCTCAGGTGACGCCCAACACATGGCGACCGCAGTTGCCCTGCTATCAAATTCACACGACACCCGAGTTCCACGACATCATTCGTGCCAACCTCGACCGTGCGCCCATGTTCAGTGGTGTCATCGAAGGGGCCGGGCCACGCTATTGCCCCTCCATTGAAGACAAAATCGTACGTTTTGCCGACAAAGATCGCCACATACTCTACCTCGAGCCCGAGGGTTGGCATACCCGCGAAATGTACCTGCAAGGGTGCAATACTTCGTTGCCCGAAGATGTCCAGTGGCAGATGATCCGCACCATCCCCGCACTGCGCAACGCCGAGCTCATGCGTAGCGGCTATGCCATTGAATACGACGCCGTGGCTAGTGGTGAAATCACCGCGAGCATGCAGGCCAAACGTCTGCCATATTTGTTTTTGGCTGGCCAAATCAATGGCACGACCGGCTACGAAGAAGCTGCCGCCCAAGGCATCATGGCCGGCATCAACGCCGCTCGCGCCGTCCGCCAACAACCGGCAGTCCTCCTGTCGCGCGATCAAGCGTATATTGGCGTCCTCATCGATGATTTGGTCACGCGTGACATCAAAGAGCCGTATCGCATGTTTACATCACGTGCCGAGCACCGTTTGCTGCTCCGCACCGACAACGCCGATTTGCGCCTCACACCGCTTGCAGGTGAACTCGGCCTGGTCTCGTCAGCACGCGCCACAGCTGTGGCACATCGTCAGGACCAACTCGATCAGCACCAGGCTGCGCTCCGCACACATCGTGTCTTCCCATCTGCACAGACCAATCAAGCACTCGTACAAGCAGGATTGCAAGCCTTGTCACACGAGGCGACTGCTGCCGAGCTACTAGCCCGACCCGAAAGTCGTTATGACCAGTTGCAACAGGCGCTCGCACTGCCCACACTCAGCATAGATGTCGTCGAAACACTCGAAATCGAGATCAAATACGGCGGTTACCTCGTCAAACAACAACGCCAGGTCGATCGCGTACAACGCATGGAGCGCCACGAAATCCCGGCTACACTCGACGTCGAAGGCATTCGTGGGCTACGCAATGAAGCCAAGCTCGTACTCCGACGCTTCCAGCCCAGCACCATCGGTCAGGCATCACGCTTGGCAGGCATTACCCCTGCCGATATCTCGGTGCTGATTCTCGCCATCGAGAAACACCACCGCCAAATCACTCCCTAATCCGCTGTGGTGGTAGTTCGCATCAACAAGGCCAACGGGTGCATGCCACCGACCTGAATTTGCATTTCGTCAATGACGCGTAGCTGTGGTATGGCGGCCACCGTCTGCTGCAATAACCGCACTTCGTGGCTTATCACCACAATTCGACCACGCTGCGACACTACCCGGGCAGCCTCGCGTAACCATGCCGGGTAGAGTTGCAAATTGTTTTGATGCGTGCCAATCAACTGCCCAAACGGCAAATCCGACATCACCACATCTACTGACCCTTCGGGCATGGGCAACTGTGTGACATCCCAATCCACAAGCTCGGCACGATCATTCACCCCAGCTGCCGCCATATTCTGCTGAGCACATGCGAGCGCCTGGGGATTGGTGTCACACCCCCAGGCTTGTTGCGCCGGTGCTTGCAACAGTCGTTCAATGAGCATCGTGCCTGAACCCACCCCCATATTCAGCACACGTTCATCGGCATAGCAACCGGCCCAACGGTTCAAACTCGCAGCCACGACCGCATTCAGGGCCCCTGGCATGTTGCATACGCGCCACGGGCGGGCACCCAGCGGGCGGGGCGTCGTGCGCACCAGCACTTCCCATCCACCCGGCGCGGGGCGGATGCGTACCAGTAATTCACCTTCGTCTGCGACCTTGCGCAGCCCAAGTGTGTCGGCTAAACTCTGCACAATTCGCTGCATCACACTACTGTCCGATCCGGCAGCATCAAGCTCAACCGTCGTAAACACCTGCTCACTGCACAACTGTCGTGCAGTGGCGATGATCGCGTCCCAGTATTGTTGACCGAGCAAGGCCTTGGGGCGTGGTACTGCAAAAAACATCCCCACAAATACCGATTGCACGGTGCGCAGTCGTTGGCTATCGCGCAATGCGCGCAACGGCATGCGCACACAATCATGGTCTTCATCTATTTCGTGTTCAAACCGCAAACCGGCGATTTCATCTACCAACGCAGGCACCAGCCCTGGCCAAGTCACACACTCCACATACTGCTGCATCAATTCTCTCATTCCTGTACGATCTCTTGTATTCTTCAGCATTCCCTGGCACCTGTCAACTCCAATTACCACACCGCATGGTGGAATATTGACGCATTCTTGACCATTCTTGTATCACATATTCATTTGTGTACACGAACTATTTGCTACAGTAGACATCAAGAAAGGAGTCACGTATGAATACCATTCACCAACGATCTGCGCTGAGTGCTTTTGTCTGGACCACCGTTGTAATGAGCCTCGCTGGTGCACTCGTTTTTTGGAGTGCCGATGCAATTCCAGCATTGCCCAGCATTGATAGCACCACCCAATATGTCGAAGCACTCGACTTAGCCAACGCACGTCTGAGCGAGGCATCGACTCGCATTCAACAGCTCGAGAATCAAGTTCAACACGATCAAAATACGCGTCCCACAACCAATAATCGTTCCCCACAAGTAGCTGTCGATGCCAATCAGGCAATCACCATTGCTGATCAGGTGGCAGGGCGCTACCACGCCATCAAAGACCCGCAGCTTGTCGACTTCGAAGGCATCATTGCCTGGGCGGTGACGTATGAACCCGGAATTATTTATGTCAACAGTACTAGTGGCGAAATCATATTTGTGGAACGCTCTCACTAATCAACACAAGAGGAAGTCCTATGAACAAACCAACCAAGCCCAAAAAACAACCACAAAGCATCTGGCTCATGCTGGGCAGTGCGGTGTTACTGAGTCTTGGTGGCTGGGTCGCCATCATCAATCAAACCGGCGACCCCAGAGAAGCTCATATACCGGTCCCAACGGTCATCGAGTTGCCTCCAGTCCAGTCTTCTGCACCGAGGTCGCATAATACTGCGGCACCACAGGCAAATGCACCGGCCAACAACGAGACAGCGGCTCAATCAAGTTCATCGCGTTTGCGCCAGGTTCGCCCCATGATGCGCTCGCGCTCTTCAAATTAGGAGATGGATCAACATGGACAATCTCTATTGGCGCAAGATGCTTTCATACACCATCGGTATCATCGCGGGGAGCATCATTGGGAGCATATTGTTTTTCTGGTTTGGGCAACCATTAGGAAGTAGTATCACCAATAGTCATAGTAGCTGGTACATCTCACGCAGTACTGGGCTCGTCGCCTATTTCTTCTCATGGATTTCGATGATGGCAGGGCTCATGATTACCAGTCGCCAAGCCCAGGCCTGGCCAGGGGTAGCCCAGGCCAATGACATTCATCGCCAGGCCAGCATCGTCAGTCTCATCATGACATTGCTCCATGTCGTCGTGTTGATTGCCAATCCATACTTGCAATACACCTGGTATGCGTTGTTCATCCCAGACATCAACGGTCCATATGCGCCCATTGCTGTCGGCATCGGTCAGATTGCGTTGCCGATTGCCATCATTATTTCTGCCACAGCAGAATGGCGCCAGCTCGTCGGTAAATCATGGCGTTGGATTCACATCGGCGCATTTATGGTCTTTTTCGCATCTGCCCTACACAGCATCTACAGTGGCACCGATACGCGCATTCCTTTTGTTTCTGGATTCTACGTCGTCACCATTAGCAGTGTCATTTTTATGACCGTGTACCGCATGCGTTTTCGTAGCCTCGAACGCAAACTCCGCCATGTCACAGCCTAATCTGCACATACACACCTTTTTTGCGATGGGGTGCACCATGACCATGTTGTGGGAATATGAAGATTTCCGCAGCACAGACGTCGCACACCACATCCACATCATCCCTCAGGCTTTTGCACAGTGGGAATCGGTCCTTAGTCGCTTCCAATCCGATAGCGAACTCAACTGCCTGCACATTCACCCCGACCAGTGGCTGACCTGTAGCCCGACACTGTGGAGTGTCTTACGTACCGCAGATTGGGCATATCAGTGGAGCAATGGTCTCGTTGATCCGACTATCCGCACTGCACTCGAACGCGCTGGCTACCATCACAGTCGCCACGAGACCACACACCAGCACAACACACCAACGACTACCAGAGATTCCTCACTTGGATGGTCACAAGTCGAGTTCGATCTTCACCACCAGCGCATCCGCATTCCAGCCGGTGTACGCATCGATCTAGCCGGCGTCGCCAAAAGTTGGGCTGCTCAACAAGCCCTCACACTCATCCCAGAGGCGACAGCCTTCGCCCTCGATGCCGCTGGCGATATTGCTGTGCGT
>VFQT010004533.1_pt1 | contig 11426 bp, 9 predicted proteins | sample 3512381 | NCBI WGS metagenome assembly VFQT01 (sample SAMN10412376, study PRJNA504923) | tailings metagenome | isolation source: Relicate 2 Philex TSF3 active mining site | place: Philippines: Tuba, Benguet | collected 2017-08-29 | reverse complement strand
AAGCGCATGCTTGAAATCCTCCGAAGCGCGTCCTTCCTCGCCCTTGCGGAGATAGATCTCGCCGCGCCATGCATAAGCACTGGCCAGACGGTCATCGAGACCGATCGCCCGATCGAGATTGCGGATCGCCTTGTCCAGATCGTCCGCTTCGAGTTCGAGGAGCCCCAGGCTGAGCCAGGGAAGCGCGAACTTCGCATCGAGCCGGATCGCTGCCTCGAACTCCGCCCGCGCTTGGGCGAACTTGTTCTGATCGGCATAGGTGACACCGCGCAGATGGAATGCCGGCGCAAGATTCGGATGCCGGGCGATGAGAACGTTGCAGGCATCGAATGCGTCGAGGGGCCGACGCAGCATGATCTGAGCGCGAATGGCATCGAGATGCGCCTCGATGTAGTCGGGCGCCAGCTTCAGCGCCTGTTGGAACGCGGCAAGCGCCCGATTGGGGTCGCCCGCATACCCGAAAATCGCCCCCTTCAGCCGGTGGAGGCCGGCATGCTCGGGCGTCCGCTTCAACTCCTGGTCCACAAGCTCGAGGGCCTGCTTGACCGCATCCCTGGCGATCAGCGCCCGCACCTTGTCCATGACCTCGGGCGCAACGGTCGTTTGAACGGTCGGGCTTCCCTGAGGCGGGGATGGGACCTGAGGCGTCTGTGAGGTCGAGAACGCCGGAGAGCGGGCAGCTTCAGCCCCGCTCGTGTCCTGGCCCGCGAAATCCGCCAAGGCGCCCGGACCGCTCCCCCCCCAAAGCAGATGATTGCGGGAATCCGACTGTGGATCCGTGGCACCGGCCACGTCAGCAAGGCAGAGCATCGCAGCGAGGCATCCCCCCCGCACCAACGCCCTCGCGGCAGAGATCGCCCGCCTTGGAACCTTCGATGTCGTCCGGCCGGACGCCAAGTCTGTGTTGTGACCGTGGTCGCGCACCGCCGTTTGCCTCACCGTTGAAAGCCCCTCTGATTTCAATTTCGGCCGATCCGCGTCTTGCGGCCTTGACGCGCGTCATGCGGACAATAGAAGCAGGAGAGATCCTGCACGAAACCGGACCGCCGGCGTCCTCCCTGCACGAAGGAAGTCCACCATGTCGTTGTTCGAGCGCTTTCTGACGCTGTGGGTCGCCTTGTGCATCGCAGGCGGCATCGCACTGGGATGGTTGATGCCGGGCCTCTTCCAGGCGATCGGCACGGCCGAGATCGCCAAGGTGAATCTCCCCGTCGCCCTGCTCGTCTGGTTGATGATCATCCCCATGCTGGTCAAGATCGACTTCGCGGCGCTGTCGGGCGTCAAGGAGCACTGGCGCGGCATCGGCGTGACGCTTTTCATCAACTGGGCGGTAAAGCCGTTCTCTATGGCCTTGCTCGGCTGGATCTTCATCGGCTGGTTGTTCCGCCCCTATCTGCCGGTTGACCAGATCAATAGCTACATCGCAGGCCTGATCCTGCTGGCGGCGGCACCGTGCACGGCCATGGTTTTCGTCTGGAGCAACCTTTCGGATGGCGAGCCGCATTTCACGCTGAGCCAGGTGGCCCTCAACGACGTGATCATGGTGTTCGCGTTCGCACCGATCGTCGGTCTGCTGCTCGGCCTTTCGGCGATCACGGTTCCCTGGCAGACGCTGCTTTTGTCGGTGCTGCTCTACATCGTCGTGCCCGTGATCATCGCTCAGGCCGTGCGGCGATCGGTGCTGGCGCGTGGCGGTGCGGGCAACCTGCAGGAATTGCTTGCAAAGCTTCAGCCGGTGTCGCTCGTGGCGCTGCTGACGACGCTCGTCCTGCTGTTCGGCTTCCAAGGCAAACAGATCCTCGCGCAGCCCGCCATTATAGCCCTGCTGGCCGTGCCGATCCTCATCCAGGTGTATTTCAATTCCGGTCTTGCCTATCTGCTCAATCGCGCCGCGGGCGAAGCCCACTGTGTTGCGGCCCCCTCCGCCCTCATCGGAGCCAGTAATTTCTTCGAGTTGGCGGTGGCGGCGGCGATCAGCCTGTTCGGCTTCGACAGTGGGGCGGCGCTGGCGACCGTCGTGGGGGTGTTGATCGAAGTCCCCGTGATGCTGTCGGTCGTGAAAATCGTCAACGCGAGCAAGGGGTGGTACGAATCCGGCGCCAATGTGAAACGCAGCGCAGGTTGACGGCCAGCGCCGGCTGTCTGCCCTCGGGCTCGCCCCTCGACGTCCTCGGCAAGGCATAGCGCGACGCATTGCCTCTTCACTTGTCCGGACATTCATGGAAATCTGCCTCCCGGATCGCCCGAAGACGGTCGCCGAGGAGAGGAAATTCCATGACGCAGTCTCGCAGCACTGCCGCGCCCATGCTCGATGTCATCATCATCGGTGCAGGCGTCGCAGGTCTCTACGCCATTCACAAATTACGCCAGCAAGGTCTGAAGGTTCGCGCCTACGAGCAAGGCGACGATGTCGGCGGCACCTGGTACTGGAATCGCTATCCCGGTTGCCGGTGCGATGTGGAAAGCCTCGAGTACTCGTTCTCGTTCTCGCCGGAACTGGACCAGGAATGGAAGTGGCCCGAGCGCTACGGCAACCAGGGCGAGATCCTCAAGTACGTGCGGCACGTCGCCGACCGCTTCGACCTTCGCCGCGACGTGCAGTTCAACACGCGCATCACGTCCGCAACGTTCGACGAGGCGTCCAGCCAATGGACGGTGAAGACCGACAAGGGCGAGACGATCACCGGGCGTTATTGCATCATGGCGACGGGCAATCTCTCGACGCCGCGCAAGCCCGACATCAAGGGCATCGATAGCTTCAAAGGCAAATGGTACCACACCGGCTTGTGGCCCCATGACGGCGTCGATTTCTCGGGGCTGAGGGTGGGTGTGATCGGAACGGGCTCTTCGGGCGTCCAGTCGATCCCCCACATCGCCAAGCAGGCCAAGCACCTCTTCGTATTCCAGCGGACGGCGAACTTCTCGTTGCCGGCCCAGAACGCGCCCATGGACGCGGAGAAAGAGCGGCGGCACAAGCAGCGGTACCCCGAGTTGCGGTCGCAGGCCGTCAACACCCCCTTCGGCATCGCAGGCTACCCCCCGCCGACCAAATCGGCGCTGGAAGTTTCCGAGGAGGAGCGCAACGCCATCTACGAGCGCAAATGGAAGGAAGGCGGCTCCATCAGCTTCCTCTATTCGTTCACGGATCTCCTCACCAACAAGGAAGCCAACGACACGGCCAGCGAGTTCGTGCGCAACAAGATCCGCCAGACGGTCAAGGATCCCAAAACGGCCGAGCTGCTGTGTCCCAACGATCACCCGATCGGAACCAAGCGGCTGATCCTCGATACCAACTATTACGAGACCTACAATCTGCCGCACGTGAAGCTGGTGGACATCCGGTCTCACCCCATCGAGGAGATCACCCCCGAGGGCATCCGCACCAGCGACGGGCAACACTACGATCTCGACGCCATCGTTTTCGCGACGGGCTTCGACGCCATGACCGGCGTCATGAAGGAGATCGATATCCGGGGCACCAACGGCCTCAGCATCAAGGAAAAGTGGAGCAACGGCCCGCTCACCTATCTCGGGATCATGGTTGCGGGCTTCCCCAACATGTTCATGGTGACGGGTCCCCAGAGCCCGGGCGTCAAGAGCCAGATGATCTTCTCGTGCGAGCAGCACGTCGACTGGATCGCCAACGCGATCCGGCATGTGAGCGAGCGCCAGAGCCGCCGCATCGAGGCGACGCCCGAGGCCGAGATGGCCTGGGTCGCCCACAACAACGAAGTCGCCGAGAGCACGCTCTACGTGATGGCGAACTCCTGGTACATGGGCGCCAACATTCCCGGCAAACCGCGCGTGTTCATGCCCTACGTCGGAGGTGTGACGAGCTACGTTCAGAAGTGCAACGAAGTGGTGGCGAACGACTACGAGGGCTTCAAGCTCAGCGCCTGAGGACGCGAGCCTGCGCATGATGCAGGCCCCCGGGTGCGTCGCGCCCGGGGGCTTTGCTTCGGCCGCCGAGTTGGGCTACCCGTTCCGAGAGCCAACCGGTCTTACGCATCCGTGTTCCGGCCCCGAGGGAGAACGCTCAATGCCGCTCACGCCCCCAGCCATGCCAGGCATGGATCTCGCCGACGTCGATACGCCCGCGCTGATCGTCGATCTCGATGCCTTCGAGCGCAATTTGAAGAAGATGGCCGATCACGTCGCCAAGGCCGGGGTTCGGTTGCGTCCGCATGCCAAGACGCACAAGTCACCGATCATCGGACTGAAGCAGATGGCACTGGGCGCGGTGGGACTGTGCTGTCAGAAGGTCTCGGAAGCCGAGGCGATGGTTGAGGGCGGCATCCCCGACGTGCTCGTCTCCAACGAAGTGATCGGCACGCGAAAGCTCGACCGGCTGGCAGCGCTCGCCCGCCAAGCCCGAGTCACGGTCGCGGTCGACAATCCCGCGGCCGTCGAGGCTCTCGGTACGGCGGCCCGCAAGGCCGGCGTGACGATCGGGGTCCTCGTGGAAATCAACGTCGGCGCCAACCGTTGCGGCGTCGAACCCGGGGCGCCGGCGGTGACGCTCGCCCAGCGCGTCGCCCGCGAACAAGGGCTGCGCTTCGACGGGCTCCAATCCTACCATGGCCGTGCGCAGCATCTGCGCACCCTCGAGGAGCGCCGCGCCGCCATTGCCAGCGCCGTGTCGCTCACCGCCGAAACCGTCGAGCAGCTGCGTAGGGCCGGCTTGTCGTGCACCGTCGTCGGCGGAGCGGGGACTGGCACCTTCGAACTCGAGGCGGCCAGCGGTGTCTATAACGAGCTGCAGGCAGGCTCCTATTGTTTCATGGACGCCGACTATGCCCGAAACAAGCGCGCCGATGGCGGGGCCTTCGACACTTTCGAGCATTCGCTCTTCGTCTACGCCACGGTCATGAGTACGCCGACCGAGGCACGCGCTGTCATCGATGGCGGGTTGAAGGCGTTCTCGTTCGATTCGGGTCCCCCGCTCGTGCACGGGCTCGCTGGCGCCATCTATGAAAGACCATCCGACGAGCACGGCAACCTCGACGTTTCGGCGTGCAACGTCCGCCCCGCACTCGGCGACAAGGTCCTGCTGATCCCCGGCCACTGCGACCCTACGGTCAACCTGCACGATTGGTACGTCGGCATTCGCGGCCTCGGATCGCAGGGTGCGAAAGTCGAATGCATCTGGCCGGTCGCAGCCCGCGGGGCATTGTTCTAGGAACGTTCGCCACACTCACGCGTTTGTAACGGTTACGGGCTATTGTGTTTGCGCCTTTCGCACCCAACATGATGGACGCGACAACAGACGCCCTCCGGGAGAACTTCCATGACGCCTGACGAACGCCACCTTATCGCCGACCTGTTCGAGCGCCTCAATTCCTATGGCCCCGTCGACAAGGATCGCGAGGCGGAGTCGTTCATCAATCAGAATATGCGTGGCACGCCGGACGCCGCCTACAAGCTTGTCCAGTCCATGCTGATCAACGAGAACGCACTGAACGAGCAGGCTGCCCGCGTCGAGGAGCTCGAGGCGATGGTGCAGGAACTGCAAGACCAGCTCGCGCAGATGCATCAGCCCCAGCAGCAGCCGCGCCGCGGTGGCAGCTTCCTGGGTGGTGGGTCGGCCGGGCGCCAGTCGAGCGTGCCGCCGACATCGAGCCGCGACAGCTACCAGTACCAGGAAGAGCCCGAGCGCCGCTCGAGCCCCTGGGGCGGTGCTGCGCCCTCGCAGCCGGCCCGGCCTGCGGCCGGTGGCTTCGGTCAGGCCCGCATGCAACCGCAGTACCAGCCGCCCCAGCAGCCGGCGCAGGCATCGAGCGGCGGCGGCGGCTTCTTCCGTGGCGCACTGGCCACCGCAGCCGGCGTTGCGGGCGGCGTGCTGGCGGCGGGCGCCATCAAGGATATGTTCGGTGGCGGCAGCAGCGCCCAGGCGGCCGAGAACAAGCCTTCGGAGAGCTCCGGCAACACCGACAACACCCAGATGGATTACCAGAACGCCGACGACAACGATCCCGGCACCTACGACGACAGCAGCTCGGATATGGGCTCGGACGATTTCGAGCTCTGATCGACGGCCGTCTCATCCCCTGCAAAGGACAGCGGCGCGCCTCGGACGGCGCGCCGCGATTTTTTCGTCGAGGCGCGAGTTACGCCCGCCCGCTCACTTCCCCGTCTGGGTCTTCAGATACGCGATCACGTCCGCGCGGTCCTGTGCATCCGGGAGCCCTGCAAAGGACATGCGATTGCCGGGCATCGCTGCGCGCGGGTTGGTCAGGTACTTGTCGAGATTGGCGTCGGTCCACACCCAGCCCTCCTCGCCAGCTTTCTTGTTGGCCGGCGAATAGTTGTATCCTTCGACCGTCGCGGCTTTGCGTCCGACGATGCCGTTCAGGACGGGGCCCAACTTGTTCTTGGCCTCCGGCCCAACCTCATGACAGGCCCGACACTTGCGGAACACCTCCTCGCCGTCCTTGGCGTTGCCTTCCGCCGCTTGCGCGGCACCTGCCAGAAGCAGCAACATAGCCACGATATTCGTCGTTTTGAGCATTTCGACAGCCTTTCCCAACTACCCGCTCTTCTTCCACAGCGCGCGAGCGGACACATACTTTTTGAAGTTGCCGCCGGTTTGAAAGCGCGCGATAGATCGCGCGACCAAGTGCCCCGAATTGCCGGGCGCGCCTGCGGCTTCGTTGCTGCGGCCGTTACGCGTTGTGAACCATCTGTTGTCATCGAAGGCCACGGGTTTCGGCCAAGGCGTGGAGTGGGATGTGTCGAGGCTCGTGCGTTGGCTCGTACTGCTCGCCTGTCTCACTTCCATGGGATGCGCCACCGTCCCTGGACTGGAGACCGTACCCGCGCGTCTGGCTGACACGGCGGAAGTCAATCATCTCCCGAACATCCGCATGTGGGGCGATCTCGGCCGGGAGGCGACACGACAGATCCTCGAGAACGAGCGCGCGGCGCTCATCGAGAAGTACAAGACGCTCGCCAAGAGCGACGCGAGGGCTCTGAGCAGCAACATTCTCGCCCTGTCCGGCGGAGCGGACGACGGCGCCTTCGGCGCCGGGCTCCTGGTCGGCTGGGGCGAACGTGGCGACCGGCCCTCGTTCGATCTCGTGACCGGCATCAGTTCCGGCGCTCTGATCGCACCGTTCGCATTCCTGGGCCGGGAATACGATCGCCAGCTCTCGGAAATCTTCACGAAACATTCGGGCGAGGACATCTATCAGGCGAAGATCCTGGCAGGGCTGATGGGCGGAGCGGCCGTGGCCGACAATGCCCCCCTGGCGCGCCTCATCGCCTCCTATACCGACAAGGCGATGCTCGCCCGGATTGCGGCGGAGCGCGCGAAGGGCCGCTATCTGCTGGTCGGCACGACCAACATCAACGCCCAGCGCCCGGTTTTCTGGGACATGGGCAGGATCGCACAGAGCAAGGATCCCCGTGCAATCCAGCTCTTCCGCAAAGTGCTGCTGGCCTCCGCTGCACTACCCGGCATCTTCCCGCCCGTCGAGATCGAGGTGACGGCCGGCGGCCGGATCTACAAGGAGCTGCACGTCGACGGCGGTCCGACACGCGAGGTGTTCTTCTCGCCCGCCGAGCTGGATTTCCGCGCGATAGACAAGATCGTGCGCCGCAAGATCGATCGGCGCGTATGGGTCATTCGCAATGGCAAGATCACACCCGAATACGCCATCGTCGACGAGACCGCGCTCAGCATAGCCGCCCGTTCCCTCGAGACGCTCATCAAGAGCCAGGGCGTCGGCGACCTCATCCGCATGTACGAGACGGCGCGCAGCAACGGGATGGACTACAACCTCGCCTACATCCCCGGGGATTTCAAAGCGCCCCGCCCCAAACCCTTCGAGCAGGCGTATATGCGCGCCCTCTACGCGTTCGGGCACACGCTCGGCAAGTCCGGATATTCCTGGTCCAAGACGCCGCCGGGCGTTTCGCAGCAGTCGGCCGAGGCCGCGCGCGGACGCAAGGATCGTTGAGCCGGCCCATACGGGGCAAGCGGCGCCGCCAAGCTCAGACGAACCCGCTCGTATCGAGGCGCAGGCCCAGGAGATGGCGGCCGGCCGTTACGAAGTGCGCAGGTCGCCCTTGCACCTGCTGCGAGGCGGAGAGCGCGTCGCGCAAGCGCTGCTCGAAGGGAGCATTCTCGAAGATGGCATTCTGCCCGGCGGCCCGGTAGGCCTCGTGCACGATATCGGCACCTTCGTTGATCGCGTGCGTGGACGACATGCGCAGCGCCACGCGCCGGTCGAGCGTGAAGCCCTGACCACGCTCCACCTCGGCCCAGGCTTCCGCCAGATTCTGGTGATGCAGCGCGCGGGCGGCGCGCAAGCGAACCTCCATACGGGCGAGTTCGGCCTGGAACACAGGGCTGTCGCGCAGTGGCGACGCGGCACCGCGTGGCGTTTTCGTTAGAGCCAGATCCTTCAGATCCGACAAAGCGCCCCGTGCAATCCCCAGCATGACGCCGGCGAAGCCACCGGCGTAGGCGTGCATGGTGGGAAAGCGGTAGAGCGTCGCTGCGACCTTCAGCTCACCCTGGTCTTCGCGATTGAGCGTCTCTTCCCGAGGCACGAAAAGATCGCGGATCTCATAGCTGTCGCTCCCCGTGCCCTTGAGACCGACGACGTTCCAGACATCGTCGACGAGGGCCTTGTCACGCGGCAAGAGGGCGGTACGGTCCACCGGCGTCCCGTCCGACTTGAGCCGCGGCGACCCGTCCGCTTCCACCACCTTGCAGTGCGCCCCCAGCAGCGTCGCGTGCCGGCTGCCGCTGGCGAAGGTCCACCGTCCGGATACGCGATAGCCGCCTTCCACCGCGACGGCCGTTCCCTGCACGCCAGCCCCCCAGGCCAGGACGGCATCGCGCGGCCCGAAAAGCCGCGCAGCGACATCGGGCGCAAGGAATGCGGCCGACATCGCGCAGCCACCGCCCTGACCGACGCACCAAGCTACGCTGGCGTCGGCCTCGGAGAGGATTTCCAAGACCCTCGCGAAGGTCAGGAGATCGCACTCGTCGCCGCCGATCGCACGCGGCAGCATCAGCCGGAAAAGCCGGGCCTCGTGCAACGCCGACAGCACATCCTCCGGCAGGGCCCTGCGTTCCTCGATCCGGCGTTTCGCCGCCTTGACGATGGGCACGACGCTTTCTGCGCGCGCGATCGCATCCCCTTCGGTCGTCGCGTGCCCGCTGCGGCTCCCGTCCATGCCCGCCTCCCCTTTTGAGAACAGTCGCCCGGTGCCGGCTCAACCGGCGAACGGCATCGACCAGGCCGCGTCTTCGTAGCCGGGCGCAAATCGTGTGTTGGATTGCGCGGGATTACGGTTCACGAACGGCCGGGCATAGAGCGGATGGAGCAGGCTGCGCACCTCGTGCTCGAGCGTGAAGAGCACCCGACCGTCCTGCGGGTCGATGATGCGCTCGAAACGGTACTGGTGCTGATCGTCCTCGCGGCTGACCAGATCGCGCGCACCGAGTTTCCGGTATGGCCCGGAGAAATCCGTGATGTAGATCGCTATGTGATGGCCGTCGAAATCGTCGCGCGGGTCGTCGCACTCGCGATAGACGAGCACTTGGCCCGGCCCGGCGTTGACGCGGGCCGCACGCGCGCCTTCCGCCTCCACGGCAGCGGCCGGCATGGCCATGATCTCGTTGTAGAACCGCACGATGCCCTCCGCGGTGCCGCGGGGGACGTCGAGTTGCACATAGGGCATGCCGAGACGGAGACCGGGGAACCGCGGCCCGGGTTCGTAGATACGGATCGCATTGCCCCAGGGGCAGGTGACGGCGACGTGATCGGCATGAGCGGCGACGGAGAAACGCGTTCCCGCAAGCGGTTCGCGCACCTGCTCGAGCCGGTGCAGAAGCGCGATACGGTCTGGGATCACGAGGCCCGTATGCCCGCGCACCACTTGCGGCGTGCCTGTCGGCAGATGGAACTGGCTGCGCCCGACATTGATCCACATGTTCGTGACGCCGGTCATCAGATACGGATCGCGCGTCAGACCGAGGCCGGTCACGTAAAACAGCGTGGCGAGATGCTGGTCGGGGACGCGCGTGTTGACGTGCTCGAGCCCGATGGCATTGCCGACATCCTCGACGGCGCGGTCGTATTTCACGGTCTTCTGCATGGCAGGCGTTCCTCCAGTCCCTACGATTTTTTCGCGATTGTGGCGCACTCCCCGAGTGTCGTCAAAACTAGAAAACACAATAGCGCGGGCCCTGTCCCTGGCTATACTCGCAGGGTCGATACTTGCAGGGTGCTGGGTCGCGAGCCGGCCACACGGCGATGTGGCACCGCACGTCCAACGGGAGGCAGACATGGCAGCGACGACGGCACGGGCAGATGCAGCAGCGCCGCGCCTCCAATACGAGATCGACGTCTCTGACGTGACCTATCTCAGCCACCCCAGCGGCGATCTTCAGATGCGCCTCTTCCAGCCGAAGGGCGCGGGACCGTTCCCGATCATGGTCGACCTGCATGGCGGCGCTTGGTGCACGGGCGATCGCAGCAACGATACGAAACTCAATGAAGCGCTGGCCCGCAGCGGCGTCGTGGTCGCGGCGCTCGATTTTCGCATGCCGCCGGTCGCGGGTTATCCCGCTTCGCTGCAGGACGCGAACTTCGCGATCCGCTGGCTCAAGGCGCGCGCGGCTTCGATGAACGCCCGGGCGGACAGGGTCGGCGCCATCGGTATCTCCAGTGGCGGGCATCAGGCGATGCTGCTGGGCATGCGGCCGCGCGATGCCCGCTACGCCGCATTGCCCCTGGACGATGGCGCCGCCGTCGAGGCGACGTTGCAGGCCGTCGTCCTGTGTTGGCCCGTGATAGATCCGGTCGGGCGTTACCGCTATGGCAAGGCGCTGCAGGCCTCGGGCGCACCCTATCCCGAGCAGCTCGATCGCGTGCTCCCCTCGCACGATGCCTACTGGGGGAGTGAAGCCGCCATGACGGAAGGGGCGCCAGCCAATGCACTCGAGACGGGCGAGGCGGTCGATCTGCCGCCCGTTCTGGTCGTGCAGGGCAGCGCCGACAAGATGCACCCACGCGAACAGCTCGACCGCTTCGTGGCGGCATATGACAAGCGGGGCGGCCAGGTGGAGGTTTCGCTCTACGACGACGAGGTTGAAGGCTTTCTCCTGCGCGCGTTCGTTCACGCCCAGAATGTCACCGCCGGGACGGAGCGCGTCATCGCCTTCGTCCATCAGCACCTCGGGCGAACGCCCTAAAGCTCCCGCTCCGACACCTGGCTCCCCGAGCGTCGTACGCGGGACGGCTAGCCGGAGCCAGCGGAAACACTTGCAATTACATGATCATATTTTGATCATTTCATCTGACGCTCTGGTTGCGAGCCCAGCCGCAACCGAGGATCGAACGTCAGATGCACAGCACTAGGGTGCGGCCATCGGCATCGCTGCGCTGCCGAGCCCCAGCCCGTAAGGCGGG
>VFQT010004532.1_pt1 | contig 11427 bp, 10 predicted proteins | sample 3512381 | NCBI WGS metagenome assembly VFQT01 (sample SAMN10412376, study PRJNA504923) | tailings metagenome | isolation source: Relicate 2 Philex TSF3 active mining site | place: Philippines: Tuba, Benguet | collected 2017-08-29 | reverse complement strand
AAGCGTGTGTAGGTTAATAGCCTACCGCGGGTTCGAATCCCGCCCTCTCCGCCAATGAGTTCTGTGTTATGACGTTCGATAATCCCAGAAAGAGGATTCCGAAATGAAATCTTCCATCTTCACCCAAGGGCTTGATAAAAACCCTGCCAATTACGTTGCTCAGTCTCCGCTGACATTTATTGAACGTGCTGCATTGGTCTACCCACAAAGGCCAGCAGTGATTCATGGGAGTGTGACGCGCACTTGGTCCGAAACCTACGCGCGCTGCCGTCAGTTTGCCTCTGCGCTTACTCAGCACGGAATTCAACGTTTTGATACCGTTGCCGTGATGTTGCCAAATATTCCAGCGATGGTTGAGGCGCACTTTGCAATTCCGATGACCGGCGCAGTTCTATGCGCACTCAATACTCGTCTGGATGCATCTGCCATTGCATTTATGCTTGAGCATGGCGAAGCCAAGGTCGTATTGATTGACCCTGAATTTTCTGGAGTGATGCAAGCCGCATTAGCAATTCTTCACGAGAAAAAGCTTCCATTACCGTATGTCATCGATGTTAGTGATGCTTTGTATTCAGGATCTGGTAAAGCAATTGGTTCGATTGAATATGAGCAATTTATTGCCAAGGGAGATCCAGAGTTTTCATATCAACTCCCAAGCGATGAATGGGACTCCATCTGCCTGAACTACACCTCTGGCACAACGGGCAATCCAAAAGGTGTGGTGTACTCACATCGGGGCGCCTATACCAATGCGATCTCAAATATTTTGGAGTGGGACATGCCACGCCATCCCGTGTATTTATGGGTATTGCCATTATTTCATTGCAATGGTTGGTGTTTTCCATGGACTGTTGCTGCACGTGCAGGTATTAATGTCTGTTTACGTAAGGTCGACGCGAAGCAGATATTTGATGCGATTCGCGAACACCAAGTGACCCATTATTGTGGCGCCCCGATTGTTCATAACATGCTCATTAATGCCCCCGATGATTTAAAACAAGGCATCACCCATCGTGTGAGCGCCATGGTTGCGGGTGCAGCACCGCCGGCAGCCATGATTGAGGGTATGGAAAAGATGGGGTTTGATATTACCCATGTATATGGTTTAACCGAGACTTATGGTCCCGCTTCAGTGTGCGTCAAGCATGATGATTGGACCTCAGTGGATGTGGGAGAGCGCGCCCGATTAAATGCGCGACAAGGTGTTCGGTATCACTTGCAACATGCCGCTTTAGTGATGGATCCAGAAACGATGCAACCCGTCCCAGCCGATGGCGAGACAATGGGCGAAATTATGTTTCGGGGCAATATTGCGATGAAAGGCTATCTGAAGAATGAAAAAGCAACGCAAGAAGCGTTTGCGGGAGGGTGGTTTCATTCGGGCGACTTAGCCGTCATGTATCCCGATGGGTACATCAAAATTAAGGACCGCAGTAAAGACATCATCATTTCTGGTGGAGAAAATATCTCCAGCATTGAGGTTGAAGATGTGTTGTACCGGCACCCTGCAGTTTTAGCTGCAGCGGTCGTTGCAAAACCGGATTCAAAGTGGGGCGAGACTCCATGCGCATTCATTGAACTGAAGGCCGGTGCGAATCCCACCCCAGAAGAAATTCTGGAGCATTGCAAAAAACACCTTGCTGGTTTTAAGGTGCCTCGTGCAGTGGTCTTTGGTGAGATACCTAAAACAGCAACTGGAAAGATTCAGAAATTTGAATTGCGTAAGCGCGCCGGTTCAGCCACAGCCATTGATGTTTAATCATGCCGGTTGACTATCGCGCCCCGCTGGCTGATATGCACTTTATTGTGCATCAGCTCATCCCGCTCTCCAAAATTCAGGCCTTACCAGGCTATGAAGAAGTGGATGATGATTTAGTCAATACGATTTTGGAGGAAGCCTCTAAGTTTGCGAATCAGGTCTTAAGCCCCATCAATTGGACGGGAGATCAAGAGGGCTGCATCTTGGAGCATGCCGTTGTGAAAACTCCAAGTGGGTTTAAGGATGCCTATCAGCAATATATCGAAGCGGGATGGATTTCTTTAGCAGCAAATCCTAATTTTGGAGGGCAGGGTTTGCCTGTATCGCTCGCTACCCCCGTCAATGAGATGTGGCACTCTGCCAATATGGCATTCATGCTATGCCCCATGCTGACCGCGGGTGCTATTGAAGCGATTGAGCACCATGCAACTGCAAATCAGCAATCGATTTATTTACCAAAATTGATTTCGGGTGAGTGGGCGGGTACGATGAACTTAACCGAGCCAGCAGCCGGATCGGATTTGTCAGCCGTTAGTACCAAAGCGATCCCCAATGGCGATCACTATTTAATTACCGGTACCAAAATCTTTATTACCTATGGTGAGCATGATCTTACTGAAAATATCGTGCATTTGGTATTGGCACGTTTGCCAAATGCGCCGGCTGGCGTAAAAGGAATTTCTCTATTTATCGTACCTAAATTCTTGGTGAATGCCGATGGTAGCTTGGGTCCACGCAATGATGTGCAGTGTGCTTCGATTGAACATAAGCTCGGGATACATGCAAGCCCCACCGCAGTGATGTCTTTTGGGGAAGCTGGCGGAGCAATCGGTTATTTGGTGGGTGAGGAAAACCGTGGCTTGGAATATATGTTCACGATGATGAACAATGCGCGTCTAGCGGTCGGTCTCGAAGGTGTTGCAGTTGCCGAGCGTGCGTATCAGCAGGCTGCTGAATATGCCAAAGAGCGCGTCCAGGGTAAAGTCCCTCAAAAGAGTGGCAAATTACCGATCTTGCATCATGCTGACGTCCAGCGCATGCTCATGCTGATGAAAACCCAAACCCAGGCCATGCGAGCCTTGGCCTACATTGCGGCGGCTGAAGTGGATTTTGCTCAAAAGCATCCCGATGAGGCGATTCGCCAAAGTAGCCAACGCCGTGTTGATTTTTTAACCCCCATTGTTAAAGCTTGGTCCACTGAGCAAGCGATTGAAATTGCGTCCTTGGGAGTGCAAGTGCACGGTGGGATGGGTTATATCGAAGAGACGGGTGCTGCTCAACATTTACGCGATGCGCGCATCACTACCATTTATGAGGGAACAACTGGCATTCAGGCTGGCGATTTGCTCGGACGAAAAATTATTCGAGATGATGGTGTCGAGGCACGAAAATTGATTGCAGAGATTGAGGCTGAAGCACAAGCGTGTCAAAACCATACCGACCCTGATCTCAAGTTAATCGGCCACGAATTGCATAAGGCGACTCAAGCACTCGCTAAGGCCCTAAATTGGCTGCTCACTGCGCACAATGATCAACCGCAAGCCACCTTGGCAGGTGCGTACCCATTATTGCGTTCGTTTGGCATTCTCTGTGGTGGCTGGCTCTTAGCAAAATCAGCCTTAATTGTGAATAGCCAAAGTTATTCTGGTCAAAATGGATTTGCATCCCAGAAAAAAGCGAGTGCAATTTTTTATACCCATGAAGTGTTGCCACACGTCGCAGGGCTTGTGCAAACAATTTGTGCTGGCGCTGATGTTGCAAAAGCCATGAGCGATGGCTTGGCTGATTTAATGAATCCCTAAGCCCTGTAAACCAATTTCAGCTAAAAGCCCCGCTTTTTTACCATTCTCAGCGGCATCTTGGGCGCTGGCATTGCCGTCCACGGCGCGTTGCGCAACGCCATGCAAAATGGCCGCAATCCGAAAAAAGTTATATGCCATATAAAAGTTCCAATCCGCATTGGCATTGCGTCCGGTACGCGCTTCATACGCTTTGATGTAATCTTCTTCAGACGGAATCCCAAGATACTGCAGGTCAAGGCCACCAATGCCGCGCCATAAAGTGGGAGGGATTCTCCAGGCCATGCATTGATAGGAAAGGTCTGCGAGTGGATGACCCAAGGTTGAGAGTTCCCAATCAAGTACACCTATGATGGTGTGATCCTTAGGATGAAACACAAGGTTATCTAAGCGAAAGTCGCCGTGTACGAGGGTGGTTTCATCATCGCTCGGAATGTGATGAGGAAGCCATTCAATGAGTTGTGCCAGGGCGCTTGGTATCGGAATGGTGGTTTCCTGCACTTGCTTTGACCAACGACTTACCTGCCTCGCAAAATAATTACCGGGTTTGCCAAAACTCTCCAAACCAATTTGGCGGTAATCCAATTGATGAATCGCAGCCAGCACTCGATTCATTTCGCCGTAGATCGCTCCCCGCTCGATAGAACTCATTTGCGGAAGCGATTGATCATGAAATACCTGCCCAGCTAGATAAGACATTAAATAGAAAGGGGTGCCAATCAGTGACTCATCCTCACACAGCGCCAGCATTTTGGGAACTGGTACAGCGGTTGATGCTAAGGCACTCATGACGCGGTATTCCCGTTCAATCGCGTGGGCGGAGGGCAATAGCTTGCCAGAGGGTTTCTTACGCAGCACCACGCAGTCGGCGCCACACCTAATTTTATAGGTTGGGTTGGATTGACCGCCAACAAGTGATTCAATTTCGATCGAACGGGTATCTAAACCAAGTTGACCAAGATAAGTATGCAACCGAGGATGATTGATCGACTGGTCCACAATCTACCTTACAAGGAGCTAACTAAATGGGCTCCATCGACAACCAGGGTGCTGCCTGACATCCCTTGTCCAGCTGCTGAGGCAAGAAGCAATATAGGGCCATCCAAATCGTGTGGTTCGTTAAAGCGTCGACTAGGAATACGCATGCGTAGCTTCTCGCCCAACTCACTTTGCAAAAATTCTCGGTTGAGATCAGTGATCACGTAACCTGGCAGGATGGCATTCACCCGAATTTGATAACGGGCGAGCTCAAGCGCCATCGTTTTTGTCACTTGGATAACCCCCGCTTTTGAGATGGCATACGGGGCAACCCCATTAATTTGACGTTCCCCAAGAATGGATGCCATATTAATAATTGAGCCTGCAGTCTTTGTAGCTACCATCGTGCGTGCCGCTTCAGTAGCTACTAGCCAGACCCCTTTAAGGTTGGTGTCCACAACCCTATCCCAATCCGCTTCAGTTTGCTCTAATAAACTCTTGGTGACAGAAACGCCTGCATTATTAATCACGATGGTTGGCTGTGCCCACGAAGTGATTTGCGTGAAGCATTGCGTCACACTGGACTGCTGGGTCACATCCAAGTGAAAAGCTTTGGCATGACCTCCAGCGCTGACAATCTCCTTTGCCAATAATTCAAGTTCTTTTATATTGCGAGAGGCGAGAGCGACTTTAGCACCAGCGTTTGCCAATAAAAGACTGCAGTGTCGGCCAATGCCACTTGATGCACCCGTCACCACGGCCACTTGTCCGTCTAGACGAAAACGTTCAGTGGGCGATGAGTTCATCGTGTTTGATCGAGTAATTTGCGAGCCATGCTCCAACGGTGAACTTCACTGGGACCATCGTAGATCCGAAAAGCACGCATATCGGTGAAGATTCGCATCACTGCCGATTCGCCAGTTACACCTTGACCGCCCATTATTTGCACACAACGATCAACTACGCGCCACTGCGCTTCAGAGCAAACAACTTTTGCCCGACTGGATTCGTAATTGCATTTTTGCCCCTGATCCAATAGCCAAGCAGTATGCAAAATATGTAAGCGCGCAGTTTGTAAATCCATATCGTTATCCGCCAACATGAATCCAACCCCCTCGTGATCTCCTAAACGCTGTCCAAAGGCTTGGCGTTTTTGGGCATAGGTAAGGGCAATATCATGAGCACGGCGTGCTTGACCTAACCAGCGCATGCAATGAGTTAGTCTTGCAGGTGCTAAGCGGACCTGGGCATACCGAAATCCCTTACCAAGCTCGCCTAAGATCTGATCAGCGGGGATACGCAAATTAGTAAAGCGCAAAACACTATGACCACCAGCGAAGCATTGATCCATGGATTCCATATTGCGCTCAATCTCAATGCCGGGCGCATTCATATCAGATAAAAACATGGTTGCCTGCTTATCTTCAGTACGCGCCATGATGATGACGTAATCCGAGCCATCAGCACCGGTAATAAACCATTTACGTCCGTTAATCACATAGTCATTGCCGTCTCGAGTCGCTGTGGTTAATAACATGGATGGGTCCGAGCCAGCTCCGGGTGCAGGCTCGGTCATGGCAAAGCAGGAGCGCAGTTTTCCTTGCACTTGGGGGAGCAACCACCGCGCTTGTTGAGCGGGATTGGCCACCTGTTCCATCAAATGAATGTTGCCTTCGTCGGGTGCATGAATGTTCATTGCAATGGGTCCGAGGCGCGAGTAGCCAGCCTCTTCAAAAACAATGGCTTTAGCGACATGACTTAAACCTAAGCCGCCATGCTTGATGGACGCATGGGGAGTTAGTAGACCAGCCGCTTTAGCTAATGCAATTAATTCTTGGCGTAATTCGGGGGTGGGGCCATGTGCCGTTTCTCGGGCATCGCCCTCAAAAGGGATCACTTTTTGAGTAATAAAGTCTCGGGTTTTATCCCGAAGAGCAATGAACTCAGGGGTGAGGTTAAAGTCCATGACCCATTGTAATCCGAGCGATTTGGCATAACTCATTGATTTTTGCCAAACAAAGCAGCCCTGATTAGGGTTTTCGCTATACAGGGCAATACGTTGATCCACTATTCTTAATCAATTCAGGCTTCTAGGATCGTTTATGCAGGATGCAGATGGTTTCATTTTGACGACAGCGCATTTAACCAAATCATTTTTTGGATTTACTGCGGTTCATGATGTCAATTTGAATGTGAAACGCGGCAGCATTCATGCATTAATCGGTCCGAATGGAGCGGGGAAGACCACCTGCTTTAACTTGCTGACAAAATTCTTGGAGCCCACTAAGGGCAGCATTACGTTTAACGGTCAAGACATTACCAAAGAGAAACCTGCGCAAATTGCGAAGCGTGGCATTATTCGCTCCTTTCAAATCTCTGCAGTCTTTCCTCATATGACTGCCCTAGAAAATGTGCGCATTGGTTTGCAGCAACAGCTTGGTACCTCTTTTTATTTCTGGAAAAGTGAACGTTCATTGGATGTTCTAAACGATCGTGCGATGGATGCATTACGCCAAGTGGGCCTCGACCGCTTTGCTGATGAGTTGGCGGTCAATCTTCCGTATGGCCGCAAGCGCGCTTTAGAAATTGCTGCAACCGTTGCCATGAACCCCGAACTCATGTTGCTCGATGAGCCAACCCAAGGCATGGGCCATGAAGATGTTAATTTAGTCACCGAGTTAATTAAGCAGGTTGCAAAAGGCCGGACGGTGCTGATGGTAGAGCACAACATGAAAGTGGTTGCGAACATCGCACATACGATTTCCGTGCTGCAACGTGGTGAGGTAATTGCGGAGGGCCCCTATGAGCAAGTATCTAGAAATCCACAGGTTATGGAGGCATACATGGGCACTGCCGACACCGAGTTGCAAGGTCACTAAATACCATGAGCGCCGCACTTGAAATTCATGATCTCAATGCTTGGTATGGCGAGTCCCACGTCTTGCATGGCATCAATCTAACGGTTCATCCTGGCGAGGTGGTTTGTTTATTAGGTCGCAACGGCGCTGGCCGCACGACGACTTTAAGGGCGATCTTGGGCCTTGTTGGTCAACGCACTGGTTCGATCCAGGTCAATGGGCAAGAGGTGATTGGGATGCCAACCTATCGCGTGGCAAAGCTCGGTATCGGTTATTGCCCTGAAGAGCGCGGTATTTTTACTAGCTTGACCTGTGAGCAAAATTTAATGCTGCCGCCCAAAGTTGGCGAGGGTATGGCGATGAGCGTTGATGATATTTATGCAATGTTTCCGAACCTCTATGAGCGGCGCTCAAGTCCTGGCGGAAAACTCTCCGGTGGCGAGCAGCAAATGCTGGCGATTGCCCGTATTTTGCGAACGGGCGCTAACTTACTTCTTCTGGATGAGATTACCGAAGGTCTTGCACCAGTCATTATTCAGAAACTGAGCGAGGTTGTAAACGCACTAAAAGAACGTGGATTTACGATTGTGTTGGTTGAACAAAATTTTCGATTTGCCTCAAAGCTCGCAGATAGAAACTATGTGATTGAGCATGGGCAAGTTGTAAAAATGGTGGAGAGACATCAACTCGAAGCTAGTCAAGAGGAGCTCAAGATTTTGTTGGGTGTTTAGTTGTGAAAAGGTGGTAAAAGTTTAAAAGGAGAAGTTCAAATGAAAAAAACTGCAATCGCTGCGCTCGTATCCGCTGCCTTTTTGACAGCGGCCATTCCTGCGCAAGCACAAACCGTCTCGGATAACGAGATTCGTATCGGGGTATTAACAGACCTTTCTGGTATCTATTCTGCGATTGAGGGACCTGGCGCATTACTTGCTGCTCAAATGGCTGCTCGTGACTTTGGTGGTCAAGTATTAGGCCGCAAAATCGTGATTACCTCTGCAGATACTCAGTCCAAAGCTGATTTATCTGGATCGAAAGCCCGCGAGATGTTTGAGAAAGATAAAGTCGACATGATTGTCGGTAACGTTTCGACCGCTTCAGCCTTAGCTGCGATGGAGGTGGCTGAGCAATTTAAACGCGTATCGATTGTGACTGGCGCGGCTTCATTGCCCATTACCAATGAGAAATGTACGCCATATAGTATTCACTACGTGTATGACACCTATGCGCTCTCACGCGGTACTGGTAAGGCAGTGGTGGACTCTGGAAAGAAGACGTGGTTCTTTGTTACTGCCGACTATGCCTTTGGACATACACTTGAACGTGATACGACCGAAGTTGTGCTAGCCAACGGTGGAAAAGTATTGGGTAGTGTGAAGCACCCAATTAATACCCAAGATTTTTCATCATTCATGGCTCAGGCACAATCCTCGAAGGCTGAAGTGATTGGTTTAGCCAATGCCGGTGGTGACACGATCGGATCGATTAAACAAGCTGCTGAGCTAGGCATTATGGGTTCGAAGCAAACCGTTGTTCCTTTGCTCATGTTTATTAGTGATATTCAAGCGTTGGGATTAAAAACAACCCAAGGCATGAACTTTACTGTAGGCTGGTACTGGGACTTTAATGACTCCAATCGCAAGTTTGCTGAGCGCTTCATGAAAGAGTTCAAAGGCAAAGCGCCAACCTCGGTTCAAGCGGGTGTTTATTCAGCCACGATGCAATATCTGAAAGCCGTCGAAGCCACCAAAACCGATAATTCGGATGCGGTCATGAAGCAGATGAAGTCCGTTGAGATTAATGACGGTTTATTCAAGGGCAGGATTCGTGCTGATGGTAAGTTTGAACACGATATGTACTTGCTTGAAGTGAAGAAGCCAAATGAGTCGAAGGGTCCCAATGATGTAGCAAAAGTTGTTAAGGTAATTGCTGCAAAAGATGCAACTTTGCCCTTGGCTCAATCGAAGTGCAAATACGTTACTAAGTAATCAAAGGTGAATTGATTCATGTTTGAGCTTCTCGGGATTACACCGCAAGCCCTAGTCTCGCAACTATTGATTGGTTTGATCAATGGTTCGTTTTATGCATTATTGAGTCTAGGTCTCGCAGTCATCTTTGGACTTCTCAATGTGATTAATTTCACTCATGGCGCTCAATATATGTTGGGCGCCATGTTGACTTGGATCGGCTTAACTCAAGTGGGTCAGTGGATTGGAATGCCAGAGTTTGAGATTAATTATTTTGTGGCTTTGATTCTGGCGCCACTGATCGTAGGACTTTTTAGCATCGTGATTGAAAAAACGATGCTAAAGCGTCTTTATCACCTTGATCATTTGTATGGGCTCTTACTGACCTTTGGTTTGGCTTTGGTCATTGAGGGTTTATTTCGTCATTGGTACGGCGTATTAGGAAATAGTTATCCGGTACCTGATGTGCTTAAAGGCGGTATCCGGGTGGCTGAGCTGTTCTTGCCGTATTACCGACTGTGGGTGGTGTTCTTAGCTTTAATCGTTTGCTTTGCAACTTGGTATTTCATTGAACGCACAAGCTTGGGTAGCCTATTGCGAGCAGGCACAGAAAACCCACGTCTTTTGCAAGCGCTTGGTGTGAATGTACCGCTGATCGTGACGCTTACCTATGGAGCGGGTTGCGCTTTAGCGGCATTTGCGGGTGTGATGGCAGCCCCGGTTTATCAAGTTACCGCAGTGATGGGATCGAATCTGATCATTGTCGTCTTTGCCGTAGTGGTGATTGGCGGTATGGGGTCGATTGCGGGTGCTATTGTGACTGGTCTTGGTCTAGGGATTGTGGAGGGGCTAACAAAGGTTTTCTACCCCCAAGCTTCATCCGTATCAATCTTCATCATCATGATCATTGTGCTCTTAATAAAACCCGCAGGCTTATTTGGTAAGTCGAATTAATCATGAAGCCAACGCTATCTCCACTCGACAAGATCTCAATCGTCATCATTGCTTTCTTGGCAATCGTACCGTTTCAGGGCATTGTCTACGATCTGTTCATGATGAAAGTCTTTTGCTTTGCTATCTTTGCCGCTTCTCTTAATTTGTTACTGGGTTACGCGGGCCTCCTGTCGTTTGGTCATGCGGCATTCTTTGGAACGGGTGCTTACATTACAGCGTACGTGATGAAGGAGTGGGGCTTTACACCTGAATTAGGCCTCATCATGGGAGTGCTTTGTTCGACAGCCTTGGGGTATATCTTTGGAGCCTTGGCAATTCGTCGCCAAGGAATTTACTTTGCAATGATTACTTTAGCTTTGGCACAAGTAATCTATTTCTTAGCAACTCAAGTACCCTTTACCAATGGTGAAGATGGTATCCAAGGGGTGCCCAGAGGAAAGTTTTTGGGCTTGATTGATCTTTCAACCTCGACCCCGATGTATTACTTTGCCTTGGTAGTATTTGTTATCGCATTTTTTCTGATTAAGCGTATTGTTAGTTCCCCGTTTGGCCAGGTCTTGAAATCCATTCGTGAGAATGAACCGCGAGCCATTTCCCTCGGATACGATGTAAATCGGTATAAATTAATTGCATTTACCTTATCGGCCGGTTTAGCAGGGTTAGGTGGTGGATTAAAAAGCTTAGTACTGCAATTAGCATCCTTATCTGATGTCTTTTGGCACACGTCTGGTGAGGCAGTGTTGATGACCATTTTGGGCGGCATTGGAACATTGTGGGGACCTGTTGCAGGCGCTGCTGTCATCATCAATCTGCAAAATTACTTAGCCAACTTAGGCGGGTGGAGCACAATCACTACCGGAGCAATTTTTGTGGTCTGCGTTCTTGCATTTAGACGAGGAATTATTGGAGAAATTGCGTATCGTCTCAAGATTAAGCTGTAGTCTTTTTTTGACACATTACATTCAATGGTTCCGGTCATTATTATTCTATGAATAACCTTGATATGCATTTCAAATTTGGAGCTGAACTAAAGAAAATTTTCATTCTTTTTGTTTATTTTTCAATCTGGTTCTGTGCACTTGCATTCCTAAGTTTCTCAGTTGCGCGCTTGCAAG
>VFQT010004530.1_pt1 | contig 11429 bp, 9 predicted proteins | sample 3512381 | NCBI WGS metagenome assembly VFQT01 (sample SAMN10412376, study PRJNA504923) | tailings metagenome | isolation source: Relicate 2 Philex TSF3 active mining site | place: Philippines: Tuba, Benguet | collected 2017-08-29 | reverse complement strand
AGATCCATAATGATCTCACCTTGCACCCCATGCGGTCGGCGAAGATAGCCGATTGCCAAATAAATAGACTCGCCTTTGGGCGAGCCTGAATTTTGTTCAGTCGTCATTAGGAGGGTTCCGTTACATCCAATGTGGCTTGTTTGCCCTGACGATCCGCTGCAACACGAAGCAGGGTGCGAATGGCATTCGCGACTTTACCGCCTTTGCCGATCACACGCCCCATATCGTCCTTGGCAACAGTCAACCCTAGGCGAGGACGGTTACCCTTTGTCTCGGTCACGATGACCTCTTCAGGATGATCCACTAAAGATTTGGCAATATATTCGATCAATTCTTTCATTTTATTTCCTCATATACACATTACGGATTACGCGGTCGAAAATGCGTAATCCGTAATGATGAGTCTTGCGGTTTACTTGTGGGTCTTGACTGGCGCAGCGCGCTTGACTTCGGCAGCTGCCGCTTCAGCAACGAGGGTTTCGACAGATTCGCCCTTCTTGAAGCGTTCGAAACGATCGAGAGTGCCAGCGGTCTTGAGCACCTGAGCAGCGGATTCGGTAGGCTGAGCGCCATTCTTCATCCAGTGATAGATGCGATCTTCATTTAACTTGATCGTGGCGGGGTTGGTACGGGGATTGTACACACCCAAAATTTCCAAAAAGCGACCATCGCGGGGGGCTTCCTTGTCAGCAGCGACGATGCGGTACGTGGGCTGGCCTTTGAGACCAATACGACGTAAACGGATACGAACCATCTTGAACTTACTCCTTAGTTTTTTTGATTACGTTCCAGACAGGCACTAGAGACGAGAGGGATGTGCGGGCTGAAATCGCGGGCTGTATTTTACCAGAAAGACCGAGATTCTATACACGAATATTGAGGGAATCGCCCAACCCTAAAAGGTATAATCGCCGCAACTAAGCTACAGGAGTATTTATCATGACCCTGGCAATTACGCTCAGCATTGGAATTCCACTGCTCATTTTGTTCATTATGTTGGTTTTTGGGCTTTACTCCAACCGAAGTTTGGGTTGGGTTTTCCTGTGTCTCATTTGGGGGGCATTGGGATATTTTCTTACCGTTCAACTTATTTCTTATTTGTTGGCACAAGGCGCAGAAAATAAGGCACTAGTTGTCTATTTTGCACCGATTGTCCAACAAGTTTTGGTATCAATTGGCGTGTTTTTCGTTCTCTACCGCGAAAAATCTGATAACTTGATCGAAGGCGCAGTCTTTGGCTGGGCTGTTGGGCTTGGTTTTGCAATCCTCGATTCGATCTACTATATTCGCACTTTGCCTGATATTGCATTGGACATCGTGCTTGCCCGTTTTTTGTCAACTACTCTGGTATACGCCACAGCATCTGCAATCACAGGTTTAGTGATGACTCAGTTTTACTTCCGCCACAGAGAGAATCGTGCCGTCATCCTGCTCAGCGGATTGGGTGCTGCCATAGGGTACATGTCACTTTTTAACTGGCTGACACAAAGCGAATTGGATAACGTCATCCCAGTTATTTATGGCATAGGCGGCTTAACCCTGATGAGCCTGTACATCACCGGGCAGTTAAGATCGATTCTCATCCAATTGGGAATCCAGAAAAAACGAGCTGATGGTTTGTTGGATATTGTCATACCCATTGGTGTGAATCTGGCATCTGAAAAGAAGTTTGAAAAACTTCTGGAAAACATGCTGATCGAGGCAAAAAACTTCTGCAATGCAGATGCAGGTACGTTGTATCTAAAGAAAAACGACGCACTTGAATTTGCCGTCGTCCGTAATAATTCCTTGAATATTATGATGGGGGGCACAAGCGGTACACCGGTCACTTTACCACCGGTCAAATTAATGGATGAGGCGGGCAACCCAAACCGGAACAATATCGCTGCCTACGCAGCCCTAACCGGTGAAATTATCAACATCGAGGATGCCTACGAAGACAAGAAATTTGATTTTTCCGGAACTCGAGAGTTCGATCAAAAAACGGGCTATGTTTCGTCTTCTTTCTTGACAATTCCATTAAAGGACAGCCAGGGAAATGTGCAGGGGGTTCTGCAGTTATTAAATGCCCTCAACCACGCCGAAAAAACCATCATTCCATTTGATTCAAATCTTCAGCAACTCATGAGTTCCTTTTCATCCCTCGCAAGTGCCGCTCTGGAAGGATATATTCAAGAACAAAAGTTGCGAAATGAGATACGAGAATTACGGATCGAGATCGACCATGTAAAACGCGAGAAACAAGTTGCAGAGATCACTGATTCTGACTATTTCAGACAACTTCAACAAAAAGCACAGGAACTAAAAGCAAAAGGCAGCAACACTTCTCCAATGGAATCCCAAACTTGAAATATGGTTTTCTCAAGAAGCAAATTCTAGCAATAGATTATTCTTTATTTTGTTATGGAGAGACCACTTTTTTGCAATGCAAAAACATCAAATTAGTAATATTTTGTCGAGGGTATAATCACGCCTAACATGAACAAGATCAGAGCCACTTTTCAGAAAATCACCTTTGCCGAGAACAGCGCTCCCATTGCTTTCTTTGTTATTAGCTTCCTTGGTTTTGGATTACTTATTCCCAGCCTTGGCTTTTACATGGATGATTGGCATTATGTGTTTTATGCCAAATCACTAGGCATTGAAAGTTTGCAAGCGATGCTAACGTATGACAGCCGCCCAAATGCTGGCTGGCTGTACATAATAGGTTTTCGCATTTTGGGGACAAGCCCCCTTGCATGGCATGTATTCACCTTTGCTTTGATCGTGATCGCAACATGGACATATTGGCTCTTCATAAGAACTCTTTGGAAGTCACAGGGCTACAATGCCGCATACATTGCCATCTTGTTCGCTGTGTATCCATTTTTCATGCTTCAATCTTCGCCTGTTGGATACACCCATCTATGGGTAGGGTTGATCACATATAACGTTTCACTGCTATTGATGGTAATGGCAGTTGAAAAACCAACGCCAATAAAATGGGTACTGACAAGTATTGGAATGGCATTGGTCGCACTTCACCTTTTCGTCAGCGAATATTTTGCAGGGTTGGAAGTGGCTCGCGGCGTTGTTTTATGGGTTTTGTTGAATCGCATTGAGCCAAATCTTTCACGCAGGCTTGTACGTATCTTTTGGAATTGGCTGCCATATCTTGTTGTGCTGGGTGGCTTCTTTTTCTGGCGAGTGGTCATCTTCCAAAACCCTGAAGGGGTCACGCGCAACGAACCGATAATTTTGGGAATGCTTGCCACCGAACCGCTCAAGGCTTTTTCGTTTCTCATCACAGCATTCATTACCGACTCCCTTTCTGTATTGACAATCGGTTGGCAAAAAGCAACAAATGCGAACTTATACAAATTCGACTCACCTTTCGCACAATTTAGGTTAGCGGTCTCAGCGTTAGGATTTGCACTGTCGTATTTTTATTTCAAGAAAATTACTGTTATTTCTGCTGATGAAAGCAATTCGATAGCATGGCGTAAAGACTCGGCAATCCTTGCTATCGCTGCATTGTTGACAGGCGGATTACCGATCTGGATCATTGGACGTTCCATCGTCGAAAGTTCGAACCTCATTTCTGCCTCCCGCTTCGGACTTCCAACCGTATTCGGGGCGGCGCTGCTAACCTTTCTACTCGTCGATCACTTTGTGACTGACAGAAACAAAAAGAATCTTCTGTTCGCACTTCTAGTCGGTTTGGCGCTTAACTTCCATTTGGATAATGCCAAGGAATATCAATACTCATGGGAGAAACAAGAACGATTTGCACAGCAATTGATTTGGCGTGCACCAGCTATAGAACCAGGGACCGCCATCTTGACCGATCAGGAGATCGTGGGCGTGATGGGCGAATATGCGGTCTCTTTTTCCATCAATACTACTTATCAAGCCAGCGGATTTGGGAGTAATCCTCCCTATTGGTATTTCCCGTTCTATTACACAAACCCAAATGTAAACGACCTTCTGCAAGGTGTGCCTCTCGAATACTCCAAGTTGACCATGCAGTTTAATGGCAACAGCAAACAAATTCTATTGGTCGATTTCAACCCCGAAATGCAGCGCTGTTTGTGGATCCTTCAACCGCAAGACACGAATTTGCGCCTCGTCAGCGATGACATGCGCAAACTGGCAGCAGGATCGGATATCAGTCTCATCAAGCAGACTGATACTGAGCCAACCTTGCCACAGGAAATCTACGGCGAAACCAATACCCAAACCTGGTGCTATTACTTTGAAAAAGCAGACCTTGCCCGTCAGTATGGTCAATGGGATGAAATTGTCCGCTTGTGGAATGAAGCCAAAGCCGCAAGGGAACGCCCAGACAACGGGTTTGAATACATTCCGTTCATTGAGGGATTAGGTCATACTGGCGAATGGGAAGAGGTCAAAGAAATGACCAAATTTGCGAAGCGCGTTACTTCTGGATTGGAGCCCAGCTTATGCAGCGCCATGGACCGTCTTGCAGAGTCCGCACCTGCTTCAAAGGAACGAGACAATACGATTCAAGGGTTGAAAGAAGATCTGGATTGCAGTTCTTATCAATAGTGGATATTAAGTCTTGAAACAACATCGCCCCGAGAGTTTTTACTCCCGGGGCGAAAATTTTTCAGAAAGCCGTATCAAGCATCGGTTTGTTATGGAGTCGGAGCAGCGGGGAATGTCCCATCTGGAGCGTAAAAGTCACCGGGGTTGATTCCTTGAGTAACCTCCCCGCTTTTCACTTCAACCGGGATTAAGCTATGGTCGGTGCAGGTGGCGAGAAGTCCGCAAGGGACAGCTTGAGAATAACCACCTGGGAGGTTTAAATCGCCTTGAGTATACGCCACCACGTAGTACATGCCAGGCGGAAGATCATCGATCTGATAGGTGGATGTGTCAGGAAACGTTAGAACATAATGATAATTTTGGCTGCCTACTTCGTAAGCAACCACCATCATGGGCGGAATTCCACTGGATGGATAACTTAATTGCCCGGCGATGCCGCCACTTGCAGGCATGGGAGCAAAATAGACTCCACTGCCGCTTGTTTGTGCAACATCAAACCCAGGCATGGGCGGATAGTTTTCCGGACCGGTGTACCAATTGCCCGGGTCGACATCGGTAGTGATCGCTCCAGCTTGAACTTGCACATCCACCCAATTCGAGTCGGTGCAGCCTTGATGGAGACCACAAAGATAAAACTGGTCGTACCGACCTGCAAGTTTCCCGTCAGGCAGTGTATATGCCACAACATGATAAGCCCCTGGCGGCAAACCATCCATTTGATAAGTAGATTGGTCTTGTGCGGTCTGCACCCAGTAATAATTTTCTGTATCCACACTGAATGCAACCACCAATAACGGTGGAATACCTTGTGATGGGTACGACAATTTACCCGAAATACCACCTGTGGACGAGATGACTGGTGTCGCAGCAGGAGCTTGAGCCGTCAATGCTTGAAAGGTAGCTTGCACGATCTCATCTATATCTTGTGCAGGGGGCTGTCCACCACAAGCAGCTAAAAAAACAGTCAAAACAACAAACAACATCAAAATTCTTCTCTTCATGATTTCTCCATCTCGCTAATTATTTGTAAGTTTGTTGCTTATAACATATTAAGGGGGTCTATCTTCCATCACCCAATTGGACTAGTACATCCAATAACTTTGCGGTCCAGACTTCTTCCTTTGTGAGCGTGACCCAGTATTGACCTTTGCCGCCTCTCACGCCATTCGGCAGATCAGGCAAACGCTTCGGTTCCGAGCCTTCAGCGGGTGCGGGATACTTGAGCAGGATCTGCCCCGATTCCCAGCTTACCCCCGTGAGTCCCACATCCTCAGCACGTAACTTGACTCGAATTTGGTAGAAGAGATTTTGCACCATCTCTGGTAGTTGACCGAAACGATCGCGGAACTCGGAACCAAGCGCATCGAGTTCGGTTTCATCACGCAAGTCCGCGATGCGACGATATAAGCGCAAGCGCAGGTCCTGGTCGGGAATGTAATTGGCTGGGATACCAACCGCCAATGGCAAATCCACATTAACCGGAATGGAGAGCGGCAAATTGAATGTGGAAAAGGCTGTATCGAATTTTTCGGTATCAACCTTGTACACTTCTGAAGCGATACGACGCAGGCGTCTCACCGCATCGGCGAGCATTCTTGTATAAAGGTGAAAGCCTACTGATTGGATGAACCCATGTTGACGCGTTCCCAACAATTCACCCGCACCACGAATCTCAAGGTCGCGCATGGCAATGGAATACCCCGCGCCAAGCTGGGTATTTTCCGCGATCACTTCCAAGCGCTGCTGGCCTTCCAAGGTTGGTGTGAGTTTCTTGTGGCGGAAGAAATAGGCATATGCCCGCATTGCACCACGCCCCACACGTCCGCGTAGTTGATAAAGTTGCGCCAAGCCGAATGTGTCGGCACGGTCTACGATAAGGGTGTTGGCATTGGGAATATCCAAGCCTGATTCGATGATGGTTGTTGAGAGTAAAATGTCGATCTCGTGGTTGCTAAATCGGTGCATGACCGCTGAAAGTTGACCTTCCGGCATTTGCCCATGCCCAATATCCACGCGTGCTTCAGGGACGAGTTGGTCAAGATGGGCTTTCATCGCATCAATGGTCTGCACGCGATTGTGGACGAAGAAGATCTGCCCGCCGCGCTCCAACTCGCGCAAAATGGCTTGACGTACCAATCGCGGCGAGTACGGTCCAACATGGGTAATGATCGGCAAGCGTTCTTCCGGTGGGGTATTGAGGTTAGAAATGTCGCGAACGCCGGTCAACGCCATATAGAGCGTGCGTGGAATCGGCGTAGCAGTGAGCGTCAACACATCCACTTCGGTACGGAGTTTCTTGAGATGTTCTTTGTGAGTCACGCCAAAACGTTGTTCTTCATCAATGACCACCAAACCCAAATCTTTGAACACAACGTCAGAAGAAATCAGGCGATGCGTGCCGATGATGATGTCCACTTCGCCAATGGAAAGCTGGTGCAAAATCTCGGTCTGCTCCCGTGGTGTGCGGAAACGAGATAGCATTTCCACTTTGACCGGAAAAGCAGCGAGGCGTTGAGAAAAGGTTTCAAAATGCTGTTGTGCCAACACCGTAGTCGGCACGAGGACAGCTACTTGCTTACCGCTCATCACCGCCTTGAAAGCAGCACGCAAAGCGACTTCCGTTTTGCCATAGCCCACATCCCCACAGAGCAGGCGGTCCATTGGGCGGGCACGTTCCATGTCGCGTTTGATATCTACAATAGCACGCTTCTGATCTTCGGTTTCGACATATGGGAAACTGTCTTCAAGTTCCTTCTGCCATTGAGTATCGGGTGAAAATGCATATCCCTCAACCACTTGCCTACGCGCATAAAGGTCCAGTAAATCTTCGGCAACCTTCTGAACCGCTTCTTTGACACGTTCCTTGGTCTCAGCCCACGCTTGCCCACCGAGGTTGTCTAATGAAGGTTTGCCGCCATCGGCACCGACATAACGTGTAAGCCTATCCGCTTGATGGACGGGAACATAAAGAATGTCGCCGCGCTCATATTCAACGGTGAGATACTCTCGCTCGTGTCCTTCTAACTGTCGTTGGATAAGACCCGCAAAACGACCTATGCCATGATCCACATGGACGACATAATCCCCCACTTCCAAGTCCGCATACATCGACTCTGGTGTATCTGCAGTTTGGCGTTGGCGTGTGCGTGGCTGCGGGCGTTCCCAACCGAAAACCTCTGAGTCGGTGATTAGGTGAAGAGTGAAACTTGAATCGTTTTTGAGAGTAAAGCCCTCGGAGAGTGAGGCTTCAGTAAATTCAAGGTTTGTGTGTTCAGAGTCAGGATAATGCTCAAACCACAACTCGCGCAAACGCTGAGCCTGACGTGAAACGATAAAGACTTGTTCGCCGTTATCCACAATAGGAGCGAGATAATCAATGAACGGCTTGAGGCGTCCACCAAAGCGTTCATCATGACCGAAATGCGATGCGAGCGGGATTCCATCTTCGGCTTCGGTGGAATGACCCAACTCAAGATGTACGAACTCGCTCAGGTTATCGTTCAACTCAGACCATGGCACATAGGGCATGGGGAAACTTTCAGCGAGCGTACCTTCTTTGATGCTCTCCTGCCTGAATTTCACAGCCTGTTCTTCCACTTCATTTGCCATCACTTCGATCAAGCTAATATCATCCACCAGGATCAAAGTCTTTTGGGGCAAATAATCCAACAAGGAAGCGGGTTGTTGGTGGAGCAGAGGGATATGGAACTCGGAGATCTGCGCTTCCGAGTCAGTTGTATCTGCTAAAAATTCACGCGAAGGTGTGATGAGTATGTTCTCAAGCTTTTCAAGCGTACGCTGCGACGCCGGGTCAAAGCTGCGAATGGTTTCGATCTCATCCCCAAAAAAATCAAGGCGAACCGGATTTAGTTCGGTGGGCGCCCACACATCGAGGATACCGCCACGCCCGGAGAATTGACCCGGCTCCAAGACCGTGTTGACACGCTGGTAGCCGATCCGCGCCCACTCTCGCATCAGCCCATCGGGTTGGCTGGTTTGCCCAACTGTGAGCTTTTTACACGCTTTGAGAAAGTCGCGCCGCGGCAGTGTCCGTGTCATCAACGAGCGGACAGAAGCGACAATGATGGGAGGGGTTTCAGGTTTTTTGGTAAAGGGTAAGTGATAAGTAGAAAGGACCGTTAATGTCTGAAGACGCTCACGACGGGTTGTTACACCCCAGGCAGCCTCTTCATAGAATAACGGGTTTGGCTCTGCAAAAAGAAAACGCGGCGATTTCACCCAAAAACCAAGTTCATCGAACATCGACAGGGCATGGTCAGCGCGGTCCGTGATAAGCAGAAGTGGTTGATTCACATCAGAGTGAAGGGACGCCAGTATCGGTAAGCGTGAAGCTCGTGGCAAGCCCAACCCAATGATTGGCTTACGCGCGGTCAGTTCGCTCAGCAATTGCTGATACGGAGAGAGTTGACGAAGTTGTTCAAGTAGCTGTTGCATATTCATGTGAATAGGGATTAGTGAATAGAGAAACATTTTCCTTATTCACTAACCCCTAAAACCTATTCCTTAATATCTCCGTTGTACTTGTTCATTGCTGCATTCAAGCCGTTCATCACAAATTCGAGGGCAGCATCGGCTGCGCGGGAGAGAAGATCAGGCATCAGTTTGAGTTCATCTTTCGAGAAATCTTGCAAGACATAATCTTTTGGGTCCATACGCCCAGGCGGACGCCCAATGCCAAGGCGCAGACGCGGAAAGTCTTTAGTGCCGAGCAATTCAATGGTATTCGCCATACCACGCTGGCCGCCCGGTCCGCCAGTAGGGCGGATGCGGATGGTGCCATAGGGAATATCCAAATCATCATGAGCGACGAGTAAATGTGTATATGGAATTTTGTAGAAGTGCAACAGTCCCTGGACGGAATGACCAGAGAGGTTCATATAGGTCTGCGGTTTGGCGAGGATGAGTTTCCGTTCCTCATGCAAACCAGAGATGACAATGGCTTTGGATTGAACCTTCATGCCGCGAGCACCAATTCGGTCCGCTAATCGGTCAATGAACATAAAACCGATATTGTGACGCGTGTCTTTGTACTCACGTCCCGGGTTTCCGAGACCGATGATAAGATAGGATTCTGTCATGGGTTAGTTCCAATAGAAAGATCAGGTGTTTTTGCGAAGACGAAGAACAAGGGAGAAAAATGAAAATAAAACAAGCACGAGCAAAGCACTTTGCCAAAAGATAGCGACAATGGAAGAGGTGGTCAATGAGGCGGGATTGGAAGGTAAAGGCGTGGAAGTTGGATACAAAATAATTGGTGTTGGTGTTATTTCAATCTGTCCTTCGGGAGTTTCATTAAGAGGTTGGAATTCAAAAGTTGCTTCGGTTGGCGTAAAGGTCGGCGTGGGAAGCGGTTCATTATTACGGATCTTCAAGCCATTGATAAGTACATCTTGAGAGGTGCCATCTTGCAAGAAAATTCGCAGCCTCAGGGCATAATCGCCATCGGTGACGGCGGTTGTGTCCCAAACAGCGATTTCGGGGTTCTGGATCGGCTGGGGAAAGGTTTGGATCGGAAACCAGCTTGCGGCGGTGTCTGAAGCGGAAGAATCAAAGGTAAAAGCCAGCTCAGCCGAAGCGAAATTCGGAATGTCCATCTGACCCTGGATCTGGACTTGTCCACGCAGGGTTTCCCCAGCTTGCGGGGATGTGATCGAAGCCGTAGTGTCTTGAAAGAGCAGGGTAAGAATCAAAAATAACTTGAGCATGGCAATCGGTAAGTTTAACATGAAGGAGGAGCGAGGTCAAATTTTGCCCATTTTTCTGCAACATAAGAGTTGAAAACGGATTGAAATGTGGGGGCAATTCTCGAATAAAGATTTTTCTGGTAAACTCTACCCGTCCATGTAAGTAAATGTTTATTAGGAGATTTAGTTATGGCACCATCGCGCGCTGAACAACTCGTGGAACGGCTTCGAAACATGCAAGCCGCCGCCCCTGACATCGAAGCTTCTGCCATTGTGTCGGTAGACGGTTTGATCATGGCATCTGCCCTGCAACAGGGCGTGGAAGAAGATCGTGTGTCCGCGATGTCTGCGGCGATGTTGAGCCTTGGCGAACGCATCTCCGGTGAATTAGGTCGTGGTGGTTTGGAGCAGGTTTACATCAAAGGAGATAAAGGTTCCATTGTGTTGACCGCTATTGGAGATGAAGCTGTGCTCACTGCGATGGCTCGTCAGGACGCGAAGTTGGGAATGGTCTTTCTCGAAATGAGACGCGCTGCTGAAGACCTGGTGAAATTAGTCGGATGAAACGGAAGAATTTCTTTCTCTCAAAATAATGCAACCCCGAATGGGGAGGGCATAACGCCCTCCCCATTCTCTTTGTATATTTACCCCCATCTCTACCTTTCCCCAAAAGGGGGAAGAAATGGAAAATGAAGGAGAAATACGAATGGCAACAAAGTATTTATTTTTTACCGGCGGTGTGGTTTCGTCGGTGGGCAAGGGCGTAACAGCGGCTGCAACAGGTTTGCTGCTCAAGGAACGCGGCTTCAAAGTGGCGGTTCAAAAACTGGACCCTTACATTAATGTGGATCCGGGCACAATGTCGCCGTATCAGCATGGCGAGGTGTATGTGCTCGATGACGGCGCAGAAACGGACCTTGATCTTGGTCACTACGAACGTTTCATTGACATCCGCCTGAGCAGGGTCAGTAATTTCACGACCGGGCAGGTCTATGCTGAAACCATTGCCAAAGAACGCCGTGGCGATTATCTCGGCGGGACCATCCAGGTGATTCCGCACATTACCAATGAGATCAAACGTCGCATCGGGCTGGCGGCAAAAGAAACCGGCGCTGAGATCATGATCCTTGAAGTCGGCGGAACGGTTGGTGATATTGAGTCTCAGCCGTTTCTTGA
>VFQT010004529.1_pt1 | contig 11431 bp, 12 predicted proteins | sample 3512381 | NCBI WGS metagenome assembly VFQT01 (sample SAMN10412376, study PRJNA504923) | tailings metagenome | isolation source: Relicate 2 Philex TSF3 active mining site | place: Philippines: Tuba, Benguet | collected 2017-08-29 | reverse complement strand
TGGTGTCTCGACAGCCGCAGATGGTGTCTCGACAGCCGCAGATGGTGTCTCGACAGCCGCAGATGGTGTCTCGACAGCCGCAGATGGTGTCTCAACCACAATTGAAAACTTGACAGCCGCAGGTTGTGTCTCAACCACAATTGAAAACTTGACAGCTGCAGGTTGTGTCTCAACCGCAATTGAAAACTTGACAGTCGCAGGTGGAGTTTCAACAGCAGCAGGTGATGTCTCGACAGCTGCAGGTGGAGTCTCAACTGTAATTGAAAACTCGACAGCCGCAGGTGGAGACTCGACAGCAGCAGGTGATGTCTCATCCGCCACAGGTGATGTCTCATCCACCACAGGTTGTGTCTCAACCGTAATTGAAAACTCGACAGCAGCAGGTGGTGTCTCAATCGCCGCAGGTGATGTCTCGACAGCCGCAGGTTGTGTCTCGACAGCTGCAGGTTGTGTCTCGACAGCCGCAGGTGGTGTCTCAACCACAATTGGAGACTCGACAGCGGATGGGAACTCAATTGAAGTTGCAGTCTTTAGCATCATGCAGTTATTGCTGCTGGTGCCGGTAGTGGTATTAGTAATAGTAGTGTTGAAAATAGACATTACCATTTTACTAATACGACTCCCAATATTTTAAAATTTCAATTTTTAATATTTTAATTTTAATGTTTTTCTTATTATATTAGTAATGGAATAGTTATACTACCTATTATGATTTAACTCTTAATATAGGTATTCAGTTATAAAAATTGATTAGTTAATAGTTGTCACTAATATGATCATAATTTACATATTCCTATAATAGCTACTTAAAAGAATTGCATAATATACTTTTCACTAGTCAAAAATATAATTAATCAATCTTCTCAATGGACCAATCCATTGAAAATGATAGATGATAATTTTCATTTCCAATACATTTGGTTTCTGGATAGAACCTTCATAATTCATTTTCTTTACAATAGAATCCATCGAATAATAGTGTTTCTTCCACATACATATACCCTTCTTCCAATCTGGTTCTGACCAATTCATGATATTTATGGTTTTCATGTACTCCTCAATTGTATAGTTGTATTTGTCATGTTGATGCTTGTTTTTGTCCCAGTCATCATTTGACCAATTTATTTTCTCTATAAATTCATCATTAATTGAACAATTATTGTTATGTGATATAATGGATGCATTTGACTTTTGACTCATGGTAGAAGACTCTACAGTCTCAATTTTAGTGTAATTATCTTGAGTAGACATTACTAGTTTATTAAACCAGATTTTTAATAACATAAAAATTTCAATTTTTATAATTTAGATTTACTAAAGAATATCTAAAAAAAGTAAATTAATCTTAATATATTCTTTATTAACCTTTAATATGAATATTATTAGGGGGTACATTATTTGTAATAAGATATTGATTAATATATTTGGAATGATCTCCTTGTAGTTGTAATATTTTTAAGAGTTGTGTATTTGTTTCATTTGGCATTTCTTTAATTGTTCCATTACATCCATTTTTCTTTTTAATAGTTTTAAGATGATCTTTAAGTTGTTCATCTGATATATCCCATCCACTAACATATGTATTTTTTTTACGACCATTAGTTTCAACCCAAATTTGAATAAAAGTTTGTTTGGTATTGATATCATTAATTGTAATATCTTCAAAAGGATTCATTATGTAATGGGAATATATAATTAATAGTTGTAAATTCAATTTTTAGTTTATAAAAATAAAAGAAAATTAATTTAACTTCTAAATCAACTAAAATATTCATAATCTTTCTTAAAAGATAATGACAACTCTTGATCTAATTTCAATTTCATTAGTTGCTTCTTATTCTTAATAAAGATAGTGGACAAGTGTGAATATTTCCCTTTTCTCTTTTCAACTTCAATTAGAGAAGAATCATTCAAATCTGTGTTGTCTGCATATAATACTTCCCTGACATAAATCATCTTATCAACTCTACTAACCCCATAGATAACCACAATTAGATTTAATCCTTCTTTTACTCTTTGGACATAATCTATGTAATTACCATGTTGTAGATTAATATCATTTGGGAGTTTATATACACTTAGACATTTAGATTTAACTTCGAATTTTTTTGAACAATTCTTACAAATAAGATCAAGCGAAGGGGTATGATTACCGATAACATTTAAAGTATTGAAATTGCATTCTGGACAATTGAAGTTTTCTGCAATCCAATATTCCATCCTATTTCCAACCCTAATTTTTAGCATTGGTGCCATAGCAGACTCTATAGGACAATCTCGACATGCATGGTTTCCACCACAAAAATAACATTGAATGGTATTACATTTTTCATTTGATTTAATAGACACGCGTGCCATTAATATAATATATGGATGGATTAGTTCTTAAAAAAATCAATTTTTTTAGAATAAATGAATATTGATTATATTGATGACTTATTTGATGCGTAAAGCTTTTTCACAATATTATCATTATTTTACTAGATTAAATATTGAAATTTTTATTTATAAATCATTGTTGTTTAATCTTTAATGTCATATATGAGTAAATACACAAATAGAGTATATAGTACTGAACCTGATTATTCAAAATTATCATTAGGTGATGTTATTTTAACAGAAATAATTATCAAAAAATATATTGATTGGGAAGAAAAAGAAATTGATACTAAACAAGGTACTCAAAATATTAATGTTCAAGTTGAAAAAACTAAGTCAATTACAATTTATTATGTAGTATCAGCATCTAATTATCAACAGATGCTAGAAGATTTTCCATATGCATAAATATTCTTGAACATTTTCCATTTTCTTTATTTAACATTAAAAGACCAAATGTATATATAGAACGATCAAAATATTAAAGTATAAAAACCTAAAAAAATTGTTCAAAAGAAGGTTAAAGCCAACAAATCATAATTTACACGCTCTGTAACAGGACAAACCTTAATGTTTTATTTTTTGTCATTGACACATTTTAAATTTTCAAACGTATAAAAATTGAAATTTAATTAAAATAGTTTATATCTAACATAATTTAATGTCAATTAATATGAATGGAAATGCAAATGATACTAATTATCGATATACAATGGATAAATTTCATGTTACAATAGGTGGCAGAGGAAATGGTATTTATACAGTATTTAACAACATTGGTGACGTTTGTAAATCAATGAATCATCCTATAGATGTTGTTATGTCATACATAGCTGCAACTACTGGATCTAATTATATTGCAGCTCGAAATACAATTACAGGGACTCATAAGACTGATGAATTAACACAAATTATTTTGGAGTATATTAAACATTTAGTAATGTGTCCTATGTGTAATATTCCTGAAACTATTCCAAAAATACAAGGGACTAAAAAGAATGCATCAATTATTCTTTGTTGTTCAGCCTGTAAAAATGAGTCACCTATTAAAAGTGTAAATAAACGAATTGATAAAGGTATTGATATTATTCTTAAATATCTCAAGTCTGGTAATACTTGGATTACTTCTAAGGGTACTATGGTTCAACAATCATGTCCACTAAACAATTTATGTGATCTTTCAGATAAATTATTAGTAACTGATGAAACATTAGCTGAACCTAAAGAAAGTGACACAAATACAATAAATCCATTTGATTTTATTTAAGCTATTTAATATATGTTAATTATAAAATTTAACTTTCGAATCTAATGTAATAAATACATAATTATTAGTGAATGGTTGATATAAAGTGATTTGATTGTAATATTGAATATATAATAAAATTTCAATTAGTTATATATTCACTTATAATTTGATTTTAATTACAATATCAATTTTGTCAACTGAATTATTAGTTGATTCTTCAAGGGCTATTCTAACATATTTGTCATTATAATAGTCCATTGAATAAGAGATTATTAAAATTAAACTAATTTTAAGCTATCATTTTAGCTTTGATAGCTGGATATGAATTATAATTTATAATTTTATAGTCTTCAAATTTAGATTTTTCAACTTGTTCAATTGTGTCAAATTGTGGAATTTGTAAGGTAGGTAGTTTTTTTGGTATTCTTTTAATTTGTTCAAATACTTGTTCTAAATGTTCTTGATAAATATGATAATCTCCCATTATTAAGTTTACTTTACCAGGCTTTAATCCAGTAAGCTGACTTATTATATGAACAAGTAATGATGTTGATGCGATATTAAAAGGTATTCCTAAAAAGAAATCAGCACTTCGTTGATACATTGAACAGCATAGTTTTCCTTCATGAACATAAAATTGGATAATAATAGAATGACATGGATATAGAACTCCTTGATGAGCTTGTAGAGGATTAAAGTCAGTCATTAAAATACGACGTGAATGAGGATCTTTTTTAATTTCTTCAATTATTTTCTTTAATTGATCAATACCTTGATCATCAGTAGTTTCTGTTTTATTATGATAATATGGTTTATTAAAATATCTCCATTGATATCCATACATTGGCCCCATTTCTCCAACTTTATAATTTGAAAATCCCATTGAATCTAAAAATTCTCTTGTAGTATTTGGTTCCCAAATTTTTACTCCAAGATCTGATAACTTGGAACTATCAGTATCTCCTCTAATAAAAAATAAGAGTTCTTCGACAATTCCTTTCCAAAACATTTTTTTAGTTGTTAATAATGGAAAACCTTCAGCTAAATCCCAACTTATAGTTTTATTAAATAGACTATGTGTAATACCATTACGAGTTTGTCTTTCTTCACCAGTAATTGCAACATCAAACATTGTTTTAAGATATGATTGTTCTAGTTGAGGTTTAGAAAAACCTTGGAAAAATGTTAAATTATATAATTTTCCATCTTTTTTGTTAGTATCAGTTTTGGTAATTTTATGTACCCACTCTATTGAATAATCAGACATATTAATTGAAACATCGGAATCAAAAATTCCATCAATTTGTGTCCAATATATTTTACCACATGCCCAATGTCTTAATGCTTCATCATATATTTGATATCCACCTATAACCCAAACATCAGAATTGGTATAAAATGTTGAAGCAATATAAGCTGAATAAAAATTATCAAAAAACTTTATATTAGGATCTGTATTTGATTTCGTTAATTTTTTGTATTGAGAGGTAATAACCCAACTAAGGCGTCCAGGTAATGGTTTACATCCCATTGATTCCCATGTTTTTCTTCCCATTATTAAAATGTTATCTGATGTATTTAATCCGGGAAGAATTGAATGAGTATTTGTAATTGATTTAAAAAAATTAAAATCAATTGGTAATTCCCATGGTAAATCATTATTCAATCCAAAACCTCCTTTCAAATCAGTAGCAAGAATTACATTAAAATTATTCATTAAAATATAAATTTTCTAATGTTTAAACATTATTATATCAATTTTTTTATTTTAAATTTTTAAGGGTCTATAAATTAATGATATAAACTATAGTTACTGCTCTAAAATATTTCTTTCCATTGAATAGAAGCATAGTTATTTTGATTTCCTCCTGCAGTAGATACAACTAATATATCACTAATACCATCTATATTTGATGTTAATTGTAAAAATCCATTAAAAATATCACTAGTGTTAATTTGAATATCAGTTTTTCCAACAAAATATCCTTGGGAAACTGTAATAGCATCAATTATAGAAATTGCTGTTGCACTTGTATCATATTCAATTGCACTGTTTATATGTGAAGAAATCCAATTTTCTCCAGTCAAAGGATCTATTGGTGCTCTAAATAATCTTACATAATAAATTAATGGTAAAGAGCCACTATTATATAAACTTATATTAGTTGGTATTACCATAGTTCTATTTCTGGAAGATTTTAATCTAATTGAAATTAATGGTAATTCATTATTACTAGCTCCAACAGGTGTTAAATTACGACTTGCAGAAAAGGTTATTCCAACAGGATCATATCCACCTTCACTAATTACAGAACAACAGATTAGTGTACATTTGGCTTTATTTGTAGGTGCTGGAATTATAGGTGCTGGTGGAATTAAAGCTTCTAATTCATGTCTTAATGGAAGATTTGCATTAGTTATGTATACTTTATCCATAATATTATCATGTAAAAATTCGTGACAGAAAATATAATGCCCATTGTGTACAACTCCTAATCTAACTCTACCTACACCTAACCATTGTAAATCTATAAAATATATTTGAACTCGTGAAGGATTAAGAATATAACCATTAGATAAACTAGATAATGTATTTAAATTCCATTTAGATTGAGGAATTTCTTCATCAATTGGTTTTGGAAAACCTGGACTACCTGTAATATTATTTCTATACACTATTTTTAATGATTTATTTGAATATTTAAAAAAATAACCATTAAAATTATCAAAATATCCTACACTACTAGATGTGTAATATTCATTACCACCTGGATTTGCATTTAATATACATGTAAATTTTACTAATAAAGATTTACCAGGTTGGTAAATACAGTATTTTCTACTTTGTCTAATTATCTTTTGTAAACCAGAAACTATAGATGTTATTTGACAAGATTGATTCGAATTATATTCACTTGTTGGTAATGGTGTACCAATCAATTTCTCATCAACCATTATTACTCCATTATCAAAAGTATGTGTAATATCCATTAAAGTTTTTACATCAGAAACTCTTAATCTACCAAATGCATCAAATAGTCCATCTGATCCTGACGAGATTTTAGAACCAGATACTAGCATTGTAAATAAATTAAAATATATTTGAGTTAAACTTCCATTAATATATTTAATCCTAAAATATTTTGTTGAAATTGGTATTTGTATTAAAAATAATTCATTTACTTTATATGTATATTCATATTTATACTCCACAATATTTATTAAATTACCAAATTCAACAATGACACCATTTATTTCACTATTAACATTTGATTTAATATTTAAAACAATATTAGAATAATTTATTGCTTCTTCAAAATGTCCAGTAAATGTTGAACCTGCATCTAAAATTTTATTTGTAGTATTTTGAGTACTAAAATAATTAGGTAAACTACCAGATCCCGAATTGAAACCTAATAAACCTGGTGTTCCATTAGTCAATGGTTTAGTTTGACTCATAATTAATTATAATTAGATTTAATTTTAATTATTTAGTACAAACATTTTATAAATAATTAAATTATATATTTGGTGTATATTATAAGAAATATGTTTAAAAAATTTTAATAAAAAATTGAAAAATAAATTCTATCATATAATAATTTATCCCATATATGTCATCGATTGGTAAATCCTTTACATATATTAATCATGATGGATTAAAAATCTTCATTACAGAAACTCCAAATGATTCTAATATTGGAAGTTTCATAACACAACTTAATCAAAATGGTATTAAACATGTTGTTAGACTATGTGGTCAAACTTATGATCCACAATCTATAATTAATTCAAACATTAATTTTTATGATTGGGTATATCCTGATGGTTCTATTCCTACACAAGAAATAATTATAAATTGGAATAAAATAATTCAATTAAATGAACCTGTTTTAGTTCATTGTATCGCTGGTTTAGGTCGAGCTCCATTATTAGCTGTAGTTAGTCTAATTGAAAAAAAAATGGATCAAATTGATGCAATAGATTTTATTAGAAATAAAAGACCAGGCTCTTTAAATTCTAAACAAATTGAATGGTTAGCTGCATATAAACCAAAAAAAAAAATAAGTTTATTGAAAAAAATTTTTGGTTAAATTATAAATATGTATTTTATATATTTATAATAAAACTTATTGATAACTAGAATTATATCTTTTATTATAAAAAAAATTATTTTAAGCTAGGAAAATCAAGTTCATTTGAAAAGTTTACAGGCTCAACTACTTCTTTTTTACTATGAACAAAATTATAAGGAGGTAATCTAGCATTAAAACTTCTTTTAAGTTTCTTTTCTTCATTTGTACCAAATTCCTTTCTTCTTTCTTCTACTCTTTTAGATATAAACTTTTTTGGCTGTTTAGTTTTTTCTTCATTCTCAATCTTTTGTACAAATTCATTTAATGATAATACATTTTTGGTCTTTTTCGATTTATCTGTAACTGATTGTTTCTTTTTAACAGGTTCTTGTTTAGTTTTTAAAGTTAAATCATTCCAATTTATATCTTTACTACTAGTCTTGTAAATAATTCGTCTTGTTTCTTCATCCATACTATCATCTGATTCTTCTTCAATAATATCTTCAACATTATCATCTTGATTTATTTCTTCTTCTTCAGAAAAGTAATCATCCGCATTAAATTTATTATTTTTACTCATTATTATATGTTAATTAATTATAAATATATTTAATTTCATTTTTTATGTATTTTAGTATTAAATTTATATTCTTAAAGTATAAATAATAAATATTTAATAAATAGTAAATTTAAACATCAAACTCCTTAATCTTTATTTTTTTAGTTGTAATATCATCTGATGATATTGATTGTATCTTATTTTGTACAGAATTAATAAATCTATTAGAATGTGTTTGTTTATTATTATCAGGTGCAAGTTGACTATTTTTAAGTTGCATTTCCAAAAATTTTTGGAGTCTCATTTCTCTAATTATTGCTGGATCATTAATTTGAACTCCTCCTAATTTTCTACCTTCACCTTGAAATTGTTTTTGATTTTCAGCTTGTTGTTTAGCCTTTTCTTCAGATTTTTTCCTTTCTTCTTCCTCTTCTTTTCTTTTTTTTTCAGCTTGTTCACGTAATTCTTCAAAAAATTTATTATAAATATCAATTTTAATATCAGTATTTACAATATCGATTATTGATATTGGTGTTGTAATTTTTGGTTTAATATCTTTAATTTTTATTTGGTACATTTTATTCATATATTCACAATCAATGATTTGATCTTGATGTAACAAACAATAATTGCTTAAAACTGATTCTAAATATTTATCTAAATCAGTAATATCAAAAAAATGTTTGTCTAAAGGTTCAATTTGAATAAATTCACCTTTAGGAATATTTCCAATATATCTAATTGTAACAAAATCAGAACCATCAATTAACATTTGTTTTAATATTATATTTGGAATTTCAACAATATTATCATCTGATGTAAATTCCAAAACTCCACAATACGCATAAGTACCAATAGATGATTCAATTTGAAAATAATATGGGGGGTTAATTTTCAAATTATCATTTAATTCATAATTATCATCTAATTCATAATTATCATCTAATTCTTTTGTAAGATCGATAGAATTTTTTGGTTGATTAAAATCAGCTAAAATGCTTTGAGGTAATTTAATATAATTTGAATAACTAGAATAACCAATGGCCAATAGTTGTTTTTCCATTAATCTAAATCTATTTCATTTAAATCATATTGTTTTCAATATTTTATAAAATATATTTTAACTACTAAATAATCAATTTTTAATATAGAGAAATAAATTTAAAATTCATATCCGTTTCAAGACGAATTATAACTAAATTCAATATTTTAAATGTGCAAAGGTGTAAATTATTTTTTAATAAATAATATCTGTTTTATTACCTTATTTTTGTGTAAATAATAATAAAATCTAGTTAAAGACTATATATAAAAAATAGTTAATTTATAAATTAAAAGAGCATATGAAATACATAAATTCAGATTCTAATGAAGCATTTGAATATTTAAAAAAAAATAATGTATTTTTAACTGGTCCACCAGGTTCTGGAAAATCTTATTTAATTAAAAAATTTATAGAATGGATAAAAGAAAATAATTATAAAGTTGGAATAACAGCATCGACAGGTATAGCTGCTAAAATAATTAATGGGACAACAATTCATTCATGGGCAGGAATTGGTTTGGCTCAAGAAACTAAAGAAAAATTATTAGAGGAAGTTAAAAATAAGAAATACAAAAAGAAAAATTGGAAAACAACACAAATACTAATTATAGATGAAATATCAATGATTTCTGGTGAATTATGGGAAATATTAGATTATATAGGAAGAAATATAAGACATATTGATAAACCATTTGGTGGAATTCAGATATTGGCAGTTGGAGATTTTTATCAATTACCACCAGTTCGAGGTAAAATGTTAATTGACCAATCAATAAATTTAGAATCATATTTTGATTATGCGATATGTTTAAATCAAAATTATAGATCATCTGATTTAAAATTAAATGAAATATTAACTAGAGTTAGAGATGGAATCGAATTATCTAAAGAACATAATAAACTTCTCAAGGCAAAAGTTAATAAAAAAAATCCTAATTATCCAATACTTGTTAGTTTAAGAGATACAGCAAGAGATTTTAATAATAATAAGTTAAATGAAATAAGTGATGTTGAGTATAAATATCAAAGTGATATTTATTGTGTAAATAAAAAAACAAATGAAAAATTACCAGATACTAAATATGAAAATTTAAAAAAGATAGCATTTGGGGAATGTGCTATGGAAAAAAATTTAGTATTAAAACCTGGTGTTCCTGTAATTTATCTTATAAATGATTCCACTACTGGTTTAGTTAATGGTTCGATAGGAACAGTAAAAGAATTTAGAAATGGAAATCCAGTTGTACAATTTGAATTTATTAAAGTGGAAATTACTAAACATAAGTTCACTAAAGATTTTAATCATGATGGATCAAATCAAGAAGATGCTGATAACTGTATTCAAGTTATTGTTGAACAATATCCATTATTACTTGCATATGCTTTAACAATTCATCGTGCTCAAGGTCAAACATTAAGTCAAGGAACTATTTTATTAGATAAAACTGTATGGGAAGATGGTCAAGCTTATGTTGCTTTAAGTAGACTACAAGGTTTAGAAAATTTAACATTATTAAATTATGATCCATCTGTATTTAAGGTATCTGCTAAAGTTAAAGAATTTTATCAAAAATTTTTGAAAAATTAGTAAATAAAGTATAATTTCTATAGATAAAAATTTTGTAAGGATAACATATTATATAACTCTTGAAAATGCGTAATTATCTAAACAAATTATTTCTTATTAATATTAATGGATTATATATTTGGAAGTTATTATATATTAAAAAATAAAATTTGGTTTTTAGATTTTTCTAAAAATATTCCAAGAATTGAACCAAAATTACCATGGTATCGACAATATGGGTATTTTTTCTCAGAAGCTGATCAAATAATTAATAATTTACATTTAGGTTCTTCTTTTAATGCTTACTCATTATCTGAACTAACTAATAAAAAAATTAATGTAATAATTAATGTAACTGAAGAAATAGATAATTTTTATGAAAATAATTTAGTTATAAAATATTATCGTTTTCCTATTAAAGATAATAATTTAGATGATATATCAGAAATTTTAGATCAGACATTTGAATTAATTGATGAACATTTATCTAAAGGTGATTCTATATTAGTTCACTGTTATATGGGAGCTTCTCGTTCCGCTTCAGTAATAATTTATT
>VFQT010004528.1_pt1 | contig 11432 bp, 9 predicted proteins | sample 3512381 | NCBI WGS metagenome assembly VFQT01 (sample SAMN10412376, study PRJNA504923) | tailings metagenome | isolation source: Relicate 2 Philex TSF3 active mining site | place: Philippines: Tuba, Benguet | collected 2017-08-29 | reverse complement strand
GCAGCCATTGCCATGAACGTGCCATTACTTACAACACTTTCTGCTGGAATTGCCGCAGTGGCAGCCATTCAGGCATTGAACAAAAAAGAATTGAAATATCGCAGCCTACAAAGTCATTTTGTAGAGCAAAGTTAACGGAGAAATAATCATGTTGAATATTGTTGAAACTGAAAACAAACATACATCTGGTGTGTATGCCAAACAAACACTGACCATTGTCCGCGGGCAGGGTGCTTTGTTGTTCGATGTAGATGGTAATGAATACCTCGATTGTTCTTCAGGGCATGGTGTGGCGAACTTGGGACATGCACACCCGAAGATCGCCGAAGCGCTTTACAAGCAGGCGAATACGCTCATCACGTTGTTTGAAACTTTCCCCAACGATCAGCGCGCCGCGTTGATGGAAAAGATCACTGCCCTCGTTCCCGGCATGGACAGAGTTTTCTTCTGCAACTCAGGTACTGAGGCGGTGGAGGCGTCGTTCAAGTTTTCGCGCATCTCGACCGGACGAAAAAATATCGTCGCTGCCATGCGCGCTTTTCATGGACGAACCTACGGCTCACTCTCTGCCACCTTCAATAAAAAATATCGCGAAGGCTTTGAGCCACTTTTGCCCGGCGTTTCGCATGTGGCATACAACAACATCGAAGCCCTCGATAAAGCCGTCAACGAAGAAACTGCGGCAGTGATCTTGGAAGTTGTGCAAGGAGAGGGCGGTGTGTACCCTGCATCTGCTGAATACATCCAAGCTGCCCGCCGGATCTGTGATGAACGCGGTGCCTTGCTGATCGTGGATGAGATCCAAACTGGCTTTGGGCGCACCGGCAAGATGTTCGCGGTTCAACACTTCGACGTGACTCCTGATCTGTTGACCTGTGCCAAGTCTCTCGCTGGGGGCGTGCCCATGGGTGCCGTGCTGATCGGACCCAATGTCAAGAATCTCACGCCGGGTGTGCATGGCTCGACCTTTGGTGGCAATCCGCTTTCATGTGCGGCGGCGAATGCAGCGCTTGATGTGATGAAGGATGAAGACCTGCCCAGTCAAGCCGCGGCGAAGGGTGCATATTTGATGGAGAAGTTGAAAGCGATTCAATCGCCCAACATCCGCGAAGTACGTGGACTTGGTTTGATGATTGGTATTGAAATGAAGTACAAGGTGACAGGGTATATCAAGGCGTTGCAAGAGCGCAAGATCATTGCTTTGAATGCGGGCATGACCGTGATTCGATTATTGCCTCCTTTGGTCATCACGTATGAGCAGATCGATCATTTGGTTGAAGTTCTTACAGAAGTCTTGACGCAGCAGACCACAGACGATGGACAATAGACCATGGTCAATCGTCCATCGTCTATTGTCGAGGTTTCGCAATGAGTGATACTTTAGTTGGACTCGTCTCCCAATACAGCCCTTCCGGACAGGAACGCGGCGCGGTCGAATGGCTGGTGACTCGGATGATGTCATTGGGATATGACAACGCGTTTATCGATGAGGCTGGCAATGCTGTCGGCGTGATGGGGCAGGGGACGAAGCAGGTGGTGCTGCTAGGTCACATTGATACGGTCTCTGGTGAAATTTCTGTTCGCGTGGAAAACAACGTTTTATACGGTCGCGGCTCGGTGGATGCGAAAGGTCCACTGGCTTCGTTTACGGATGCGGTGGCGAAGGTCGGCGCAAAAGAGGGTTGGCAGTTTGTGGTCATCGGCGCGGTTGAAGAGGAACGAGACTCCGAAGGGGCGAGGTTTGTCGCTACACAATACAAACCAGATTTCGCCATCATCGGTGAGCCGAATCAGTGGGACAGAGTTTCACTTGGATACAAGGGCAGTGCGTGGGCGAATGTGACCATCAAACGCGGACAAGCCCATACGGCAAGCGGTGAAGAGACGGCGGCAGAAGCAGCGGTTGAAACGTGGTTGAAGATAAAAGCCTTTGGCGAATCGTTCAATGCGGATAAGACGAAAGTATTTGATAAGTTGCTACTGACATTACGCGGTATGGATTCTGACTCGAATGATTTTGAGCAGTGGGCAAGGTTGAAGATCGGTGTTCGTTTACCAGTGGAAGTGTCACCGGAGGATTGGTATCGCAAGTTGGAAGAAATCATAAGTGACAGTCACCTTCAAGGTGACTGTCACTTGGAACGTGCAGGTTTCCCCGTCCCGGCGTGGAAGTGTGAGAAGAACTCTCAGCTGGTACGAAGCTTCTTAAGTGGAATCAGGTCGCAGGGCGGCGAGCCGCGTTTCGTCTACAAAACAGGAACCGCCGACTTGAACATTGTCGCCCCGGTGTGGCAATGTCCGGCTGTGGTGTATGGACCCGGTGATTCGGCAATGGATCACACACCGAATGAGCATATCAGCTTGGAAGAGTATCGCAAAGCAGTGGATGTGTTGAGCGCAACCTTGGAAAAATTGACGGGTTAATGGGTATGCCAGAAGGTAAAAATGTAATCGTTCCTTTTCGCCGAATCGGAAAATGCTGCCCTTGACGGATTTCCGTTTCCGCCTATAATCGGGCGAAATCAAAAAGCCATGAGTATGTTTTATAGCCTCTCCCTTATTGTCGTCCTTACTATTGTCCTTATTATTAAAGGACAATTTTCGGTTAGGATGGCAACGGTGAGAGTGAAATAACTCACTGAGTGAGAACGAGAGCCGCCCTAACCACGGGCGGCTCTTTTTATACCCAAAGCGGACGATAGACAGCAGACCATAGACCATGGTCAATCGTCTGAGGTCCATCGTCAAATAGGAGCATTATGCGTTCAGATACAGTCAAGAAAGGGTACGAAAAAGCACCACACCGTGCATTGCTGCGTGCTACAGGCTTGAAGGACGAAGATTTCAATAAGCCGTTTGTTGCCATTGTTAATTCTTATGTGGACGTTGTTCCCGGGCATGTGCATTTGCAAGAGTTCGGTAAGTTGGTGAAAGAAGCCGTTCGGGCTGCGGGATGTGTGCCGTTCGAGTTCAACACCATCGGCGTGGATGACGGTATTGCGATGGGGCACTTGGGGATGAAGTACTCACTTCCTTCCCGTGAATTGATCGCCGACTGCGTAGAGACCATGATCGAAGCACATCGTTTTGATGCCATGGTCTGCATCCCGAACTGCGACAAGATCGTCCCGGGTATGCTGCTGGCTGCCATGCGCGTCAACGTGCCAACGATCTTCGTTTCGGGCGGCGCAATGAAAGCTGGTATGACTCCCGAAGGCGAAGCCATTGACTTGATCTCGGTCTTTGAAGGTGTGGGTGCTTTCTCCGCGGGCAAGATCGACGAAAAGCGCCTCACTCTGCTGGAGAAATTTGCTTGCCCTTCCTGTGGCTCTTGCTCCGGGATGTTTACTGCCAACTCGATGAACTGTCTTATGGAAGTGCTGGGATTGGCGTTGCCCTTCAACGGTTCGGCATTAGCGAAGACTCTCGAACGTGAAGAGTTGGCACGCAAAGCTGCGGCTCAGATCATGACCTTGATCGAACGCGACATCAAGCCAAGAGACATTGTCACCGCTGAAGCCATTGACGATGCTTTTGCATTGGACATGGCAATGGGCGGATCATCGAATACCGTGCTGCATACGCTCGCATTAGCCAATGAAGCCGGTGTGGATTATCCATTGACCCGCATCAACGACGTGGCTGATAAAGTGCCGCATATCTGTAAAGTGAGTCCGGCTGGCAAATGGCATATGGAAGATGTGCATCGTGCGGGCGGAATCCCGGCGATATTGAAAGAAGTTCAACGGGGGACGAGCATGTTGCACTTAGACCGTATCACGGTCACCGGAAAAACATTGGGGGAATCGATCAAGGATGCAGAGATCAAAGATGAAGAAGTGATCCGACGTTATGAAAATGCACACTCCAAGCGTGGAGGGTTGTCCATTTTGTTCGGCAATCTTGCGCCAAATGGGGCAGTGGTGAAGGTCGGTGGTGTGAGTGCGCCGATGATGCAATTTGAAGGACCGGCGGTTATCTTTGAATCACAGGATGAGGCGATGGCGGGAATCCTGGCTGGCAAGGTTAAGGCTGGCGATTGTGTGGTGGTGCGTTATGAAGGTCCCAAAGGCGGACCGGGCATGCAGGAAATGCTTTCGCCCACATCCGCCATCATGGGGCAGGGACTCGGCGACAAAGTCGCGCTCATCACCGATGGACGATTTAGCGGCGGCACGCGTGGCGCGTGTATCGGTCACGTCTCACCCGAGGCGGCGGCACGCGGTCCTATCGCGGCGCTCAAGGCTGGGGATATTGTCCAAATTGACTTGGTGGCACGCACGCTCAACGTCAAGTTAAGCGAGGCGGAGATCGAGAGTCGGCTTGAAGCGCTGCCGAAGTTCGAATCCAAGATCACATCCAAATGGTTGAAGAGGTATTCACATTTTGTGACCAGTGCAGATACGGGTGCGGTTTTAAGCGCAGAATGATGAATGCAGAATGATGAATTTGAAAGGACGTTTTGAATGAAGCTAAAAGGTGCAGAAATTGTTTGGGAATGTCTGGTGCGTGAAGGCGTGGAAGTGGTCTTCGGTTATCCGGGCGGGGCGAACATGCCCATTTATGATGCGATGTTGAATTATCCCGTTCATCATGTGTTGGTGAGGCATGAACAGGGTGGGGCTCACATGGCGGATGGTTATGCTCGTGCTTCGGGCAAGGTCGGTGTTGCAATGGCAACATCAGGACCCGGCGCGACGAATTTGGTGACCGGTATTGCCACAGCCATGATGGACTCGGTGCCGGTGGTGTTCATCACCGGGCAGGTGGCGGCGCATTTGATCGGTGGGGATGCGTTCCAGGAAACCGATGTGACGGGTATCACGCTGCCCATCACCAAGCACAACTATCTGGTGACGCGTGCCGATGAGATCGCTGAAACATTGCGTGAAGCGTTCTACATTGCCAAGAGCGGCAGACCCGGACCCGTGTTGGTGGATATTTGTAAGAACGCGCAGGTTGAGTCTTGTGAATTTGTTTACCCGGAAGAAGTGGAATTGCCTGGCTATAAACCTGTGATGCATGCCCCTCGTCCACTTTTGGATGAGGCGGTGAAGTTGATCGAGAAATCGAAGCGCCCCATCATCTTGTGCGGACATGGAGTCATCATGTCCAAGGCGGAAGAAGAGTTAATGCAGTTCGCGGTACGGACTCAGACGCCAGTTGCCAGCACACTGCTGGGCTTGGGTGCCTTCCCGGCATCTCACGAATTAAGTCTTGGCATGATGGGTATGCATGGTGAAGTCCATACCAACCTTGCCATCCAAAACTCAGACTTGATCCTCGCGTTCGGCATGCGCTTCGATGACCGGGTGACCGGCACACTCAAGACCTATGCGCCGAAAGCGAAGAAGATCCATATTGAGATCGACCCGGCGGAAGTACATAAAAATGTCTTCGCCGATGTGCCTCTGGTCGGTGACTTGAAGACCGTTTTGCGTGACATCATTCCATTGTTGGATGAATACGACCATGAAGATTGGAAGAACGAGATCAACAGTTGGAAAGCCGAAGCCGACTCTCGCAGCATCATGAACTGGGATGACACCGAGAAGTTGTATGTGGCGCATCTGGTTGGTGATATTTGGAAGGCGACCGGCGGTGGTGCCATCGTGACCACGGATGTGGGTCAGCACCAGATGTGGGCGGCACAGTATTACCAATTGGATAAACCGAATCGCTGGATCACCTCCGGTGGTGCTGGCACAATGGGCTTTGGTCTGCCCTCCGCCATTGGCGCTTGGTTCGCAGCGAAAGATCAGGAAATTTGGGCAATTGCCGGCGATGGCGGCTTCCAGATGACCGCTGCCGAATTGACCACTGCTGTACAGGAAGGCGCGAACGTGAAAGTTGCCATCATGAACAATAGTTTCCTCGGTATGGTGCGTCAATGGCAGGAGTTCTTCTTTGAGAAGCGCTATTCGGCTGTGAACATGCTTGCGCCTGATTTCGTCAAATTGGCAGATGCTCATGGCGTTCCTGCCCGGCGGGTGACCAGTCGCGACGAAGTGAACGAGGCGATCGAATGGGCTCGCAACACGAAGGGACCCGTTGTGTTGGAATTCCGTGTGGAGATGGAAGATGCGGTCTACCCGATGGTGCCCGCGGGTGCGGCACTGCATGAGATGTTGCAGAGACCAGCGAAAGCATAATTACGTCATTGTGAGGGCGCTCTTGTTCTTTGCCCGAAGCAATCTCCAACTCAATCTTGAGATTGCTTCGTCGGGAAGAGTACCCTCCTCCCAATGACGAAGGAGAAATAAATGAACTACACCTTCATCGTATTAGTAGAAAACAAGCCCGGTGTTTTGAACCGTGTTGCATCCTTGTTCCGCCGCCGTAATTTCAATATCGAGTCATTGGCGGTAGGTCGCACGGATAACCCCGAGGTCTCGCGCATGACCATTGTGGTGGACTGCCCCAATGGGGACGTGGACGCGCATAAACTCGAAGCCAATCTGTATAAGATGGTCAATATCATCGATGTGCAAGATGTCACTCATCAACCTTCAGTGACCCGTGATCTGGCGCTCATCAAGGTCAAGGTCGGACCAGAACGCCGCGCTGAAGTGAATGGGTTGGCGGAAATCTTCCGCGCTCACATAGTGGATGTGGCGCCTGAATCTGTGATCGTTGAGATCACTGGCACCGAAGACAAGATCGAAGGCATGATCGAATTACTGCGCCCGATCGGAGTTGTGGAAATGGTTCGTACCGGTCAGGTCGCAATGACACGCGGTGTGAACGACGGCGTGCGTCGTATGCCCGGCACCACGAACAGCCGCTATGATGAATTGATGGACCTGGCAGAGATGATGCCGTAGTAGGACGATGGACGGCGGATGATAGACGATGGTTTTCATGGTCAATGGTCTGTCTTCCAAGGTCTTGCAAGAATTACCCAAATCTAAAAAATAAAAACAAACATTAGGAGAATAACGAACATGGCAAAAATTGATTTTGGCGGAACGATCGAAGATGTTGTAACCCGCGATGAATTTCCGCTTGAAAAGGCACGTGAAGTATTGAAGAACGAAGTAGTCGCTGTGGTGGGTTACGGCGTGCAGGGACCTGCCCAGGCAATGAACATGCGCGATAACGGCATCAAGGTCATTGTGGGTCAGCGCAAGGGAACTGCCAACTGGGACAAAGCCATCGCTGATGGTTGGGTTCCCGGCGAAACCCTCTTCGAAGTGGAAGAAGCGGTTGAAAAAGGAACTGTCATTCAGTATCTGCTTTCAGACGCTGGTCAGCGCTCGCAGTGGCCCAAGATCGTGGAACATCTCAATGAAGGCGACATGCTCTATTTCTCACATGGCTTCTCTGTCACCTTCAAGGATGACACTGGTGTGATCCCGCCTCCGCACGTGGACGTGGCTTTGGTCGCTCCCAAGGGATCGGGAACCAGCGTCCGCCGCAACTTCCTCGATGGCAGCGGCATCAACGCCAGTTTTGCCGTTCATCAGGATGCCACTGGCAAAGCCAAAGAGCGCACCATTGCTTTAGGTATCGCTATCGGAGCTGGTTATCTCTTCCCGACCACTTTTGAAAAGGAAGTGCTTTCTGACCTTACCGGTGAGCGCGGCATTCTTATGGGCGCTCTCGCTGGTGTGATGGAAGCCCAATACAACGAACTCCGCAAACACGGACATTCCCCCTCCGAAGCCTTCAACGAAACCGTGGAAGAACTCACACAGTCACTGATCCGCTTGGTTGGTCAGAACGGCATGGATTGGATGTATGCCAACTGCTCCACTACCGCTCAACGCGGCGCGCTCGATTGGAAAGACAAGTTCCGCGATGCAACTGCGCCCGTGTTCAAGGATCTGTATGAAAGTGTTGCGAGCGGCAATGAAGCCCGCATCACTCTCGAAGCCAACAGCCAGCCCGATTATCGCGCCAAGTTGGAAGAAGAACTCAAAGCCATCCGTGAATCTGAAATGTGGCGCGCTGGTGCCGCTGTCCGTTCGTTGCGCCCTGAGAATTGGAAGAAATAGATTGGTAGGTTGGTAAATTCGTAAATTGGTGAGTTGGTTTCCCAATCTACCAATTCCCAAGGTACCGATTTACAGGAGTTCTTATGACCAATTATGTAAAGATCTTCGACACTACTTTAAGAGACGGTGAACAATCTCCCGGCGCAACGATGACCTCTGCCGAGAAGTTGGAAGTGGCTCACAATCTTGCCCGCCTCGGCGTGGATATCATCGAAGCTGGCTTCCCAGCTGCTTCGCCGGATGATCTTGAAGCTGTCAGACGCATAGCGCTCGAAGTGGGCAACCCGCCCAATGGGAGTCCCGATGCGAAGGTTCCTGTCATCGCAGGGCTGGCGCGTGCAAATAAGCCTGATATCGATAAAGCGTGGGAAGCTGTTCAAGGCGCAAAAAAGCCTCGCATCCATACCTTCCTGGCAACGTCGCCCATCCACATGAAGCACAAGTTGAAGATGGACCCGGAAGATGTGGTGCAGCGTGTGAGTGAGATGGTCTCGTATGCGAAGTCGCTGTGTGCCGATGTTGAATTTTCACCCGAAGATGCCGGGCGCTCTGAACCGGAATTTTTGTATGTCGTGTTGGGTGAAGCCATCAAAGCCGGTGCGACGACGTTGAATATTCCTGATACGGTCGGCTACACCACGCCCGATGAATTTTATACGCTAATCAAAGGCATCATTGAGAACACGCCGGGCATGCATGAAGGTATCACTGTCTCAGTGCATTGCCATGATGACTTGGGTCTTGCAACTGCCAATACATTAGCAGGCATCCGCGCAGGTGCACGCCAAGCCGAAGTGACCGTGAACGGAATCGGCGAACGCGCTGGCAATACCTCGCTCGAAGAAGTAGTGATGGCATTGAAGACGCGCCACCCTGTCTTTGGTTTGGAAACAGGCATCGAAACGCCGCAACTCTCGCGCATTTCCAAGCTTGTCAGCAATTACACGGGCATCGTGGTGCAACCGAACAAAGCCATCGTTGGTTCGAATGCCTTCGCACATGAAGCGGGCATTCATCAAGATGGCATGCTCAAACACCAGAGCACGTATGAGATCATGCGCCCTGAAGATGTCGGCGTGAATCAGACCAACCTTGTATTGGGCAAACATTCTGGTCGTGCCGCGCTGCGCAACCGCCTCGCCGAAATGGGTCATTCCCTCGACGATGTTGAGCTCGATAAAGCCTTTGCACGCTTCAAGGACCTCGCCGACCGCAAGAAGGTCATCACTGATCTCGACCTTGAAGCCCTGATTGCCGACGAATTCTACAAACCGCGCGATGTGTACCTGCTCAATGGCTTGCAAGTGACCTGTGGCACGATGGGCATGCCCACTGCCACCGTCCGCTTGCGTGGACCAGATGGAGTCGTTCACACACATGTTGCCATTGGCACAGGTCCGGTCGATGCGACCTATAAAGCCATCGATCAGATCGTCAATGTCCCCTGCACGCTTTTGGAATTCAACGTTCATGCCATCACTGAAGGCATCGATGCGTTGGGTGAAGTGACCGTACGCGTGCAGAGCGAAACAGGCGCAACCACCATGGATGCCCAAAGCGAAGTGGAATATTCCCGCGTGTATGGTGGTCATGGCGCCGACTCAGATATCATCGTTGCCAGCGCCAAAGCCTATATCAATGCATTGAACAAACTTATAGTTGCCCAAACCGAAGGCAAAGGAAAAGTGCCGAACGATTTTGGGGTGATGCTTGGATAATTGACTGTTGGCACTGTCCATCCACAATTAGGAGAAAACCATGAACACTCAGAATGAAAATGCCCATTATGACCATCAGTCATTTGACCATTACCCGACTGCTCCCATGTATCCTGCTGGCTGGGATTTGAGCTCGCTTCATCCCACATCTACAGTTGATTCAACATCCGAGTCAGATGACTCCGCTGAAAACGAATCTTATCAATCTTAAATCCAAAATCGTAACTTGAAAATTCATTATGGCTAAAACACTCTTTCAAAAAATATGGGACTCACACGTAGTCACCGAACAAGAAGGCGCTCCTGCGGTCCTTTACATTGACCTGCACTTGGTCCACGAAGTGACCTCACCTCAAGCCTTTACCGGTTTGCGCCAGCGCGGCTTGAAGGTTCGCCGCCCTGATAAAACCCTCGCCACGATGGATCACTCCATCCCGACCACGCCCATCAATGTGCCCATTGCCGATCAACTCGCTGCGGCACAGATCAAGCAGATGGAAACCAACGCGGCTGAGTTCGGCATCACCCTGCACGGCATGACCAGCCCGCACCGCGGCATTGTTCATGTCATCGGACCGGAACTCGGACGCACCCAGCCTGGTATGACCATCGTCTGTGGTGACAGTCACACTGCCACACATGGTGCATTTGGCGCACTCGCATTCGGCATTGGCACCAGCGAAGTGGAACATGTTCTTGCGACTCAGTGTCTCTTGCAGAAGAAACCCAAGACTTACGAAGTCCGCGTGGAAGGAACCCTCAAGCCCGGCGTTTCATCCAAAGACATTATCCTTGCGTTGATCGCCAAGATCGGTACAGGTGGGGGAACGGGACACGTCTTCGAATACACTGGCTCGGCAATTCGCTCTCTTACCATGGAACAGCGCATGACCATCTGCAACATGTCCATTGAAGGCGGCGCACGTGCCGGCATGATCGCTCCCGATGAAGTGACCTTTGAATATCTCAAAGGTCGCGAGTTCGCTCCTCAAGGCGCGGACTGGGACAAAGCCGTTGCCTACTGGAAGACCCTTGCTACCGACGAAGGCGCTACCTACGATAAATCCATAACGCTCAACGCGGATGAGATCGAACCGATGATTACATATGGAACCAACCCTGGCATGGGCATGGGCATCACTGACCGCATCCCTACCGCGGAATCTTTCAGCGAACCTTCGCAGAAAGCTGCGTTCGAAAAAGCCATGGCGTACATGGGTCTGCAGCCGGGACAATCTCTGCTCGGTCAAAAAGTGGACGTGGTCTTCATCGGCTCCTGCACCAACTCTCGCATCTCCGATCTGCGCCTTGCGGCTTCCATCATCAAAGGGAAGAAGGTCGCAGACGGTGTCCGTGTGATGGTCGTGCCCGGTTCACAAGATGTAAAGAAGCAAGCCGAGCAGGAAGGTCTCGACAAAGTATTTAAAGAAGCAGGAGCAGAGTGGCGCGAAGCAGGCTGCAGTATGTGTATTGCGATGAACGGCGATCAACTCCAGCCCGGTCAATACGCCATCTCCACCAGCAACCGCAACTTTGAAGGACGTCAGGGAAAAGGTGGAAGAACATTCCTCGCCAGCCCTGTCACCGCTGCAGCAACTGCCATCCACGGCGTTGTCACCCATCCGCGCACAATGCTCTAATCCGTAATGTGTAATTCGTAAAATGTTCATTACCTTTCACGCATCACGCATTATTCAATCGTAAATCGTCAATCAAA
>VFQT010004525.1_pt1 | contig 11440 bp, 13 predicted proteins | sample 3512381 | NCBI WGS metagenome assembly VFQT01 (sample SAMN10412376, study PRJNA504923) | tailings metagenome | isolation source: Relicate 2 Philex TSF3 active mining site | place: Philippines: Tuba, Benguet | collected 2017-08-29 | reverse complement strand
CAGAGCTGGCGGCCGGAGTGTTGAACACCTTGACCCCCTTGCTTTGGGCGTAGTCGACGTCGATGTTGTCCATTCCGACTCCGCCGCGGCCGATCATTTTGAGCCCGGGACAGGCATCGATTAAGGCGGCGCGTGCCGTGGTGGCCGAGCGCACCAGCAGCACGTCAACCTGTTCGGCATTCAGGAAGTCGGCGAGCTGCTCCTGAGCCACTTTGGTGGTGAGCACGGTATGGCCGGCGGCCTCGAGTTTGGCTTGGCCTGCGGGCGCGATGCCGTCGTTGGCGAGTACAATCATGGTAAACGGATTAAGCGATTAGGCGCGGCGTTCGACTTCGCGCATGACTTCGACCAGCGCGTCGACGCTCGACTGCTCCAGCGCGTTGTACATCGAGGCGCGGTAGCCTCCAACGCTGCGGTGTCCGGCCAGTCCGACCAGGCCGGCCTCTTTGGCCAAGGTGTCAAACAGGTCCTTGTGGGCCGCTTCGTCGCGCAGGAGGAAGCAGGCGTTCATGGGCGACCGGTCTTCGGCGGCGGCGGTTCCGGTAAAGAGCGGATTTCGGTCGATTTCGCCGTACAGGGCGGCGGCGCGGGCGTTGGCCCGGCGCTCCATTTCGGGAAGTCCGCCTTGGGCGTCCATCCAGCGAAGCGTCAGCAGGCTGACGTATAGAGAAAAAACGGGCGGCGTATTGTACATCGACTCGCCCTTAATGTGTACCGGGTAGTCAAACATCGTGGGAATCACGCGGCCCGACTTGCCGAGGATTTCGTTCCGCACTACGACCAGGGTGGCGCCGGCGGGACCGAGGTTTTTCTGGGCTCCGGCATAAATTAGGTCAAAGGCCGAGTAGTCCATTTCGCGGCTGAAGATGTCGGACGACATGTCGCAGACCGTCAAGCTGCCGGACTTCGGGAAGGCCTTCATCTGCGTTCCAAAAATGGTGTTGTTGGAGGTGTAGTGCACGTAGTCGAGTCCGCTCGGAATCGCAAAATCCTTGGGAATGTAGCTGAAGTTGCGGTCCTTGCTCGAGGCCAACTCCACCGTCTGCCCGGGGGCGAGCTTCTCGGCTTCTTCGAGGGCCTTGGTTGCCCACGTTCCGGTGTTCAGGTAGCCGGCGCGTCCCTGGAGCGTCAGCAGGTTAAACGGAACCATGGCGAACTGGCTGCTGGCTCCGCCCTGAAGAAAGAGCACTGCGCTTCCTCCATCACGGCCACGACCTTCTTGTCGCGGTGGCTGATTTCGAGGAGCGAAAGCCCCATTCCTTCAAACTCGCGAACGGCGGAAGCCGCGCCTTCAAAAACTTCCGGAGCCAAAATGCACGGACCGGCGGTAAAGTTGTGCTTTTTCATAGGGACAAAGGTAGGGGGCTTAGGTTAGGGCAAGGTTTCGAGATGCCATTTTCCGTCGCGAAAAACCAGGCGATTTTGCACGGCGGTGGGGCCGTAGTAGCGGTATGCTCCTTTGGGGGCGTCGCGCACCGGAGCCACCTCGTCAATCAAAATCGCGCCGGGCTTCTCGGGCCGAATGCCCGCGGTGGCGTTAGGGCCGTAGCGAAGAACCAGGCGCTCGGGCGGCTTGCGAAAGACTTCGTCGTTGAATTTTTTTACCGCAAACATGCGGGCGCCGAACACCAGCCGACTTCGGGTGGCGATCACGGGCTCAATGCCCTTTTCTTGAACGCCGTTCAGGTGCGGTTTGTACCAGAGGGCCAGGTAGGTGCTGCGCCTGCGGTAGCGCGTGTGCACCACCCGATAAATAATGGCTTCGGGCCACTGTCCTTCGGCGAGCGCGGACCAGGTCCATTCGCCGCGGCGCACCGGGCGTCCCACCAGGCCGCGGTAGGCGTAGCTGCCGTCGTGCAGCGGGGCATTCAGGGTCACGAGCGCAAAGCTCTGGTCGGGGCTCTCGGTGCGCAGGGCGCTTTCGGGCAGCGCGGATTCGCCCTGGCGCAGCGCGTCCAGCGTGCTCGCCGCAAGGCTGTCCAGGGCCGCCAACCGCGCGCCGTCGTTCAGGCTTCGGTCGCGGGTGACCGCTACCAACCGCGCCCAATCCGCCGACTGGGCCCACGTACTCCCTGTTCCGGCGACCAGCGCGAGCAGAATCAGGGCGAAGCGCGTCATTAATCGAGGTGCAGAAACGACTTCTTGGATTCCAGCTCCTCGCGCGATTCCACGTGGTCTTCGTCGGGCACGCAGCAGTCCACCGGGCATACCTCGGCGCACTGCGGGGTTTCGTGAAAGCCGACGCACTCCGTGCACTTGTCGGTCACAATGTAGTAGTAGTCGAAGCTCACGGGCTCCTGGGCGGTGCTGGCCTCGGTGCGGAGTCCGCTTTTGCTCAACAAATTGCCTTGAAGCTTCGTGCCGTCGGCAAACCGCCACTCCATGCCGCCTTCGTAGATCGCGTTGTTGGGGCATTCGGGCTCGCAGGCGCCGCAGTTAATGCACTCGTCGGTAATCTTAATGGCCATCGTTGAAGCGTACTTTTGTGGCCCTAAAGATACGCCCTTTTTTGCGGTTCATGCTCGATTCAGCCCCTCTTGACGCTCGTTTTTTGGTCCTTGCGGAACTCGCGGAAGACCTGCGTCAGCTCGCGGGCGATTCCGACCTTTTGGCGCAGGTTTCGGCGCGGAATTCGTGGTTTACCCCCGAATTTTCGGCCGACGCCCTTTGCGCTTGGGCCGAGGCGCTACGGCCGGAATCCCTGCGCGCCTGGCGTACCCGCTGGCCTGAATGGGGGGGAGCCCCGCGCACCCTCGGTGTTGTGGGGGCCGGAAACCTTCCCCTGGTGGCCCTGCACGACGTGCTGTGCGGCTACCTCGCGGGGCACCGCGTGCGCTTCAAGCCCGCGTCGGAGGATTCGCTGCTCACCACTGCGGTGCTGAAACGGTTGCGGCAGCGCGACCCTTCGGCCGACCTCGAGGTGGTGGAACGGCTCAACGGCGTGGAGGCGTTAATTGCCACCGGTGGCGACCAAGCCGTCGCCCATTTCGATCAGTACTTTGCGACGGTTCCGCGCATTTTGCGCGGCGCGCGCACTTCTGCGGCAGTGGTTCCGGCCGACGCTACCGATCTAGAGCTCGATGCCCTCTCTGACGACCTCTTTCGCTACTTCGGCCGAGGCTGCCGAAGCGTTACCCACCTTGCGCTGGAGCGTGGATTGGACGTGCAGCGCCTCTTTGCCTCGTGGATGAAGTGGAGCCGGATTGCCGAGCACGCCCGCTACGGTTCGAACTACGACTACCACCGAGCGCTGTTCATGCTCAACCGCGAGCCCTTCCTCGAAAACAACTGGGTGGTGCTGCGCGAGCACGAAAGCCTGAAGCCGCCCCTTTCGGTGGTCCACGTTACCTGGCATCCAAGTGCGGCTGCCGCAGAATCGTGGCTGGACGCCCAATCGGACCAGCTTCAAACGGTGGTGGGCCGTGGGCGGACGCCCTTTGGCCAAAGCCAGTTCCCCGCGCTGTGGGACTACGCAGACGGCGTGGACACGCCGGCGTTTTTAGTCGGGCTGGGCGATCAAGAACTCAAGTAAATCAGTCAGCCGGGGAATTTCACGGCTTCGCAGGGCCCACAGGAGGTGCGGATCGGTACCGAAGTATTCGTGAATCAACCGATTGCGGTAGTCCTTGATTTGACGCCAGGGGATTTGAGGGTTTACGGCGGTAAACGCCTGAGGCATTTTGGAGGCGGCTTCGCCCAGAATTTCGAAGTTTCGCACGACCGCGTCAACGACCATGGCGTTGCCTGCAAACGACTCAAACGTTTGGTCTTTGGTGTAGGCGGTGATTTTTTGGGAAGCAAGGACCATGTCTTCAAGCAAGAGACGGGGCGCTCGCTTGGACATGAATAAGGTCTACTTGAATGGCATTCAAATACTTCGGCGCAATTCCGCCCAACGATACGAGGTCGACTTTGCGTTGGAGCAGCTGCTCTAGGTGGTGCCCCAATTCTAAGAACTCCACTCCGACGGGCCGAGTGAACGAAACCAATAAGTCCACGTCGCTGTTCGGTCCATCTTCTTCACGCGCCACCGATCCAAAAAGTCCCAAATAGTCAACGAAAAAATCCCGTTCAAAACAGTCTTTATGCCGCTGCAATTGGTCGAGGATGTGGGCGCGTTGGCTCATGCCCCAAATTTAGCAATCCTTTTGAAAACAGCCGTTTACCGCGTTTCCAGCGCGCCGGCGTCGGCGGGCTGCGGTCGGGCATTTCCCAAGGCGTCGGCGGGAACTTGGCTGGTAGCGCCCGGCCAGCCGATGCCCAAGGCGGCCGACCCCAGTTTTAAGCGGTAGTCGTACGTGCCTGCCGATTCAAAAAGGGCCGGAGCATTGAACACGCAGCCGCCAAAGCGCTGCGGGTCGGTGACGTCGTAGAGGGCTGGGCTCGGAAAGCGGTTGAGCTTGATCAGCGAACCTTCAAAGCGGTAGTTGAATGCCGCCTGCGGGCCGTAGCCAAAGCCGACTTCGGATTCTTGGCTTCCGTCGACGACGGAGTTCCGCACGTCGGCCTGGAGCAGGCTGCGGTATCGGTAGTTCCCGGTTCCGTCGTCGTACCGGTTGAACAGCCCCAAGGAGGGGGTCGATCGGGCGCCGGGGAATGCGTTGGCCAACGTGCAGTGGTCGACTTCGAGCCGTCCGCCCAGCACGTACACGTTGTACAGCCCAGAATTGCTCACGACGCTGTTCTCGAGGCGGACGCGGCCAAATCCGCTGTACACGGCGGCTCGGCTAAAGTCGGTGATTCGGCTGCGCCGCACGATGAGGTTGTGGGGTTCGCCGTCGGCCACGCTGTCGCAGCGTATTCCCAGGCTGCCGTTGCGTATCCAGGCGTTTTGGATTTCGGCCCGGGCGCCGCGCTGAATAAAAATTCCGCCCAAAAGTCCGCCCCACTGGCCGGCGATGTGCCGGTAAAATGGCTCCAAGCGGTCGCCCTCGAGTACGACCGGATCCTCGAACGAACCGGCGTTGGCCGGATCAACGCGGAGCGTACCTCCCGAAGCCACCCAGAGCCCCGATCCTTGGTGGAAGTGCACGCGCGCCCCGGCGGCAATCGTCAGGGTAGCTCCGCTGTCGACCACCGCGTAGCCATATACCACGTGGGGCTTGTCGTCGCTCCATACCTCTTGAGCGCCAAGCACCACGTAGGGAATGAGCAGGTCGGCAAAGGGCTCGGGCTGGTCGATGGTGAGCACGCGGTTCGGGTAGTGAAAGTGGGCGTCCCAGGCGAGTGCCACCAGGTGGATGTTTTGGCGGTAGCTGCCTTGCTCTACGAGCAGCGAATCCTCCCACAGCATTTCGCCGTCGCCCCGAGGAGCGGTGGTTTCGACGAAAATCCAAATGCTGTCGCCGGCGGGAATCACGACGTCCTGGAGGTCGGGGCCGGCTTGGCCGTTGGCGTTGAAGCGGAACGGAGATTCCGCCCCCCGGCCCAAGTGAACCCGGCTGAGGTTGACGTCGTAGGCGCTGGAGTTGACCAAGCGCACGCTGCGGGTGGAACTGCCCACCGTCGTAAAGACCGTGTCGAGGTAAACCGTGTCTTGGCTGCGCGTCAAGGCCACGGGCTGCGGAGCAAACCGGTATTCGGGCCGGCAGGCGGCCAGTGCCGACAAGGCGATCAAAAGGGCGAGCAGGCGCTGCATGTCAACGGCAAAGGTCGCAATCCGAGGGCATGCCTGGGGCGGTTGGGCAGGGAGCTTTGCAATAAATCACAAGCATCTAACTCGAGTGCGGAGAATTTCGTACATTTGCCGTCCGCAAAAAATGGGGATCGGGCCAAAACTCGATCTAAAACAACAAAGCGATGAAAGAAAATCTGCACCCCACCAACTACCGCGTGTGCGCCTTCAAAGACATGGGCACCGGCGACGTAACCCTTATTCGCAGCTGCGCGAACGCCAAAGAAACCCTCGAGGTCGACGGCGTAGAATACCCCCTCGTGAAGATGGAAGTGTCGAGCTACTCGCACCCCTTCTACACGGGCAAGCAGAAGCTTCTCGATACGGCGGGACGTGTGGACAAGTTCCGCAACCGCTACGCGAAATTCTCGAAGTAAGCCGCTACCTTCGTGGGGATGCACTACATCTTCCACGACCGCGGCGAGCACGAGACGCTCAAGCCCCTTACTTGGACCCGGCCTGTGGCCGACCTGCGCGTGGGTATCACTACCCTACGCGAAAAATGGTCGCTCTGCAGCCCGGGTTCCTCGTTTTCGTACCGTTCGCAGCCCTATTTGGGTGCCCGCTTTGATTTAGTCCAGCCCGAGGGCGACGCGGTGCGCCACGTGCGCGGGGCGGCCCTGGCAACCCCGGCCCTTGTGGCGGCTGTTCAGGCGCTCAAACCCGGCCAATCGCTCGTCGACGCCCGCGGAGAGTGGCTGGCGAGCTGCGGGGCTGAGGCTCCCGAAACGCAGGTTTTCTCAGACCCCGTGCGGCTGATTCGCCGGCCCTTCGACGTGTTTGCGGCCAACGCCGAGGCGATCGAGGCCGACTTTGACTTGATGACGGCGGGACGCCGCTCCGCGGCGATCAGCAGCACCAACACCTTGATCGGCGACCGAATTTTTGCCGAAGAGGGCGCGGTCGTGGAGGCCAGCGTGCTCAACAGCCGAACCGGCGCGATTTACCTGGCGGCGGGCAGCGAAATCATGGAAGGCAGCCTCGTGCGCGGCGCCCTCGCGCTGGGGGAGGGTTCGCAACTCAAGCTGGGGTCCAAAATCTACGGCGCCACGACCATTGGCCCCGGAAGCAAAGTAGGAGGCGAGGTGAACAACGCGGTGCTCTGGGGCAACAGCAACAAGGGCCACGACGGATTTTTGGGCAACGCCGTCCTGGGCGAGTGGTGCAACTTGGGCGCCGACACCAACAACTCCAACCTCAAGAACGACTACAGCGAGGTCAAGCTGTGGAGCTACCCCAGCGGCCGGTTTGAGCCCACCGGCCTTCAGTTCTGCGGGCTGGTGATGGGCGACCACAGCAAGGCGGGCATCAACAGCATGTTCAACACCGGGACCGTGGTGGGCGTGGCCTGCAACGTCTTTGGCGCAGGGTTTCCGCGCAACTTCATTCCCGACTTCACCTGGGGCGGACCCCAAGGCATGACCGAGTACCGACTCGACAAGGCCCTGGCCACCGCCGAGCGGGTGCTTGCCCGACGAAACCTGCCCTTGGACGCGGGAACAACCGACATTTTGTCCGAAATTTTTGCGCAAACGGCTCCCCTGCGCGGTGGCACGGCCATTGCCCCTTAGTCGGCCCATGGAAGTACCCCGCTTTTCGCTCCTCTCTGAGGACACCGACCTTATTCCGCTCATCACCAACGAAGAAGACAACTCGGTCCCTGAGGCCGACTTGGCCCCCGAGTTGGCGCTCCTTCCGCTGCGCAACACCGTGCAGTTCCCGGGGGTGGTCAGCCCCATCACCGCCGGACGCGACAAGTCGATCCGCCTGATTCAGGAGGCCCAAAAGGGCAAAAAGCTCTTTGGCGTCGTGGCGCAGCGCAACGCCGACACCGAGACCCCCTCGGCCGACGACCTGCATCCGGTGGGCACCTTGGTCCAGATGGTCAAGTCCTTCCGCATGCCCGACGGCAACATCACGGCCATCTTGCAGGGCAAGCGCCGGTTCCGCATCGTGGAACTGCTCACCGACGAGCCCTACCACCGGGCTAGGGTGGAGTACCTCGACGACGTCGTACCGGAAGAAGGCGATACCGAGTTCACCGCGTTGATGTCGACCATTCGCGAACTGTCGCTTGAAATCATCCAGGAGAGCCCCAACATTCCCACCGAGGCGCAGATTGCGGTTAAAAACATCGAGTCCGACACCTTTTTGCTGCACTTCATCGCGAGCAACACCAACCTCGAGGTGGAGGCCAAGCAGCTCCTGCTCGAGGAGCACGACCTGAAGGTCCGCGCCCAGCAGGTGCTCAAGCATTTGAGCCACGAGAAGCACCTGCTCGAGGTCAAGAACGACATCGCCAATAAAGTGCGCGTGGAGTTCGACCAGCAGCAGCGGGAGTACTTCTTGCAGCAGCAAATGCGCACGATTCAAGAGGAACTGGGCGGCAACAGCTTTGAGGCGGAATTTGAGTCGTTCCGCCAGCGAGCGGCCGCCAAAAAGTGGCCCGCCGAAGCGGCCCAGCAGTTTGAGAAGGAGCTGGCGCGCCTGCAGCGGCTGAATCCGCAGGTACCCGATTTTGGAATCCAGCGCAACTACCTCGAGCTGATGCTCGACCTGCCCTGGGACCACGTGGTCAAGGACCGCCACGACCTGAAGAAGGCCCGCAAAATCCTCGACCGCGACCATTTTGGCCTCGAAAAAGTGAAGGAGCGGATCCTCGAGCACCTCGCGGTGCTGGCCCTCAAAGGCGACCTGAAAAGCCCGATTTTGTGCCTGTACGGCCCTCCGGGGGTGGGAAAAACCTCGTTGGGTCGCTCGATTGCCGAGTCCCTTGGCCGACCCTACGTGCGCATGTCGCTGGGCGGAATGCGCGACGAAGCCGAGATCCGCGGCCACCGCAAAACCTACATTGGCGCCATGCCCGGCCGCATCCTGCAGCAAATCAAAAAGGCAGGCGCGTCCAATCCCGTGCTCGTGCTCGACGAAATCGATAAGCTCGGTATGGGTGCCCAAGGCGACCCTTCAAGTGCGCTGCTCGAGGTGCTCGATCCCGAGCAAAACCACGCCTTCCACGACCACTTCCTCGAGATGGGGTACGACCTGTCTAAGGTGCTCTTCATTGCGACCGCCAACAACTTGGGCGGAATTCAGCCGGCGCTGCGCGACCGAATGGAGCTGATTGAGGTCACGGGCTACACGCGCGAAGAAAAGGTCACGATTGCCCAAAAGCACTTGATGCCCAAGCAGCTGCGCGAGCACGGCCTCGAACCCAAGGCCCTCAAGCTCGAGGGGTCGACGGCCTCAGCACTGATCGAAGGCTACACCCGGGAGTCGGGTGTGCGCCGACTCGACCAGCAGCTGGCCAAGCTCGCCCGCAAGGCCGCCTTAGCCCGCGCCGAGGGCAAGGACTTCCCCACGAAGCCCTCCGCGTCAGACCTGACCGAGATTTTGGGTGTGGCGCGCTTCCGCAAAGACGACTACGCCAACGACGGCGTGGCGGGCGTGGCCACCGGCCTCGCCTGGACCCCGGTGGGCGGCGACATTTTGTACCTGGAATCCAGCATTGCCCCGGGCAGCGGCCGACTCAGCATCACCGGCAACCTGGGCGACGTGATGAAGGAGTCCGCCACCTTGGCGATGACCTTTTTGAAGGCCAATGCGGCGGAATTTGGTCTGGAACCCGAGCACTTCAGCCAGTACGACGTGCACCTTCACGTGCCCGAAGGCGCCGTCCCCAAAGACGGTCCGTCGGCGGGAATCGCCTTGCTTACCGCGCTGACCTCGCTCTACACCCAGCGCCGGGTGCGCAACGCCTTGGCCCTGAGCGGCGAAATCACCCTTCGCGGCAAGGTGCTGCCCGTGGGCGGAATTCGCGAGAAGCTGCTCGCCGCCAAGCGCTCGGGCATCAAAACGGTGCTGCTTTGCGCCGACAACGAGCGCGACGTGCGCGAAATTCCCGAGAACTACCTCAAGGGACTCGAGGTGCGCTACGTGAAGTCGATGCGCGAGGTCTTGGACTACTCGGTAACCGATAAGAAGGTCAAAAACGCCAAGGTGCTGAGCGTGCGCAAGCCCGCGCAGGCGACTGAGGCGACCGGATCGTCGTCGGCTAAAGCGTAACTTGCTGCGGTGCGCACAGGCCTCATTTGCATCGTGTTGGCGGTTTCGGTACCCGGATTCGCCCAAACGGGTTCGTGGTCGACCCTGAACACGGCGGGCTCGGCGCGCTGGAACGCCTTGGCGGGGGCGGCTTGGGCATTCCCGGCCGACGCGGCGTCGTCCACCTTTAACCCGTCGCTGGCGGCAGGCCTCGACCGCAGCCAAGCGGTGCTGAGTACGGGGCGGCTTCCGAGCGGACTCCGCCTGGGCCACATGAGTGCGGCCTTTCGGCGCAAGGGCTGGTACGCGTCGGTCGGCGCGGACTACCTCAACACCGGCGCGATGCCCGAAACCAACGAGCTGGGCACCGTCATCGGAACGTTTCGCTTTCAGGAGTCCCGTCCGCGGGTGACCCTTGCCCGGTCCTGGGCCGTGGGCGACCGCGGCGCGCAACTTTTGGTGGGGGCCACGCTGCGCTGGACCCTTCAGACGGCTTCAAACCTCGTGGGCCAAGCGCTGAGTACCGACTGGGGCGCCACCTTGGTGGCCGACAGCGGGCGGGTGCACGCGGCGTTGGTCCTGCAGCATGCGGGCCTGAGCCTCGACCCGTTGGGGGCCACTCCCGCACCCCTTCCGACGGCGCTGCACGCCGCCCTCAGCCGCAAGTTTCGCTACGCCCCGTTCCGGGTGCATCTGGCGGCCCGCGACCTTCAGCGCTGGAACCTGGCGGGCTACGAGCCCTTGCGCGACGTGCGCGACCCGCTGACCGGCCAGTCGACGTACAATGCGCCGTCGTGGACCAACTTGGCCCTGCGGCACCTGGCGGTCGCCGTGGAGGCCGAGCTGGGCGGACGCCTCCGCGCCCAAATTGGCTACGATTTTCGCCGACAGCTCGAAATGCAACTTCCCACGCGGCGCACCAACGCGGGGCTCAGCCTGGGATTTGGACTCAAGGCGGGCAAGAGCCAAATCCAATGGTCGCAGTCGGTCTACCACGTCGCAGGCCGCTTCACCCAGTTTTCCTTTACCCGTTCGCTATGACCCCGATTCGCATTGCCGTCGACGGATACGCCTCGACCGGAAAGTCCACGTTGGCCAAGCGCTTGGCGGCCGCCCTCGGATTTTTGTACATCGACACCGGCGCCATGTACCGCATGGTGGCCCTTCACGCGATTCGCCAGGGCTGGGCGTCGCCCGAGGGAATTAACGCCGTCGCGATTAACGCCTCGCTGGAGCAGCTCCACTTGGGCTTCGCGCGCGACACCCAAGGCCGCAACCGCGCCATCCTCAACGGCGAAGACGTCGAAGATGCGATTCGGAGCATGGAGGTGAGCCGGGTCGTCAGCGCGGTTTCGTCGCTCGTCCCCGTGCGCCGCAGGTTGGTCGCCCAGCAGCAAGCCATGGGCCGAAGCCACAGCGTGGTCATGGACGGCCGCGACATTGGCACCGTGGTGTTTCCCGACGCGGAACTCAAGCTTTTTGTGACCGCCGACGCCGACGTGCGGGCGCAGCGCCGATTTGCCGAAATGGACGCCGCCCAGCCCGGAGCGGTGAGCCTCGCCGAGGTCAAGGCCAACCTGCTTCAGCGCGACAAAGAGGACCGCGAGCGGCTCGACAGCCCGCTGCTGCTTGCCGACGACGCGGTCGTACTTGACAACTCGCAGGTGTCGCCCGACGAGCTGTTTGACGCGGCCATGAAGCTCGTGGCCTCGGTAAATTCCTAAT
>VFQT010004524.1_pt1 | contig 11442 bp, 9 predicted proteins | sample 3512381 | NCBI WGS metagenome assembly VFQT01 (sample SAMN10412376, study PRJNA504923) | tailings metagenome | isolation source: Relicate 2 Philex TSF3 active mining site | place: Philippines: Tuba, Benguet | collected 2017-08-29 | reverse complement strand
CCTTGCGAATTACGACAAGAAGGTGGGGATGCTGCCGTCCGAGATTTGATTGCGCGCCGAGTTCCGCTCTTCGAATTTGCAATAAAGAGCGAATTAAAATCTCATGATCTCAATATCGCTGAGGGGAGGGTTGCGGCGCTAAATGCAACAGCACCACTAATTGGAAAGATTCGGGATTCGTCGCTCCGTCCCGAATACGTTAGAAGTCTCGCCGGCTGGTTGGGGATGGATGTCGAAATCGTCACCGCGGCGGTCAAAAAAAGTTCGAACTCCTCACGTAATACCAAAGATGCCGAGCGGCCGATTTCAAATTGGCGACCAGATCCTAATGAACCCCGACTTGCGCTAGAACGTGAGGTCTTGAAAGTAAGATTGCAATATCCTTCCGAAAGCAGGCAATGGCGGGAGATAGAAGCCAATGCCTTTTCTCATCCAGCTTACGAGAAACTTCGTGCTTTCATCGATACCCAGAGAGATTTCGAAGCGGTCGATCTTGCTCAAGTCGAATCTGAGGATCTGCAATCATTCATTACGGAGCTGACCGTGGAACCGATTCGCACCACGGGAGAGTTGACCGATAAGTATGTATCTAGCATCACTGCTAGATTGAATGAGGTGGCGCTATCTCGCTCAATTGCAGATATCAAGTCGACTTTGCAGCGACTCAACCCAGTTGAGAATCCTGACGAATACAACGAGATCTTCGGCAAATTGGTCGAGATGGAGAGCCGACGTCGCGCCCTTCGGGAATTGGCATTCGGGGAGGGCTTGACCTAGAGTTTGCCGCTAGTCGATCCCCGATAGCTCAATCGGCAGAGCAGCCGGCTGTTAACCGGCAGGTTCTTGGTTCGAGTCCAAGTCGGGGAGCTTTTCATTTACACTCGCGCCATGGCAATGGTTCGAATTCGAGTAGCTCTCCCTGATCGACCTGGCTCCCTTGGAGCGGTCGCATCCGCAATTGGTTTTGCGGGTGGCGACATTCGCGGCCTAGTAGTTCTCTCATCTGAAGGTGGCCGCGGTATCGACGACATAACTGTTGCCTTCCCGGGAACGGATCCGGCCGATCTAATAAATGTATTGAATGCCATCGGCGGCGTCGAAGTCATCTCCGTTACGCCAGTCAACTAAGTACGGAAGCACCTTCGCTAGGTAGCGAATCGAAGAAGCGGGGCGCCTTAAAGCTCGCATCTGCAAATGCTCGCTCGATAGAGCTGGCAATTACACCAGCCTCACTCTCGCGGATCAGCGCGATAGCACTTCCGCCAAAACCACCGCCGACCATTCGCGAACCAAGTGCACCATTTGCAATTGCGGTATCGACGGCAAGATCTAGCTCAGGGCAAGAGACGTTGTAATCATCACGAAGCGAGATGTGAGAGCCATTTAGTAATCGACCAAACTCTTCAAATCTATCGCCTTCAAGGGCATTGACTGCATCTAACACTCGCTGAATCTCGGTAACCGCATGACGGGCTCGTCGGAAGTTCATTGGTGATAGTGATTTCTCAGCAGCTAACAGATCTGCAAGACTCAGATCGCGCAGGGACTTGACCCCGAGATCACGTGCCACTGCTTCGCATTGAGATCTACGCTCAGCATATCCGCCATCGACGAGGGCATGATGAGCCTGAGTATCGATTATCAATAACTTAAGACCATGCGCCGCAAAATCCACTCTGACATGGCGCGTCGACAGATCCCTGCAATCTAGCAACAGAGCGAAATCAGCCCGACCCATCAGAGAGATGGATTGATCCATGATTCCGCAAGGGACTCCCACGTATTCATTTTCTGCTTGCTGCGTTAACAACGCTAATTCGCGGAGCTCTTTACCCAGATTGAATCGAGCATTTAGCGCTGTAGCGGTGCTGCACTCTAGCGCTGCTGAGGAAGATAGGCCGGCGCCCACCGGAACATCACTCTCGATATAGATTTCGAGGCCATTTCTTATACCCAGTGCCCAGATGACACCGAGCACATAGCGAGCCCAATCAACGCCAAATTTACCCTCGAGATCGGTAACAGAAACTTCCGCGATATCGCTCGGACGTTGGGCTGAGATGATTCGAATCAGATGATCTTCACGCAGCGCGAGCGCCGCATAAGTTCGACGATCAATGGCAAATGGGAGGACAAAGCCATCGTTGTAGTCAACATGCTCGCCGATCAGATTCACGCGCCCGGGAGCAAAGGCCACCACCTCGGGTTCGCGACCGAAGTGCCTTTTAAAGCCCTCCGATACCTTTTCTTTAGAGTTTGACATCACGTAATTGTTGGGCGGATTGCTCAGGTCGCACATCCATCATGAAGGAACCGAATGCCGACTCAGAGCCAGCTAAATACTTCAACTTACCTGGAGCGCGTCGGATGCTTGTGATTTGCCAATGTAGCCGCATCGATTCTCGCCCTACTCGGACCGGGGCTTGATGCCAAGCAGCTATGTAAGCCATCTTGGTATCGAATACACCATCAAGTCGCTGCAAAACTTCCTTAGCGATTGGCGCAAATTGCTCAGCTGAGACTTCATCGAGCCCAACTAAGTCAGCGACTGGTCGTTTTGGAGCTAGATGAATCTCGAATGGATAACGAGCTGCATATGGGACATAGGCAATCCACTCCGAATTCTGAGCCACGATTCGGACTTCATCCTGAAGTTCCCGTTCGATGACGTCATCTAACAGAACGCGTCCGGTTCTACTTAGGTGCTTCTCCGCAGTCGCAAGCATCTTCTCGGTCTTTGGTGGCAGATATGGGTAAGCATAAATCTGACCATGAGGGTGTGAGAGCGTTACGCCGACTTCCTCGCCACGATTCTCAAAAGGCGCGATGTGTTGGATATATGGAATTGCGGATAGTTCCGAAGTTCGATCTCGCCAAGCCTCTAACACAGTTCTAATCTGTCGAATCGAGAGATCCTTAAATGAAGCATCGTAATTCGAAGTAAAACAAACCACTTCGCATTTTCCGGCCGCTGGAACGGCTGGGAGGTCCATTGAGAGTTCGGTTGGAATAACCACGGAGTCATTCGGGGCGCGAAGAGATGGCGAGCGATTATCAAAGACGACAACCTCATAATCGCTCTCTGGAATCTCGGTCAAGAAGCCGGGGCGACTAGCGGCGAGCGGATTCAATTCCTTGGGCGGCAGAAATGCTCGACCCTGCCGGTGTGCGGCTACTACGACCCACTCGTTGGTGAGTGGATCAAGTCGCATTTCACCGATAATCGGTTGGGATTCTGCTTCTCGGAGGTCTTCAGCTGTGCGAGTCTGCCCATGCGTGTCGTAATAACGGATCGTTCGACCATCCATCAAGGTGCGGTCGGTGCGAACCACGCCAGCGCCGAGTTTCTTTGACGACATTCCATTACTCTACCCATATGCCTGCGCGTGCGCACTTATCCAATGGCGGCGTTGATTTCTACTGCGAAGAAATCGATGGCGCACTGGTCATTCGCTATTGGGGCGCGGCACTTTCCGGCGAACTATCGAATTTTCCATTTCAAAGGGCGGTTCCACATAGCGATTTCGATCAGGTACAAACGCCTGGAGTTCTCCGCGAACATTCACGAGGCTGGCTCGGTTACCCGTCAATCTCAGGCCATCGAAACGGTAACGATTGGTCGACGCACTTCAAGGTCACATCACTAACATCCGATCGCGTCAGTCTTATTGCCAAGTTCGTTGATGAGAGTGCTGAACTAGAACTATCCCTGAAGGTCAAGATAGATGAATTTGGTGTACTACGAATGGATTACTCGTTGACCAATGGAGGGGACGCATACTTCTTGAATGAATTGCTCTATTGGCTACCGCTATCTGACCGAGCGACGCAGACGTTGGATTTTGCTGGCCGATGGTCGAATGAGCGAAACCCCCAGCGAAGTGAGATTCGAATCGGCCGCTGGGTTCGCGAATCTCATGAAGGAAGAAGTGGCCACAACGGCACCATTGGTGAGATTGGTCTGGCGAAAGAAACGGATTTTGGAAATGGCGAAGCTTGGTCGGTTTCCCTGGCCTGGAGCGGTGATTCGCAATATTGCGTAGAGAAGAATTACGAGGGCGTGCAATCGATCGGCGCTGGCGAAATTCTCGCTCCGGGAGAGGTTATTCTGCAGAAAGGTCAGACCTACCAGGCGCCACAACTCATCGCTGCCTATTCGAAGCGCGGCTTAGATGGATTGGCGCAAGCCCACCACTCATCGATTCGATCGCGCAGTAACCATCCGAAGAGCGTGCGTCCGCTCACCCTAAATATGTGGGAAGCGATCTATTTCGATCACAGCGCAGAGCGGGTGAAACGCTTGGTGGATGTGGCGGCAAAAATCGGTGTAGAACGCGTCGTATTGGATGATGGTTGGTTTAGCTCACGGCGAAATGATCGCTCCGGCCTGGGGGATTGGCAGGTAAGTCAAGAAGTTTGGCCTAATGGGCTTGGTGAAATCTCTAAATATATTGCAGATAAAGGTATGGAGTTCGGACTCTGGTTCGAAGGTGAGATGGTTAACTCCGATTCCGATGTTTATCGCAAGAATCCGGATTGGATCTTGAGCGAAGGCGGTCGAGTCCCAGCCACCTGGCGACACCAATTAGTGTTGAACCTTGCCCATCCAGATGCTTATAAGTACATCCTAGAATCGGTAAGCAAAGTAATAGCAGATGCCTCAGTGCGATATATCAAGTGGGATCACAATCGAACTCTGATTGATGCAGGTTATCTAGGTCGGGCTGCTTATCGGATTCAAACGGAAGCCATTTACCGACTTTTCGATGAGCTTAAAGCGCGCCATCCAGGACTTGAGATTGAGTCTTGCGCTTCAGGTGGCGGCCGAATTGATCTTGGGATGATCGATCATGTAGATCGATTCTGGACCAGTGACAATAACGATGCCCTAGAACGCCAACATATCCAGCGCTGGACCATGCAATTCATCCCACCCGAGTTACTCGGTACGCATATCGGACCCACTCCAGGTCATCAGACCGGGCGCTTACTCTCCTTGCCATTCCGCGCTATTACTGCGCTCTTTGGCCATGCTGGAATCGAATGGGATATATCTAAGTTAAATGAGAGTGAACTAGAGAAATTGTCCGGCTGGATCTCCTACTACAAATCCAAACGCTCGTTGATTCATTCTGGATCCATGGTGCGAATGGATTATCCGGATAGCGATCATCATCTTTACGGCGTGATATCGAGCGACCAACAAAGCGCGCTTATCGCATTCGCGCAGATGAAGCCGATTACAGCTTCACATCCGCCTCAGTTGCGAATTCGCGGTTTGAAACCAGAGCAGAGTTACCGGGTTCAAGTTGCAGAGCCTGCTGGAACATCAGCCATGATGTTGATAGAGCCACCACTCTGGGTTCGCGAAGGCTGTGTCGTGAGCGGATCGATTCTCGAGAGCGTCGGGCTTCCTGCGCCGATAATGCGTCCGGCCGAAGCGCTTCTAATCGAACTAGAAGCTATCTAATCCAATCTAAAGTTCGTTCGATTGCCCGCTTCCAATTCGATAATCCAACAGTGGCAAGAGTCGAATTATGATCTGCTTTCCACCGCTTACCCTCTTGCCAATTCTTCTTCAATTGCTCTTTGTCGGTGAAGAATCCAGTAGCTAATCCTGCGGCATAAGCAGCGCCGAGCGCTGTTGTCTCTATCACTTTCGGCCTAATTACATCGATTCCCATGATGTCAGATTGCATCTGCATACAAAGATCATTGGCGGTGATTCCTCCGTCTACCCGCATCTCCACTAGCTTCGCTCCGCTATCAGCGACCATCGCATCAAGGACGTCACGCGTCTGGTAGCAGATCGCTTCCAACGCAGCGCGTGCTAGATGAGCGCGAGTAGCGGCTCTCGTCAGGCCTACGACTGCGCCTCGAGCATCGCTCCGCCAATAAGGTGCAAAGAGCCCAGAGAAAGCCGGCACAAAATAGACGCCGCCATTATCTGGAACGCTTCGCGCCAACTCTTCTACCTCAGGGGCGCTCTTGATTATTCCCAATTGATCACGGAGCCACTGAATTGCCGAACCAGTAACCGCAACCGAGCCTTCTAGGGCAAAGCGCGCTGGCTCGTCACCGAATTTGAAGCAGACAGTGGTCAACAGTCCATTTTTGGATCGTACGATTTCAGTGCCGGTATTGAGCAGAGCAAAATTGCCAGTTCCATACGTCGTCTTCGATTCACCGCGCTCGAAACAGGTCTGCCCAACCATCGCTGCTTGTTGGTCGCCCAAGATTCCTGCAATTGGGATTTCGGCGCCAAGTGGCCCATTGAGAAGCGTCTTTCCGTAAACCTCAGCAGAAGATGCGATCTTAGGCAGAACGGAGCGTGGTACCTCGAAGAAACCAAGTAACTCATCATCCCAATCCAAGGTCTCAAGATTCATCAATAGTGTTCGGCTTGCGTTGGTCACATCAGTTACATGGGCCCCGCCGGTCAGGTTCCAGACCAACCAGGAGTCAATGGTTCCAACTAGGGCGTTTCCAGATGCGAGTGCGCTCTTTACTGCTGGGACGTTATTGATGAACCAGTTCATCTTGCTTCCCGAGAAATAGGGAGCGATTGCCAATCCAGTTTTAAAAGTGATCTTTTCTTTTGCCTCATTCGAAAAAGTGTCGAGGAAGCTCTGGGTTCGAGTGTCTTGCCAGACTATGGCATTGGCCAGTGGCTTACCGTTCGTTCGGTCCCAAATGACAGTGGTCTCACGCTGGTTGGTAATTCCGATTCCTGCTAGGTCGCTGCCAGAAATACCTGCTTCATTTAGAGCGCCGGAGATCACTTCTTTGGTGCGCTCCCAGATTTCGCTCGCATCATGCTCTACCCAGCCGGCTTTGGGGAGGAGTTGGCGATGCTCAAGTTGATGTTGTCCGATTATCATTCCAGCGTTATCAAAGACGATGAAGCGAGTCGATGAAGTTCCCTGGTCCAAGGCGCCGATAAATGCCATAGCGCGTATCCTACGCAGGTGAGCGTTTTCTCTTCAGCCCTTAATCCAGAGGCAAGAGTGGCGGCGCTCGAATCCCTAAAAAGCGATGAGTTCGATCTTTTGGTAATCGGTGGTGGAATCAATGGCGTAGGAATCGCTCTTGATGCTGCCTCTCGAGGTTTGGCAGTTGCCCTAGTCGAATCGGGCGACTTCGCAAGTGGCACCTCTTCGAAATCCTCCAAGTTGATTCATGGCGGTCTTCGTTATCTAGAGCAATACGATTTCAAATTGGTGCGAGAAGCTCTTCAAGAGCGAGAACTGATGGTCACCAATCTCGCCCCACACCTAGTAAAGCCAGTGGCATTCCTATATCCGCTCCAGGAGAAGTTGAAAGAGCGAACTTATGTCGGAGCTGGAATGGCGCTCTATGACGCGCTTCGTGGATTCAAACGAGCACTACCTTGGCATAAACACATCTCGCAGAAAGAACTAAGTGAAATCGCACCCTCGTTAAGGCTGGATGTGATCACGGGTGGCTATCAATATTTCGATGCTCAGGTCGATGACGCGCGACACACAATGATGATCGCTCGCACAGCTGCCAAATATGGAGCGGTGATAACAACCCGAACTAAGTGTGAAGAGGCCTTGAAAGATAGCCGCCGAGTAGTTGGTGCGAAGATCCAAGACTTGGAAACCGGAGAGAGTTTTGATGTGAAGGCAAAAACCACAGTTATGGCGGCTGGAGTATGGACTGATCCGCTATATGAAAAGTTTGGAATCAAGCCGGGATACCGCGTGCGTATGTCTAAGGGGTCGCACATCGTGGTACCTGGCGACGCCATCAAGTCTCAAACTGGCGTAATCATCAAGACCGAACTCTCTGTCCTATTCATAATTCCTTGGTTTGGAAAATGGATTGTGGGTACAACAGATACTGATTACACCGACGATCCGGGCGCTCCACTTGCCTCTCGGGACGATGTCACTTACATAATCAACCAGGCCAACCGAGTTCTTGAGCCGAAATTGACTCGTTCTCAAGTAATTGGCGTATTTGCTGGATTACGTCCGCTCGTCTCATCTGATCCAGATTCGCCGACCACCGAACTCTCGCGAGAGCATGTTGTGGATCATCCAGTTCCTGGTTTTGTCACTATCGCTGGCGGCAAGTACACGACATATCGCGTGATGGCCGAGGATGCCGTGGACTCTGCCGTGACCGATTTGAAGCGGATCGTCCCGGATTCCTGCACCGAATCACTTGCGATCGTGGGGGCTGATGGCTACTCGGCTCTTATGAACCGTTCTGCTTCAATCGCTGCGGAATTTAGACTGGATAAGTTCACCGTGGAGCATTTGCTTAATCGCCATGGATCGCTAATCGAAGAGGTCCTACAGCCAATAAAGGACGAACCTGATCTTGCTCAAACTATTTCGGATGAGTTGCCCTACCTGCGAGCTGAGATCCGATATGCCGCAACACATGAAGGGGCGCGATCGATTGATGATGTCCTATCGCGCCGAACCCGAATCAACTTCGAAGCAAAAGATCAGGGTCTGGCGCTTCTAAATGATGTGGCAGACCTTATTGCTCCAGTATTGGGATGGAGTAAAGCCGAACGATCTGCATCTATCGAAGATTATCGGGAACGCGTTTCACTTCAGACTGCTGCTCTTTCCGAGATAAATCGCGAGCGAGTTAATTCTTAATTTGGTTCCTGCAAGTATCGACAACCGGCGGTCGCGATGGACTTGGCTTTGGAGTTGGCGATGGAGTTACCTCTGTACCTTGCAGTAAGTCGAAGCTGATTATCTGTTCTGACCGCGCATGGGTATTTGTCTGATCTACGAATATGACAGAACCGATATAGCTTCCAGCGGGAAGATTCTTTAGTCGAAGTGTCCACACCCCGCTCGCATCCCGAACCGGCGTTTGATCGACTCGTTTTGTTGGTTCATCTGCCCGCCGGAACGCCACCGTTCCAGTTATAACGGGCTCATTGTTGGGACGCCGGACTTCAACTTTTATCCGCACATCCTTATCGGTCGTACTTGAAATCACTGAGTTGACCAACATAGTCGTCGCTTCATTTACTGGAAGGAAATCACCGGTCTGGGGAATCCAGCCTCCCTCGGTAAGTTGCAAGAATGCCTTGGCATCGCCGCGAAATACATTTAAGTCGATTCGAGCCGATGCGACGCCATATTTCTCGCCGATTCCGCAAGATGAGTACTGCCAGATTTGCCATAGCGATGAGCAGTTAGCGGTACTCCAAGAATGAACGAAACAACCGAAGATCTTCCGACCTGGTTCAGCCACTGGATCGGCCGGATCGATTCCATATTGTGCTTTCCATAGCGGGAACTGGCGCAACTTCTCACTTCGCACCATGGCTTGCTCCAGGAAGGTCGGGTAAGAGTAGAAAATCGGTTTTCGCCCAGTCTTCTCATACATTGTCTCCATCCAGGTCTCTGCCCAGAGCGTCACTAGACTTCGCTGTGCGTATTTCACGCAACGCGAACCGGAATAGGCGATGCAGTTATTCTCTAAATCGAGAGCATAAGGCAGATCACGATCGTTGTAACCACCGACGCTAGTCAATCTCCAGATTGCTTTTTGGACCTGAGCCTTCGCATCTTGAATGACTTGATCTCGATCGGATGTGTTAGGGAGAAGCGCATAGTGGTAATAACCGGTATAGAGCCCAGCGGCTTGCGCTGCGTTCCGATCCATCAACAGGTACTTCAGGGCAAGCGCATCGGCATCATCACGAGTATCTGAGGCTTTGATCATCACGAAGCGAATTCCGGCTCCATACATCTTCACGAAATCTATCGGCTTGTCATAAGGGTGTTGCCATCTACTCACATCAGTTCCATGGATGCGGCCACCGGGTCCGGTCAACGCGATCAACTCTTCTGGAGCACTTACTGCAGGCGTTTGCTTTATCGTTATTGAACGAGTGGCGGTTGTTATCGACTTCTTGCCATTTGTCACTCGCGCTCGGTAGGTAGCCTTTGTTTCCAAAGCAGTCAGATTGGTCTGAATTTTCCATGCGCCGCTCGCGGTCGACTTAGTTCTTAGCCGAGTGTCAGTCCAACCGGCTGGAAGCTTTACATCGATTCGAACTATTGCATTCTTGACTTTGGGCTTGATCAATCCATGGAATGTGAGTTTTGATTCCGGATAACCAGGGGTCTGGGCGAGGAAGAAAGATGAAGAGAGAGTTACCGCTTTCGTCGGGGGAGCGAGGAAGGCAACCAGCATCAGCGCGGACGCAATGGAAACCAGACGGCGGAATTTCACGAGGTTAGTATGGCGAAACGACCTCAGAAAACCCTGATATCCCGGGAGCGAGTTACCCTTAGAAAGTGATTGATTTCGCCACCCAACTGGTTGAGAGTATTGGGATCTTTGGCGCTGGATTATTCATCGCTATCGAGAGCGTAGTCATCCCTCTGCCCTCCGAATTCGTCTTACTCTTATCGGGATTCAATGTTTCCAGCGGTGAATTCGCCTTCTTTCCTTTGCTGGTCGCGACAACAACTGGTTCATTGATTGGGGCGCTGTTTCTTTACACAGTGGGTTTTGGGGTCAGTAGGCGACGAGTTGATTCTTTAATCACCGGTTATGGCCGATTTGTTGGGATCAGAAAAGAGGATGTCGATCGCGCCTTCGTCTGGTTTGAACGACATGGCGCACAAGCGGTTCTTTTCGGAAGATTGCTGCCGGTAGTTCGATCGCTAGTAAGCATTCCTGCTGGATTGTCTGAGATGAACATCTTGAAATTTGCCACCTTCACGGTTATCGGCAGTGGAATCTGGAATTCGATTTGGATCTATATTGGCTTACAACTCGGCGACAAATGGCGAGACGCAGAAGGCTGGGCCAATTACCTGGATTTCTTAGTCGCTGTTATTGGCGTTGTTACCATTCTGGTTTTTGCAAGACGTGCCTTCGCGCTTAAGAAGCGAGGCAATTAGATGACCTTTATTGCTATGGAACGTTGAAAAATTTCGCTAGCCGCCGTTTCGATAGCGTTTAGAAGATTGGCTTTTCGGGCGACAGAGAAGTCATGTGCGCCGGCCAGCTTCTCGGCATCGACGAAGTTCAAGGTGAGCGTCTTTCCATCGAAACTGACGAGGCGAGCATCAAAATAGGCAAGCCACGCAATTCGATTCTGGCTCTCTAGGAGATCTAAAACTTCATTCCAGCGAGACTTCATATCGCTGATACTCAGTTCGCTCATTCCAATAGGTTACCTTGCCAAAACTATCTTGGATATTCCGATGACACGGTTTAGCAATCTCCCTTTCGTCCCAGTCCATCCAGGATTATTAGGGTCATGCCAGAAGCAGCAGAAGTGGTTCTACGCGCGAAGCGATCGGTTGCGACGGGATTCTTCTTAGCCGGCGTTACCGTGGGGACACTAGCGCCCCGCCTTGCGGAGGTGAAGATAAATACTTCCGCATCGGATTCGAGTTATGGCACGGCCTTCGCAATAAATTC
>VFQT010004523.1_pt1 | contig 11443 bp, 11 predicted proteins | sample 3512381 | NCBI WGS metagenome assembly VFQT01 (sample SAMN10412376, study PRJNA504923) | tailings metagenome | isolation source: Relicate 2 Philex TSF3 active mining site | place: Philippines: Tuba, Benguet | collected 2017-08-29 | reverse complement strand
TGACATAGCGAGGCGATGACTTATCAGTAGCTACGGCGCGCTGTATTCAAGAGCAACAACGAGGCCAGGACTTATCACTATTTTAATGCGCCATGAGCACCGGTACGGTCATTGATTGCAGCAGGGTGCGGGTGACGCCACCAAGCAGAAGCTCGCGAAATCGTGTGTGTCCGTAGCCGCCCATCACAATGAGATCGCTATTTAAGTCGGCAGCAATCGATAGCAAAGCTTCACCAGCATCGCCTTGAATAGGGCGCTCAATCACATTCACCTTGATATTGTGCCGCGCAAGGAATAAACCAAGATCTGCGCCGGGTTGCTCGCCATGCGCATCATCTTTTTTGTCACCCGTCTGCATAACGACGACATCGACACTACTCGCACGCGACAGCAAAGGTAGGGCCAGGCTTACCGCGCGGCTAGCTGATAACCCGCCATCCCAGCCAACCAGTACCCGTTGAAAAGGGTAAGCAGGCTGAACGCTGTGTGGCACGATCAGTACCGGACGTCCGCTACCCATGACCACCAGCTCCGGAAGATCTGACATCACCCCGGGAATCGTTGCCGTGGCATCGAACTGGCCAATCACCGTGAGGTCTGCATAGCGCGACTGCAGTACCATGCCACCCGCAGCATCATCATCGACCACTCGCGACTCTACAGAATCAACACCAACCGAAATCACAACATGTTCAAAATGCTTCAGTACATCGCGTGCATGCTGACGTAAATGATCGCGATGATGCGAAAACACCGGGTCCGTCAGATCAAACTCGGCACGATTGAACACATACCGCGAGATGCCGGTCATGGCGGCACCGATCAAATGGCTGTCAAAGTGTTGTGAGATTTGCGCTGCCAGCTTCATGCGGTCGTCACACCGAGGCGCTTGATCAAGGTGCACCAATACGGTTTTGTAATTCATCGTGTTTCCTTTCATTCGTCAGCAAGCTGACAATTCTGATAATTTTTGAAAAAACTTTAAGTTCCGGCGAACAGTGCCGAGTACCTGGTTAGGTAAAGGGTCACGCACCGGTTCAGTTACCGGGTCACCACTATGGTCGCCTTCACGATCATGAAAAATTCCCGTTAAATATCCGACCACAGATAAACTGATTTCTCGACGTTTGGCAATAAACCCGGGTGGGCGCTCCCGACTAATTTTGACTTAGGTCAAGGTAATGCGAGTGGTGGATTCATAGACTTCAAGCGCCCAACAGACGCACCTTTGCGCTGACGGCTACCAGCGAGCAGCGAGTCTTATGCGTATTCAATCGATCCCCCTTCATCCGGCACCGCAGCTTGAGTTCGATTCGGGGTTAATTCAGCGGCTGTCGCAGTCCGGGCCCCGGTATACCTCGTATCCGACTGCGGATCGCTTTAGCGATCAGTTCAGTAGTCGTGACTATTTGCACGCGGTGAATCATCTTCATGCGCGTGGTGCTCGCCATCCTTTATCGCTGTACATTCATATCCCGTTTTGCGATACGGTGTGCTACTACTGCGGCTGTAACAAGATTGTTACGAAGAACCGCGATAAGGCCATCACATATCTTGATTATCTAAAGCGCGAGCTGGCGATGCAGGGTAAGTTATTTGCTGGCTTTAATCAGGTAGAGCAATTGCATTTTGGCGGCGGTACGCCCACCTATTTGTCTGATACGCAGATGGGTGATCTGATGCAGCACTTACGACGCTGGTTCAGTTTTGCAGACGATACCAAGGGCGAGTACTCGATCGAGGTAGACCCACGCAGTGTGAGTGCCGCGCGTATTCATACACTGCGAGCGCAAGGATTCAATCGTATTAGTTTAGGTGTGCAAGATTTTGATGAGCAAGTACAGCGTGCGGTAAACCGGATACAACCTGAGCAGACCACGCTCGATACGATACAAGCGGCGCGCGATGCCGGATTTCGCTCGATCAGTATCGATCTGATCTATGGTTTGCCCAAGCAGACCTTGGTATCCATCGCCGAGACACTCACTAAAGTCATTGCTGCTAATCCCGACCGTATTGCGGTGTACCACTACGCGCATTTACCGCATATCTTTAAACCGCAGCGACGTATCGCTGAGGATGATTTGCCCAGCTCAGATATCAAGCTTGAGATGCTCGGGCTATGTATACGCCAGCTGAATGCGGCGGGCTATGTTTATATTGGGATGGACCACTTCGCCAAGCCAGACGATGAGCTGGCGGTGGCGCAGCGGCAGGGCCTCCTGCACCGAAATTTTCAGGGCTACTCGACCCATGCAGAGTCTGATCTGATTGCCTGTGGTGTGTCCGCGATCAGCTCGGTAGGCATGTGCTATAGCCAAAATGCCAAGACCCTCGACGATTACTACGACCGTCTGGATCAGGGTGAGTTACCCATCGTGCGTGGCTATCAGCTGTCCATGGATGATGTACTACGGCGCTTTATCATCCAGCGCCTGATGTGCAATTTCGAGCTATCCATACGCTCGCTAGAGCAAGCTTACCCCATCAAGTTTGATAGCTATTTCAGGCTGGAGCTGGAAGCGCTGTATGAGTTACGAGCGATGGGTTTGCTGACCATCGATAGCGAGTGGATTGAGGTAACGCTCAAAGGCAGACTACTTATCCGTAATGTTTGTATGGTATTCGATCGCCATCTGCAGCAGGCACGGCAGCTATACTCGGAGCCCTTAAGGTACTCACGTACGGTGTAGATGTGAGCTTATTTTCACTGCTGCCGATCTTCCTGATCGGTTTGCTGGGCGGCGTGCATTGCGTTGGCATGTGTGGCGGCATCGTTGGCGCCTTTGCCGTGGCCACGCCGCGTCATACGATTCCGGTGAAGGCTGTGGGTACCCTGCAAGCTTCCATGGCGATCACGGACACCGGCCCGCGCGTGATGGCATTCAACCTCGGTCGTATCGCCAGTTATATGCTTGCGGGCGCACTTGCGGGTTTACTGGGTAGCGTGCCGCTGATGATGAATCTAGCGAGTGCACAAATTGTGGCGTATTGGCTGGCGAATCTGATGCTGGTGGCGCTGGGTCTGATGCTGATGAATCTCTGGGAGGGTATCTCCCGCGTTGAGGCCGTTGGGCAGATTGTATGGCGGCGTCTGCAGCCGCTGATGCGCCGCTTGCTGCCGGTACAGCATAGTGGGCAGGCATTCGCGCTGGGGGGCTTATGGGGCTGGGTTCCCTGCGGCATGGTGTACAGCGTACTCATGACCGCGCTGCTCAGTGGGTCGGCGACACGCGGTGCGCTCGTCATGCTGGCGTTTGGTTTAGGCACGCTGCCGCTGCTATTCAGTATGGGTATGGTGGGCTCATCTTTGCAGCCCCTTCTGCAACGGCGCTCGGTGCGCCGCATCGCTGGCATGCTGGTACTCGGCTTTGGTGTTCTCGGCTTGCTTCGGGTCAGTATAGGGCTCTCTAACGCATGGCTCGATATGCTGTGCATCACCCCCGCCGTACACTGACAACGCGCCATGAGCACCGTATCAACTGTCGGCATTGCATCTACCGTGAGCGCCGCATCCAACGCCAGCGCACAAAGTTCGGCGTGTTTTCATTGCGGCTTGTCCGTACCCGCTAGTACACACTGGTCCGTACAGATTGACGATATCGATCAGCCGATGTGTTGCCCTGGCTGTCAGGCCGTTGCGCAGACCATCGTTGATAATAATCTCACCGATTACTATCGCACTCGACAAAGTCTTCCCGAAAGCGTTGTCGACACAGTGCCTGCCGCACTCAAGCTATACGACGTACCTGAGCTTGCCGCGCAGTTTAATCGTGCAGAGGGCGGTGCTGAGGCCATCCTCTCGGTAGAGGGGATTCGTTGCGCGGCTTGTGTGTGGCTGATTGAGCGCCGGCTCGTGCGGGTACCCGGATTAACTGAAGCTAATCTGAACGTCGCCACAGAAAAACTTCACGTGCGCTGGGACAACGCGCAATGCCAGCCCAGCGATATTTTGCAAGCAGTTCATGAAGTGGGCTACAAAGCCTATCCATTTGATCCGATTCAGCACGGCGAGCTGCTGCGAAAAAATTCACGTCAGCTATTCAAACGATGGTTTGTAGCCGGGCTATCGATGATGCAGGTCATGATGTACGCAGTACCGGTCTACTTGACCGATGAAGGCGGTATCGAACCCGGGATGGCGCAGCTGATGCGCTGGGCGAGTTTGTTGCTGACACTTCCTGCCGTGTTTTACTCGGCGATACCGTTTTTCAAAGGTGCGATCACAGACTTGCGTGCGCGCAGCTTGGGCATGGATGTGCCTGTGGCCTTGGGTATTGCGGCTGCATTTATCGGTAGCTGCTATGCCACCCTCATTGACCAAGGCGAGGTGTATTTCGACTCGGTCACGATGTTTATTTTTTTGCTGCTTGGCAGTCGCACGCTCGAGCTGATCGCACGGCGGCGAGCTGCTGCATCTTTGGAGCGGATGCAGCATGCTTTGCCGGATGCGGCATGGTTGCTCAAAGATTTTCCTGCAGATAGACGTCCCATGCAGATCGCTGCGGCGCAGCTGAGCGTCGGTGATGTGGTGTTAGTGAAACCAGGTGAGACAGTGCCCGCCGATGGTGTCATCCTCGAGGGAGACACAGCGATTGATTTGTCTTTGCTCACCGGTGAAAGCAAGCCGCAACAAAAACAGGTCGGCGATAGCGTCTCAGGTGGTGCGGTAAATGTCAGTGCACCCATCACACTGCGTATTGATAAGCTGGCCAAAGACAGCACACTCGCTGCATTGATCCGCTTGATCGAGCGTGCTGGCCAAGGCAAGCCCAAGATCGCGCAGTGGGCTGATCGCGTCGGCGCCTGGTTTGTTTCAGCCTTATTGTTGTTGGCCGGTGCGGTGTGGTTGTTCTGGCAGTGGCACGATACAAGCCGTGCCTGGCCCATCGCGATTGCAGTACTGGTGGTGTCATGTCCCTGTGCGTTATCACTGGCGACACCCTCAGCATTAGCTGCTGCGACCAATCGGTTGCTGCGTCAGGGTGTACTGGTGATACAGCCCCATGTGCTCGAGATCTTGCACCGCGCGACCCATATCGTGTTCGACAAAACCGGGACGCTTACCGAGGGCCGACCGGTACTCCGTCAGACCACCCTATTCGGTACTATGCGTGAACCCGAGGCGCTGCAGATTGCAGCTGTACTTGAAGCGGGAAGCGCGCATCCGATCGCGCATGCATTCAGTCATGTTACGACCAGCGGCCTGCATGCAACAGCCATCGCCTTCGTTCAAGGCCAGGGTATCGAGGGTCAGATTGAAGGCAAAACCTATCGCATTGGTCATGCGAAGTTTGTCGCTGCTGTGGCCGGTGACGTGCCGAGCCATGTTGCGTTGGAGGGCATGACGGAAATTTATCTGGGCACCGAGCGCGAATGGCTGGCGCGTTTCTCATTGGCCGACGGCATCAAGCATGGCGCACAGTCCGTGATTGATAGCTTCAAGGCGCGTGGTCAGCGCGTGATGTTGTTATCGGGTGATGCGACCGATATCACGCAACAGGTAGCTACTACGCTCGCCATGGATGAAGCACACGGCGGCATGCTACCGCAGCAGAAAATGGCCTTTGTTCAAAACCTTCAGCAGCAAGGTGCAACGGTGGTGATGGTGGGGGATGGCATCAATGACGCAGCGGTATTGCGTGTGGCGAATGTTTCATTCGCGTTGGGGTCGGGTGCGGCATTAGCGCAGTCCCATGCGGATGCAGTACTACTGTCGGGTGGCTTGTCATCACTGCGTGATGCAGTCACAGCAGCCGACGCCTGCATGCGGGTGGTTCGCCAAAATCTGGCCTGGGCCACTCTGTACAATTTGGTGGCAATCCCGGCTGCAGCGATGGGCATGCTGAGCCCCTGGATGGCCGGTTTAGGTATGTCTGCAAGTTCAGCCTTGGTTGTGCTCAATGCATTACGTTTGCAGCGCCAGCGCCGTGCTTGAAAAGCGCACAGGATCATGGAATCACTTTATCTGCTGATACCCCTCTCGGTCGCGATTGTTTTTTTCGCACTGTGGGTATTTTTCAAGGCGATGGACAGTGGCCAGTTCGATGATCTGGAAGGCCCTGGCATGCGCATCCTGCAAGATGATGATCGCGTCCATGACGACGCAGATCCTGCTGAAACTAATAACAAGAAATAAGTCAAAACAAGCCCCGCCACACAGAGCTTATCCAGCCTTCCGGCCCTTTTTGACTCAGGTCAAGGAATTCCAGACCCCCGACACGTAACCTCCGCCCGGATTTGTCGACATTCGTCTTAAATTCCAGAGGAGTTCCCGTGGACACAGCACAAAACTACAACTACCGCGTGGTCAAGCAGTTCGCGATCATGACGGTGGTGTGGGGCGTGGTGGGCATGCTGGTGGGGGTCATCATCGCCGCCCAACTCGCGTTCCCAGCGCTGAATTTCGATATCGCCTGGCTCAGCTACGGCCGCTTACGGCCGCTGCATACCAACGCCGTGATCTTTGCATTCGGTGGCTCGGCATTGTTCGCCACCTCGTACTACGTGGTGCAGCGTACCTGTCAGGTGAGGCTATTCTCGGATGCGCTGGCGAGCTTCACGTTCTGGGGTTGGCAGTTGGTGATTGTGCTGGCTGCTATCACGCTACCGATGGGCTTTAGCAGTGGCAAGGAATACGCCGAGCTGGAATGGCCGATCGATATTTTGATTGCCGTGGTCTGGGTGGCGTATGCGGTGGTGTTCTTTGGCACGCTGATCAAGCGCAAGGTCTCGCATATTTACGTCGCCAACTGGTTCTACGGCGCATTCATTCTGACAGTTGCGCTACTACACATCGTGAACTCCGCCGCGATGCCGGCGACGCTGACAAAATCGTATTCTGCGTATACCGGCGTGCAAGACGCCATGATTCAGTGGTGGTACGGCCATAACGCGGTCGGTTTTTTCCTGACTGCCGGTTTCCTCGGCATGATGTATTACTTCATCCCCAAGCAGGCCGAGCGACCGGTGTACTCATACCGGCTATCCATCGTCCACTTCTGGGCGCTGATCTTCACCTATATGTGGGCCGGCCCGCACCATTTGCACTACACCGCGTTACCCGATTGGACACAGTCACTCGGCATGGTGTTTTCACTCATTTTATTAGCGCCGAGTTGGGGTGGCATGATCAACGGCATCATGACCCTGTCTGGCGCATGGCATAAATTACGAAGCGATCCGATTCTGAAATTTTTAATTGTGTCACTCTCATTCTACGGCATGTCGACCTTCGAAGGTCCGATGATGTCGATTAAAACGGTGAACGCGTTATCGCACTACACCGATTGGACAGTGGGCCATGTGCACTCAGGCGCGCTAGGTTGGGTGGGCCTGGTCTCTATGGGGTCCATCTATTACTTGCTGCCGCGCCTCTCGGGTAAAAAAGAGATGTGGAGCACGCAGCTGATCGAGGTGCATTTCTGGACCGCGACCATCGGTATCGTGTTGTATATCGCCTCTATGTGGATCGCAGGTGTGATGCAAGGCCTGATGTGGCGCGCCGTGAATGATGACGGCACCTTGACCTACAGCTTTGTCGAGAGTGTAAAAGCGACCTTCCCCTACTACGTTGTCCGTCTAGTCGGTGGTTTGCTCTACCTTGCGGGTATGTTGATCATGGCCTACAACATGTTCAAGACGGTGATGGACAGCAAGCCGGCGGATACCCGAATTCCTTTAATCGGCGCACACGCGTAACCGCGGGAGAGATCGATGAAACTGACACACGATGTGATTGAACGCAAGCCTTGGCTGCTGATTGTTTTAGTGCTGCTGGTGGTGAGCGTAGGTGGCCTGGTAGAAATCGTGCCGCTGTTCTTTCAGAAATCCACCACCGAGCCTGTGGCAGGGCTCACGCACTACAGCCCGCTGCGGCTTGCGGGTCGTGATATTTACGTGCGCGAGGGCTGCTACAACTGTCATTCGCAAATGATCCGCCCAATGCGTGCCGAGACCGAGCGTTATGGCCATTACTCGGTTGCTGGCGAGTTTGTGTACGACCGGCCGTTCCAGTGGGGCTCCAAGCGCACCGGGCCTGATCTGGCGCGGGTAGGTGGTCGCTACTCGGATGAGTGGCACCGCGCGCATCTGAATAATCCGCGTGATGTGGTACCCGAGTCGAATATGCCGGGCTATCCGTGGTTAGCGAGTACGGTGCTGGAACCGCAATCGATTGTGCCCAAGCTCAAAGCCTTGCAGCGTCTTGGTGATGGCTACACCGAAGAAGAGATTGCGGCAGCACCAAAAGCGCTCGAAGGCAAGACCGAGCAGGATGCCTTGATCGCCTATCTGCAGGGCCTTGGCATACAGATCAAGGCGCGGAGGTAGACATGGATTTCACTCGCTGGATATCAGATGCCCGCACCGTCATGACACTGCTGAGCTTGCTGACATTTATTGGCATTGTGTACTGGGCTTTCATCGTTCATCAAAAACAAGACTTTGACGAAGCTGCGATGCTGCCCTTCGCAGATGATGATCAAGATAACGGAAACCGCAAGCAGGAGCCAAACCATGGCTGACTTTATCAATGACTTTTGGGGTATCTACATCGCGATCCTGGTCGTGCTGTCGATTATTGGGTGCGCTTGGTTGCTGTGGTCACAGTCGAAGGTACAGGTCACCATACCGAAAGACGGAAAGGTGGGTACCACCGGCCATGTGTATGACGGATTAGAGGAGCTCAATAATCCGATGCCACGCTGGTGGATGTGGCTGTTCTATATCACCATTGTTTTCGGCGCGATTTACCTCGCCTTGTACCCGGGTCTCGGCGGCTTCGCCGGTAAACTCGGCTGGCAGTCAGCTGGGCAATACCAGGAAGAGATCAAACTCGCTGATGCTGAAATCGGCCCGATGTTCGAAAAATACAAGGCCACTGATCTCAAGGTACTTGCCGCAGATAGTAAAGCGCATGCCATGGGCGAGCGCCTGTTTCTTAATTACTGCGCGCAATGTCACGGCTCTGATGCACGTGGCAGCAAAGGCTACCCGAATTTAACCGATCGTGATTGGTTGCATGGGGGTGATCCCGATACGATCAAGCTCTCTATTCTAAAAGGCAGACATGGACAGATGCCACCGATGGGGGCTGCTGTCGGTTCGGAAAAAGATATCGAATCCGTCGCGCATTATGTGCTCTCCCTGTCGGGTTCGGCGCATGATGCAATCAAAGCGTCTACCGGCCGTGAAAAGTTTGCAGTATGTGCCGCCTGTCATGGTGCCGATGGCAAAGGTATGACCGCCATGGGTGCCCCGAATCTGACCGACAAGACATGGCTGTACGGTGGCAGTGCTAACAGCATCATGGAGACGATTCGGTTAGGCCGCAATAATGTGATGCCGGCCTTTGAAGACTTTTTGGGTGAGGCAAAGGTGCACTTGCTGGCAGCCTACGTGTGGGGATTGTCGAACAAACCCGAGCGTGCTGTAGCGGCGAGGTAGCTAACGCGTCATGGAGAATCCGTCACCAGAAGTCGCCGTCATTCACATGTATCAAGCGCGGCAAGAGATTTATCCGCGCGAGATACAGGGAAGATACGCCAGCCTGCGCTGGCTTTTTGTATGGCTGACGCAGTTGGTGTTCTATGGCCTTCCCTGGCTGCAGTGGAATGACCGGCAAGCGGTTTTGTTCGATCTGGGCGCCCGAAAATTTTATATTTTCGGGCTCGTGCTGTGGCCGCAAGACTTTATCTATCTGGCCGCGCTACTGATTATCTGCGCTTACTCGCTATTTCTTTTTACTGCAATTTTTGGCCGGGTATGGTGCGGCTTTGCTTGCCCACAAACCGTATATACAGAAATCTTCATGTGGTTCGAGCGCAAGATCGAGGGGGACCGTAGCACCCGCATGCGGCTGGATCGGCAGCCGATGTCATTGCAGAAGTTTTCTCGCAAAACCGCAAAGCATGTAGTGTGGATTGGTTTTGCGCTCTGGACCGGCTTCACCTTCGTCGGTTACTTCACCCCAATTCATGTGTTATCGCACGAGATTTTAAGACTCTCGCTCGGGCCGTGGGAGTGGTTCTGGGTACTGTTTTATGGCTTTGCGACTTACGGCAATGCGGGCTGGATGCGCGAGCAAGTCTGCAAATACATGTGCCCGTATGCGCGCTTTCAAAGCGCAATGTTCGATAAAGATTCGCTCATCATTACCTATGACAAACAGCGCGGTGAGCCGCGCGGTGCGCGCAGTAAAGCCGATGCTGCGGCGAGTCACACATCGGGCGACTGCATCGATTGCTCGATGTGCGTGCAGGTGTGCCCGACAGGTATCGATATTCGTAATGGCTTGCAGTATGAATGCATAGGCTGTGGCGCCTGTGTCGATGCCTGTAATAAGGTGATGGATAAGATCGGTTCAGCACATGGTCTGGTGCGTTTCTGGACCGATCATGCGATGACGCATCGCTGGACATCTGCGCAAATTCTGCGCCATGCATTTCGCCCCAGAGTGCTTATCTACAGCGCTATTCTGGTAGTGATTGCCACCGTCTTTTTCGGCACGCTGCTTGGGCGAACGCCGCTCAAGATGGATGTAATTCGCGATCGCGGCTCGCTCGGGCGCGAGGTAGAAGATGGCATGATCGAAAATGTCTACCGGCTTCAGATCATGAACACGGATGAGGCATCACATCGTTACAAGCTAAGCGTCGAGGGTATACCGGGTATCCATATTCAAGGCAGTGACGAGATCGCACTCTCAAGTACTGAATCGCGCGCAGTACCGGTATCGGTACGAACAAACGAAGGCCAGGGAGAGAAGGGCTCTAACAAGATTTATTTCACACTGACGACGATCGATGATCCGGCGATCTCGGTCAAAGAAAAAGCGGTATTTTTTGTGCCGCGCTGAGGAAGCAACCCATGCGAACAGAACTACCAGCAAAAGCATTCGTAGAGCCGTGGTACCGCCACCGCTGGCCGTGGCTATTAATGGCAGGGCCGGCTACCGTGTTGGTGGCGGGCTTCATCACGATGTGGATTTCTTTCTCCGGTGCCGATGCTTTGGTGGTGGACGATTATTACAAACAGGGTAAAGCAATCAATCAAGATTTACGCCGTGATAAAGCCGCCGCAACGCTGGGCTTATCGGCAAGCTTGCGCTACGACGCAGCAACTGGCGTATTGTCGGGGCAATTGATTGGCGCGCCGCAGGTGGGTACGGTCAAACTGCTGTTCGTTCATCCGACGGTACCGGCGAAGGATCTTCGGCTCTCGGTGTTGTTAAGCTCATCCGGTAGCTTCAGCGTTTCATTGCCCCTGCTGGAGCGTGCACGTTGGCAGGTGCAGCTGGAAGATGAAGCACGGCAGTGGCGGCTAAATGACAGCTGGTCCTGGCCGCAGCAGAAGAATATTCACCTACAACCGCAGAATTAATCAGCGCAGGGTAGTTGACCAACCCCGGTTAAACATAAAGCCAACCCGATTGGCATGGGGA
>VFQT010004522.1_pt1 | contig 11445 bp, 15 predicted proteins | sample 3512381 | NCBI WGS metagenome assembly VFQT01 (sample SAMN10412376, study PRJNA504923) | tailings metagenome | isolation source: Relicate 2 Philex TSF3 active mining site | place: Philippines: Tuba, Benguet | collected 2017-08-29 | reverse complement strand
GTCACAGCACTCAGTTGCGCGTGTTCGTGGACCCGGACTTGTTGCAGTACGACGAGGTATGGGCCGCGGCGGGGACGTGGAATGACGTGTTCCCGATCGCGCCGGATGATCTCGTTCGTGCCAGTGGCGCCGTCGCCACCGACCTGAAGCGGGTTTGACACCCGAGGCGTACACTCCAATCGTGGACGAGTGGAAAAACCCGAACGAGGATTGGCGTGGAGTCGACCTCACTCAGATTCGAGCCCAACTTCGGCTGTCTGTCGAAGACAGGGTTCGGCACATGGTCGAAGTCGCAAACGTTTTCATGGACGTTCGACTTCGTGCGCAAATGGTCGGTAAGTCCAAGGATCGATGAAGTTCGACCCTCGTGTGATTAGAGGAGTGGTCGGACTTCGATCAATCTGTTGCAGGCTTTTGAGGCTTCTGCAGCAAGTTGGTGGGCAATCGATTCGTTTTCCGTTTCGATAATCCAGAAGCCGGCCATGAATAGATCGGAGTCAACTGCCGGACGGTCAGCGACATTCCCGCGGCCGTCTCGATTGTCAAAGAGCTTCGCGCGATCGGGTGATGCGATTCCCGCTGCCATCACCCGATGTCCAGCCAGATCGATCTTGTCGTTGAAGTCATTGATTGCATTCGCCTCGTCGCGACTTGCAGGCACCGATCCAGTGCGATCAGCGATTACGGCAAAGAAGTAGCGCACGTTGCGAATGTAGCGGCAGGTTTGGAGTGGTGCTCAGACAATTAGGGTTGAGCCATGGCAGCAAAGAAAGTGACTGGCCCGGCCTCATATTTTCCGTCGATCGAAAAGAAGTACGGCAAGCCGATTTCGCACTGGAAGTCGATGCTCAAAAAAATGAAGGGTGCTCGGCATTCTGAGATGGTCGCCATGTTGAAAACCGACCACGGCCTCGGTCACGGGCATGCAAATGCGATTGTGGCCCATTTTCGTGCTGAAGAGGGCCTGAAGTAGCGAGTTGCACGTCATGAATGCAGACCGAAAGAGAAACGTGGCGAGGAGGCGGAAAGCTCAGTGTGCAGTTGCCCGAGGCGAGGTGGATCTTGCCGCATTTGCCGACAAGGACGAAGAATGGCGGAAAATTGGGCTCGCGTCACCGGCACGGAGAGCGCTGGTCAACGCGGGGTTCACGACGATGGAGCAATTGAAGAACAAAGATCGTGGTCGAATTGCGAAATTGCATGGCATGGGGCCGAATGCTCTTCTCAAGTTGGAAGCGGCACTCAAAGAGAGAGGCATGTCGCTAAAGGCGGGCAAGTAATTTTCTGAAGTTGAACGCTTGTATTTCTGCGAAATACGTGACTGCTCGACTCGTGATGAGGGGTCAGATGTCTTGCGCCTTGGATAGATCGGCAACGACGATCTTTGACATCTTCATCATGGCCTGAAATGCGAATTGGCTGTCGTAACCATCGAGTCCTTGTAGGGCACGGGTGAGCGCAGTTGGAATTACTTGCCAACTCACGCCCCAACGGTCCTTGCACCATCCACACATGCTTTCGCTGCCGCCACTGTTCACGATCGCATCCCAGATGCGGTCGACATCTTCCTGTGAATCGCAGGAAACTTGAAAACTCACGGCCTCGGTGTGGGGAAACTGCGGGCCACCGTTCAGCGCTGCAAATGGCATTCCAAAGAGTTCAAACTCGACGGTGAGTACTGAACCTGCCGGACGTTGTGCGTCGGCTTGGTAGTAACTGATCTCGCCCAATCGCGAATTGGGAAAAAGGTCTACATAGAAACGTGCTGCCTCGAGAGCTTCGGTATCGAACCAGAGAAAGGTGGTGAGACTTCGTGCAGCCATTTCGGAGATGCTAACGAAGCAAGTCGTTAGTGTGTTCTGGTGCCAGCTGTTTCCGACTTGGCTGCTCGAGCGTCCCGAAATGTCGAGATTCTCCAAAAGTTGAACAAGGCAACGCTCATTGTCGCGTGCTTCGTGTACGTGGGGATTATCGCGACAGCAATCTTCTATCGAGTTGGCCCGCTGGCTCTCTTCGCGTCGTGCATCATGCTTGCCGAAGTACTCGTTTTCCAATTCGTGAGGACTTGGTGTGACTTCTTGGAACGGAGCCAACACTGAGAACACCTGCGGGAATCCGACTGACACCTCACGCGTCAATCGGGTCAAGTGACGTGAAGAGACTCGACATTTCAGCAAGCTCGGGTCCATGCCTTCCTGAGGTCAACGAGTTTTGCCTCGTGGAGCACAAGGCTTCTGGCGCTCAGCGATCCTCGTAGTAAGTTCGCCGCGTGCAGATTCGTAAATTCGTAGTCACCGTTGAGGACATCAAGGCCGAGTCGGGTCGTGAGGTCGGCCGGTTGGTTCGTCGCGCTGTCGCTAGCGCGGTGATCGACAATCCGCTCGCCGGCAAACCAGGAGCGAACCTCGCCGAGATCGAAACCATGGGCGCGGAGATCTCCGGCCAATTGGCCGAGCGCGCACTTGCGGCGCTGGGTGTTGCCGCAGGGGAAGTGACCGCCTATGGCAAGGGTGCAATCGTTGGCACCGCTGGCGAGATCGAACACGCAGCCGCGTTGATCCACCCGCGTTTTGGTGCACCCGTACGCAAGGTGGTGGTGAAGGGCGACGACATCATTCCTTCCACGAAGAAGATCGGTGGCCCTGGCGCGCACATCACGGTGCCCATCACGAACAAGGACGACATCTGGTCGTTCGACGAGATGGACGCAATCGACGTGTGGATTCCCGATGCTCCGATGGCTCATGAGATCGTGGTGAGCGTGGCCCTCGCCGTGGGCGGACGACCCTTTGCGCGCACAAGGAAGCCATAATGAACTTCAAAGCGATGATTCTGCTCACCCGGCGCGCCGACATGACACATGAGCAGTACGAGCACTGGTGGTTGAACACTCACGTTCCGCTGGCAAAACAGTTGCCGGGCCTGCGCAAGGCGGTCTTCAACGTGGTGCAGAACCCGCAAGAGGGCGACCCCGACGGGATCACCGAGTTGTGGTTCGACTCACAGGAGGCATTCGAGTCGGCTTATGCCACCGAAATCGGGAAGCAAGTGGTCGCTGACTCGCTGGCCAATGTCTCGAGTCGTCGCCGCATGTTCGTCGACGAACATCGCGCCTTCGGCGGCTGAACTCTTACGAGGCGAGCGCTCCCGAAAACACCTGCCAAGCGAGCAGTGACTTGGCGACGAAGCTGAGCACGATGTACGCGCGCTCACCGCGCAGGTAATCCGCCCACTTGCCCTTGGCGCGGTATTGCAGCCACTGCACGATGGCGAAGCAGTTGAAGAAGATGAACAGCGACACGACGATGCCGTAGACGAACCCAGGCACGGTGGTGTCGGAAGGGCCCTTCGGCGAAAGCGTGTTGATCGCTATCGCCACCCAGGGCACTGCGCCTGCGATGCAGCCGAACCAGAAGGGGAGCAAGTCACCATCGCCAGGCGTGGCGTAACGCTCCTGCAGCCAGCCAAAGAGGATCATGCTGGCATTCACCCCAAAGATGGCGAGCAGGGCGATGTAGTCCGCCACGCCGTTCAGCTGCAGGATGATCACGATCATGATCGACGACGAGAGGGAGTACTCGATCCATCGATAGATGTTGATGTGCTGCTTCAGGCCCTCCACGTACTTGGGGAAAACAGCTGGCGAACTGACGAGGAAGTGGAAGAAGGCGGAGAGTGCCATGAACGCAGCAACCATGTAGCCAATGTTCAGGTTGAACAGATTGACCGGATCGGAGAAGTTGTCGGTGCCGGGCGCTTCGGTGAGATAGATGGCGCGAACGGGGAGTGACGCATCATTTGCCAGTAGCAGGATGGCGATGAATGAGACGAGGTGAAGAATCCCCGCCCAGCGATTCAATTTGCGCAGTTTGAGAAACCGAGTGTCCATGGGATCAGTTTCCCACCGCCAGGTGATTGCGGTGGGGATACATCGCAACCACCCGGCGGGGAAGTCTTAGCCAGGGCAGATCAGAAGTCGAGAATCTCGCCGAGGAGGCTCTTCGTCTTGCTCTTCTTGTACGGCTTGCCATGCTTGTCGTAACGCACCTTGTAACGGTCGTCGTCATCCCAATCGTCGTCATTGCGGTACTGGCGGTTGAGCGGGGCAGAGATGGTGGGGTTGCCTCCCGACGCTCGCTCGATGATCTTGTCGAGTTCGCCACGATCGAGCCACACGCCTCGGCACTCGGGGCAGTAGTCGATTTCCACTCCTTGGCGATCGGACATCACCAATGATGTGTCTGTGCAAGTAGGGCATTTCATGGCTCTCAGTTCCTTTCGTTGGGGTTGGATTTCCTGATGAAGATCTTCCGTAGCTCCTCCAGCCACAGAATGCTGGATGCGACGGCGATGCACACCAGCCATTGGCTGAGTGCAATCGAAGTGGTGTCAAAAAGACGCTGCATGAACCCGACGTGGGTGACACCGATCTGGAGCACCATCACGATGGTGAGTGCGATCCACAGCCATCGATTGCTGAAGGTGTGACGATTGAACACCGAATTGCGATCGCTGCGCACGTTCAAGATGTTGAAGAACTGGAACAACACGAACGTGTTGAACGCCATAGTTCCCGCCACGGTTGCAGTTCCCGCCTTCGCTGCCTCGCCAGGGGCTAGAGCAAGAACGAGCAGGGTGCCGATTGCCATGACGCCAGACGCGAAGGCGACGGCCGTCCACCTCTGTGGAGTGAGGATGCGTTCCTTCATCGGTCGCGGACGACGCCGCATGATGTCGGACTCGGCTTTGTCCAGGCCGAGAGCCATCGCTGGCGGACCATCCATGATGATGTTCACCCACAGGATGGCGATCGCGGCAAAGGGCTTACCGCCGGCGATGCCAAGGGCCGAGGCGGCGAGGAACAGGAGAGCAAAGCCAAGTGTCGTGCTCAATTGGAATCGCACGAACTTGACGATGTTGTCGTAGATCGTGCGGCCGCGCTTGACGGCGCCGACGATGGTGGCGAAGTTGTCGTCGGCCAGCACCATGGTGGCGGCCTCTTTCGTCACTTCCGTCCCGGTGATTCCCATGGCTACGCCGATGTCGGCCTTCTTCAGCGCCGGTGCGTCGTTCACGCCATCTCCGGTCATCGACACGACGTTTCCCTTTCGCTGAAGAGCGGCAACCAAGCGCAACTTGTGTTCGGGTGCCACACGGGCGAATACCGAGATGTCATCGATCCGTCGATCGAGTTCAGCGTCGTCCATCGCATCCAAGTCGGCACCCGTCACGGCATGAACCTGACCGTCGGTGAGTTCGAGCTCGCGACCAATCGCCTGTGCGGTGACGGCGTGGTCGCCCGTGATCATCTTCACCGCGATTCCAGCCTGGCGCGCCTCGGCGATGGCAAGCCTCGCCTCGGGTCGGGGAGGATCGACGATGCCGACGAGTGCGATCACCACGAGGTCGCCAATCAACTCGGCGGGGTCGACGCCGCTTGCACGAAACTCATCCCAGGATTCGGGTGTGAAGTCGCGCTGGGCAACGGCGAGCACGCGCAAACCTTCGTCGGCAAGTCGGTCGTTGTGAGTCATCAACTTGGGACGCGCGACAGAAATTGGTTCTGCTGCTCCGTCGGGCCCGATCACCGACTTGGCCCTTCCGAGGATGACGTCGGGCGCACCCTTGACGAACATCCGCACTACTTGCTCGCCGCTCGAGTCGGCAATGTTGTGGAAGGTGGCCATCACTTTGGTCGCCGAATCGAAGGGCACTTCGGCCAAACGTGGGTGATGCGCACGCAGCGCCGTCACATCAAGCCCTCCCTTTGACGCCAACGCAACGAGGGCACCCTCGGTGGGGTCACCAACGAGCGTCCATTTGCCGTCTTCGAATCTCGTCACTGCGTCGCTGCACAGAGCCATGCCGAGAAGAGCATTGGCCAAGGTGAAGGGAGCGTCGTCGGATTCGTGGCTGATGGAACCTTCCGGTGAGTAGCCCTCACCAGTGATGTGCAGTTCGCGCTCCTGCACGATGAGTCGACGCGCCGTCATCTCGTTCAACGTCAAGGTGCCCGTCTTGTCGGAGCAAATGATGCTCGTGCAACCAAGTGTCTCCACGCTGGCCAACCGCTTCACGATGGCGTTGTTGCGGGCCATCTTCGCTACGCCGATCGCCAGCGTGACTGCGGTGACGGCGGGGAGTCCCTCGGGAATGGTGGCTACTGCGAGTGCGACGGCGAGGTTGAGCAGATCGGCAATGCCATCGCCACGCAACAATCCGATACCGATCACGGCTGCAACGATCAATCCCGACAATTTGGCGAGACTGTGCGCGAGACCCTCTAACTGCTTCTGAAGCGGAGACTTATCGGTCTCCGTTGATCCAAGCAGGCCGGCGATCGCACCCATCTCGGTGTTCATCCCCGTCGCGGTCACCAGAATCTCGCCTCTGCCTCGCGTGACCGTCGTATTCATGAACGCCATGCACGTGCGGTCTCCCAGTGCTGCATCGGCACGATTGACGACGTCGACCGACTTGGCGACGGGTTGACTTTCACCAGTCAGTGCCGCCTCTTCGACTTCAAGGTTCGCGGCGAGCAACACGCGACCATCGGCGGGCACGCGATCGCCAGCCTCGACGAGCACAATGTCGCCAGGGACGACGTCAGTCGTCGGGATGAGCAATGTCTCACCACCTCGTTTGACTCGAGCGTTCGCAGTCAACATCTTCTTCAACGCGTCGAGGGAGGCCTCTGCGCGATTCTCTTGGATGAATCCGATGACGGCGTTGAGCAAGACCACGACGAGAACCACGATCGGTGTCTTCAGTTCACCCGATACGACGAAGCTCACTACCGCGGCGACGAGAAGAATGATGATCAGGACATCACGGAACTGATCCAGGAATCGCAGGATCCCTGGGCGGCGTTTCGTCTCGGCAAGCTTGTTCGGGCCGTGCTCCTGGAGTCGATCAGCCGCCACGCCGGGGGAGATGCCGGTGGAGGTGTCAACATCGAAATGAGCCGCCACCTCGGATGCCGCAAGCGTGTGGTGCGGGGCGTGCGTGGGGGAGGACGTGCGAACGGCGGACATGGGGCTCCTTCGGATCGATGCTGATTTCCGAAAGTCTCTCCCTTTCCATCGGGCCGGGCCGAAGCCGTACTGACGACGCCGATGCGCAACTTGCGTTGCGGGGATACTCCCCTTCAGCCCAAAATCCTAACGGTGGTGCCTGCTTGGTGCCGAGCCGAGCAAGAAATGCAGTGAGTTTCTAGCGAACGGTGTTGAACTCGAAGGCCAGCGCGGGAGCCTGGCCAGAGCCGTCGGGACATGTTTTTGGCGCGTATCCCACGGGGTTGAACCCTGCCCGCTTGGCAGCGGCTTGCGAAGCAATGTTGGTCTCGGCAATTTCGGCTCGCAGGAAGCGCACTCCCTCGATCAGTGCAGCAATTGATGTCAGAGTCTTCAGGGCCGTCGATGCGGCTCCACGCTTCCTTCCCCATGGAGCCACCCAATAACCGACCGTTGCGACACCATTCTCGATGTGATGGATTGAAGCAACGCCGACAGGTTCACCACTGGCGAAATCCTGAATCACGCGAACGAGGTGTTCGTTGCTTCCGCCTTCCACGAATGATCGAGCATGGTCGAGGGTGTAGGGGCGCGGAACGACTGTCCAGCGTTGAATTTCGGTGTCTTGGCAGGCACGAAAGATCCACTCGGCATCTCCTGGCTCGAGTGGTCTGAGGAGATGTGGCAGCAACTCGAAGTAGATCTGCACCACCGAGGTGTCGTCAGTGATGGTTTCGCCCGCGCTTGTCCAATATGCGAAGTGGCTGGCACGAAAGTCTGCTGCACTGAGGTCTCCTTCAGCCTCGGCAAGGGCAAATTCGTCTGGAACGTCAGCAAATCGACTGATCTCGGTACGAGTGACGCGCAGAGTCGCGACATGCCGACCTTCGTTATCGACCATGGCCAGGCTCTCGCCGACGAATTCGACTGGTTCGCCCTCCTTTTCGTAGTCGCTCAGCAGGCCTGCAGTAGCGCGCTTGTTGCCGTTAAGAACGAAGTCGATGAGCTTGTTCCGACTTTCTCCTGGATTACCGAACTCAATGGTTCGCAAATCGTTAACTCGCGGAAACATCGTGTGAAGAGTAATGGTCGGATGTGCGTCGAGGTACGGCCTAGGTTGGAGAGGTGGATTTCGTTCCTGATCTCGCCGTCGACGCGCCGTTGTGGTTGGCATTGCTCACCGTAGGAGTAAATGCGGCGGTCGGTTCTTTGCGTGCAGCGAAAGAAGAGGCACGCCAGTGGGACATCGTTGGCCTCACCACGTTCGGTTTGTTGATGGGGCTGGGGGGCGGATTCATCCGTGACTTCCTGATCGGCAATCTGCCGGTCGAGAGCTTGCGGACGCCCTGGTATCTGGTGACCGTGCTCGCCGTGATTCTCTTCGTGTTGGTATTGGGCGACGTGATTTCCCGCGCCCGACTGCTCGTGGCTCTGCTCAACGCTCTTGCGCTTGGACTCTTTGCCATCACGGGAACGGCGTACGCATTGCGTGACGGTTTGCCGGTGATCTCGGCGGTGTTCGTTGGCGTGGTGTCGGCAGTGGGCGGTGGAGTGCTCGTCTCGGTGATGAAGGACGAAGTGCCGGGAATTCTCTTGACGAGTGCGCCGAACGCATTGGTGGCGCTCTTGGTCTCAATCGTCTATGCGGCGGTTCACGTGTGGGACTCGCGGATGGCCGGTGTCGCCGCGATTGTCGTAGCGATCGCCACCTATGGGCTCACTCGTGTCCTTGGTATCCGCACTCGCCGAGCAGTCGATGCATCAGCGCTGTTGCTGACTCGTTCCAAGCGCAAGTGACGCTGCGATGAGGCGATCGCCGATCGATACCTATCTGAAGCGGTTCACGGGAGATCAGTTTGATTCTCTGTCTGCACTTCGCGATCAACTGCGAGAGTTGCTCCCCGAGGCCGAAGAGTGTCTCAGCTACAAAATGCCATGTTTCAAAGTGGATGGGAAAGCGGTCGCTGGTTTTGACGGATTCAAGAACCACAACTCGTACTTTCCCCATAGCGGCAACATCGTCGACTCGATTGGAGATTTGCCTGCATGGTGTGAGGTATCGCGCGGAACGCTTCGCTTTCCCGTCGACAAACATCTTTCGAAGACGCTCGTGAAGAAACTCGTGCGTGCTCGGCGACGCGAAATCTCGGAGAGGGGTCGCTAATCATGTTCTTGGAGCGTGCGGCACTGTTGGTTTCGTCTTATGACGAGGGCATTCGATTCTTCGTAAATGCCCTGGGCTTCGAGTTGCTCCAGGACGAATCAGGTGTGGACGAGTTCGGAAAACCACGGCGCTGGGTGGTAGTCGCTCCTCCCGGCGGTCAGGCAAGCATCGTGATTACGGAAGCCAAGACCGACGAGGATCGTTCCCGCATCGGCAGCCAAGTGGGAGGTCGAGTGGGATTCTTCCTACGTGTGGACGACTTCGATGCTCAGTACTCACGGATGGTAGATGCCGGCGTGCGATTCGTGACGCAGCCACGGGACGAGCCGTATGGACGCGTGGCGATTTTCGAGGATCTCTCGGGAAATCGTTGGGACCTGCTCGGTCCCGTTCCCGCCCTCTAGTCATCGTTGCGACGTCGCCGAATTCCCACCGAGACGATGGTGGCGGGAATGAAGAATGCACGGGCGGGAACCGACACTTCCGTCCATGGCTTCTCCATCAGTGGGGCGTGCCAAGCGCGAATTCGGTAGACGAGGAAGAGCACGATCGCTCCGTGCAACACGATGATCGACCAGACGAAACCGTCGGTGCCGAGCGCATCCATGAATAGTGCAGCGATGATCGGCCCGATCATCGCGCCGAATCCGTACAGCGTCACCAACTTGGACGCGACCGCGTTGAGATGCTCTTCGGAAATCCAGTCGTTGGTGTACGAACCGGCAACGGCATAGAGCGGTGCACTGAAGCCGCCCATGACGAGCACGATTGCCATGGTCGACCAGCTCGTCACTGGTTGTGAGAACAACAGCGCCGCTGAGCCCATGGTGCCGAGGCAGGCCACCACACCGATGACGCGGCGGTCGATCTGATCTGATGCCGCAGAGATCGGCCAGCTCATCACCATGCCGCCGATCTGGATGGCGGCAAGGAACACGCCGACGCGACCGATGCTCAATCCTTCGCGGGTGGCATAGATGGCAGCAAGGCCGAGCATGCCGCCATGCGCGAGACCGACGAGGACCATCGTGCCCATGCCCGTGGGGACGGTGCGGGCAAGTTCCTTCATCGACATGGGGGAGACCTTCTCCGCTTGAGGAGTGGTGGCCTGTTCCGACATGGCAACGGGAATTACTGCGAGCGACATGACCACTGCAGAGATCGCGAACCCGGTGATCGATCGTGCATCGAAACTGAACACGAGCAACTGACCGATGCCATACAAACCAACGACGAGTCCGGAGTACACCGCAAGTAGACGGCCCCTGAAGGTGTTGGTTGCTAAACCGTGCAGCCACGACTCGGCGACCACATAAATTCCGGCGAAGCAGAAACCGGTGATCAACCGCATCGCAATCCACACGATCGGTTGATCGGTGAGACCGGCGACGATCACCGCCGACGAGGTGAGCGCGGCCAACGCGGCATAGGCGCGGATGTGGCCCACTTGTGCAAGTGCGCGCAACGTGTACCACGAACCGAGAAGGAAGCCTGCGTAATACGAGGTCCCGAGTGAGCCGCTGATGATCGTCGGCAGATCTTCAAGTTCGGCGCGGACGCCGAGCAGGGTGCTGAAGATGCCGCCCGAGAGCATCACCAAGCTCAGTCCGGCGAATAGGCCCCATGTCGAGAGCATGATCGAGCGGCGAAGCGGTGAAAGCGGCTTGAAGAGGGGCACCGATGTAGTCAAGCAGGTTCGCCGTAGCGAAGCCCGTCACCGTGAAGTTTTGTCGCCGATCAATTCTTCGACGGGACGAAGAAGTCGTCGTGCGAAAACTGCGGAGGCCATCGTCGCTACAGCAGCGACGATGAATGGCGCACGCACATCGAAGATTCGTGCGAGAACACCGCCGAAGAGTGCGCCGAATGGTACGACACCCCACGAGATCATGCGGAAGGCTGCGTTCATTCGGCCGAGAAGTCGATCCGGCGTGAATTGTTGGCGCAGTGTGGAGTTGACGGCGATCCAGAGACCGGTACCGAAACCGAGCAGCGCATTCATCGAGATGGCGAAGATCGGATGAATGGCGAACGCGAGCCCCACGGTAGCGATACCCCACAGCCACATCGAGATCGTGATGGTGCGGGTAAAGCCGAACCGGCGGGTAGTGGCATCGACGAAGAACCTGCTGGTGACGGTGCCGAGGGCGGCACCGATGGAAAGCGCGGTAAAGACGATTTCGCCACTGTCGAGCAGTTCCTCTACATAGAGGACGAACAGCGAGGCAGCAGCGAAATAGAAGAAGTTGATGACGGCAACAATTTCCG
>VFQT010004517.1_pt1 | contig 11466 bp, 4 predicted proteins | sample 3512381 | NCBI WGS metagenome assembly VFQT01 (sample SAMN10412376, study PRJNA504923) | tailings metagenome | isolation source: Relicate 2 Philex TSF3 active mining site | place: Philippines: Tuba, Benguet | collected 2017-08-29 | reverse complement strand
AAGCCAGAGATAATCCGTGGGTGATGCGTACCGACAAGACGGTCAGAGTAATCGACAGCACAATCATGACGATTGCCACCAACACCGGATAGTCTGTAGTGCCGTCAGAGGTGGTGTACATGGTGTTGATGACTGCCTGTACAACAGCAATACCGACGATGTACAACAACCAGATGCGTGGTTTGCGGATAATGTCAAGCATGACCAGGGTGCTGTAGATGGGGATGATCGAAGCCCAACCCGGTTGGCCGGCCTTGGTGTAGATGCGCCACTGGCTGATGACGGTGATGATCCATACGATGAGTAATACACCACCAACACACAGCACTAAAAACATGCTTGCTAAAAAGAGGCTGGCAAGGGTTTCGGTGATAGGAGGTTCTTGGAATGTAAACATCTGTGTATCCTTTGACTTATTACGTTTGACTACAGCGTCACGTTGCGAGGATTATATTGATATTGTGCGCGACCAAATCCGAGGATGGGGATGAAAACGAACGGCAAAAAGATCATACCTGCAGTGAATGCGGCGGTTTTGCCAAAAGCCAATGATAACCCATGTATGATACGTACCCCGAGGACAAGGTTGATGATGTATACCGCAAAACTTGCTACTCCAACGAGCACGGGCATCAGCGTCGTGGTGCTTTCGTCATTATTGAAGAAAAATATGACGGTCATGTTCATCACAAACTGTAGTACGATGGCACCTATCATGTACCCCAGCCACATACGTGGTTTGCGGATGATGTCGAGCAGTACCAAGATATTGTAGATTGGTACAAACACGGCCCATCCGGGCTGCCCTGCTTTGGTGTAGAGCTTCCATTGCGCGACAGCAATGACGATAAACGCTGCGAACATGATGGCGTATACGACCAAAATCGACCCGATCAGCCATACCCAGAACACGCTATCATCTGGTGTGGTTGCTTGAAAAATTGTTAGCATCATATTCCTTGACCGGATGTTCGATTGTTCCTGATTATACCATTATATTGGTATACGGAATGTTTGGGGTTTTGCTATAATATGCGCTGTGCTGTAGCGTGCAGATTATGGTTTATTGTGAGGAATTTTTGATCCTCAAAAGGAAATGATGATGGATGTGTCTGTATTATTGAGTAGTCAGAATCTCATTACGCTGGTAACGTTGGCACTCCTCGAAATCGTACTTGGCATTGACAATGTGATTTTCATTGCGATTTTGGCAGGGCGATTGCCTGCAGATCAGCAGCAGCGTGCCCGGCAAATCGGATTGTTGATGGCATTAGGCACACGCGTGCTGTTGTTGTTGTCGTTGACATGGATTATGAGTCTGGTCGAGCCGTTGTTTGCCATAGCCGGGCGAGCCGTATCAGGTCGTGATTTGATTTTGTTGGTCGGTGGTTTGTTTTTGCTGGCCAAAAGCACCATGGAGATGCATCATAGCCTTGAAGGGCATACTGAATCACAGTCAACCAAAGCAGTCACGAGTTTTTTGAGTGTGGTCACGCAAATTGCAGTCCTCGATATCGTGTTTTCGTTGGATTCAGTGATTACGGCGGTAGGATTGGCCGATGAAATTGTCATCATGATTATTGCGATTGTGATTGCGGTGGCAGTGATGATGGTTTTTGCGGAGTCGCTGAGCGCATTTATCGAGCGTCATCCCACCATTAAAATGCTCGCATTGTCGTTTTTGTTGCTGATCGGCATGTCGTTGGTGGCCGAGGGGTTGCACTTCCACATCGACAAGGCTTATATCTACTTTGCAATGGCGTTTTCGGTGTTTGTTGAATTGCTGAACATCCGGATGCGGGCTGGTCAACCGGTGCAACTGCATCGGAATACTCCGGGTGGTGAGGGATAGTATATGCGGTATCGTGAATTGGGACGTACGGGTTTTGCTGCATCGGTATTAGGGGCTGGTGATCTTGCCGATCGGGCTTTACCCATGGCCGAATGTGTGCAGACATTACAACGGGCTCTGGCTGCTGGTATCAATGTGGTTGACACTGCACCCGGTTACGAAGATGGGTATTCTGAGCAAATCGTCGGTCAAGCAGTGGCCCACCAACGCGAGAGCACGTTTGTGGTGACCAAAATCGATGATTTCGAGCGACCGTTGCGTGACCAATTACGCGAATCATTGGATCGTCTGCAAATGACATATGTGGACGGGTATGTATTCCATGGATTGTCTGATATGCCGACCTACGAACGACTGCTCGCACAGGGCTATTTTGCTGAACTTGATGCCCTAAAACGCGAAGGGCTTGTGCGATTTGGTGGAATATCGTCACATCATCCAGATGTGTTGGCTGCTGCAGTACATGCTGGTTTGTGTGATATCGCCATGTTTCCGATTGGGGCATTCGTCGACGAGCGCTATGTGCGAGATACACTGCCGATGTGCCGTGAGCGCCACGTGGGCACGATTTGTTTCAAAACATTCGGGGCTGGCAAACTAGTGGCCAATACGACCGGTTATGGCCAGCCGCTGGTACAACGGCCGCGAGGTAAGTTGTCGTCGGGCGGGCAAGACATCCAGGCAGACACTGCAGACTCGATCAATGTGAGTGTGGCGGATTGTGTGTATTACACGCTCACGGTCGATCCAGATGTGGCCTTGTTGGGGATGAGCTTTGCCAATGAGCAAGATGCGGCACTGGCCGCCTATGCTTCGTATGTGCCACTCAGTGACGTGCAAATGCGTGATATTGAGGTGCGTGCACAACAGGCTCGTGCAGGCAAAGGTCCGTGTTGGTGGAACCCGGATCCAGACGCGTAATTGTACGGTATGTCCAGAAATGTCGACGCCCCCTGCACATGTGCAGGGGGCGTCGTGTGTGGGAATGCATTAACGAGACCACGGATTGGCGAGTGGGAGGAGCGGTGTGGGGTAGCTCGCACGGTTGCGATTGACCGACACGGCGAATTCCATGCCTGCTCCGATGTAGGTGAATTCCTTGAGCACATATGCGCTCGTGGTGCGGCTACGGTCGACGCAGCGGTAGCTGGCACCGCTGGCAACGCCGCCTGTTGCAGTGACGTTGCGACAGGCTGGTACGGGTCGCAGTTTGCCCTTGTCGTCTACGCGATAGATACGGTACTTCCAGGTGTTGATTTCGCTGCCGGTAGCCCATTCGATGACTGTGCCAGTGGCAGTACGCCGTGCCTGGAGTGACAGCAGTGTAATGGCTGTCGGGCGTTGACCGATGATATCCTCGGTGGGGTCATCGGGTGTGGTACTTTCAGGATCGTCTGTCGGGATGGGTGGTTGACCCGGCTCGATGACGAGGGCTTGGTTCGAAATGGTCCCTGAAGCTCCGGCGTTGACTTGGGCACGATAGGTGACTGTGGCGGTATCGCCCACGTTGAGATCGTTGAGGTGGACTTCGACGCGGTTGTCGCCGAGTGTCGACCCGGTCACAATGGTGCCGTTGGTGGTCTGCACCGAGCTGTTGACGAGTGTGGTCTTGGCGTCGAGTGTGTCTGAGATGACACCACCGACAAAGACATTGCCACCCACATTGGTTGCAGTAATTCGATATTGGATGACATCACCGGGGTCGATGAGACCGTCACGGTCAGCATCGACGACCAGTGAGGCACTCTTGACTGGGTCAAGGAACGCGCCAGCACCGAGGAATTCAGCGGTCGGATCGTCGACTGGTCCTTGCTCTGGGTCGTCACTAAGCACCGTGTATACGCGGGTCGTGATTGCCTTGGGGAGACTCTTGATATTAGCTGCTCGTGTGCGTTGACCCCCATTGAAGGTGATCTTGGACTGGTGGACGATTTTGCGAGTGTCAATGGGCACGAGCGGAGATTTGATGACGGCATCGTATGCAATCATGACGACACCAGTTTGGGCTGGTATGGTACCAACATCGACTTGCCAGAAGGTGTCACCTGGTGTATTACCGGTCACGATGGTGCCTTGGCTTGTCGTCACACTACCAATGACCAAGCTTGTATTGGCCTCGAGGGTGTCAGTAATCCAGGTGTTGATAGCCTCGACAATACCATGGTTGTGCACGGTGAGTACATAGCGAATGGTGTCGCCTGAATTCAAATACCCAGTATTATCTGAGTCGATCAGCATATCGCCATCGAGGAAGGAGTCGACGTACGGGTCGAACCCGAGAATGGTGAGTGTTGGGTCAGGTACATTGTATGTCTCCGGGTCGTCGGAAAGCGTCGGGACCACATTATCTGAGGTGGCGGTACCCTGAGTAGACAAGTACATGACACGCGTCGAAATCGTACGCTTGATGAGTACTTTGTATGAAATTGTGACCGATGTTCCCGGAGGAATGTCACCCAGTGATACGCTGACACTGGTCTGGCGCGAGCGATTGCCACTGGTGACGATGCCTTGGCTGGGGACCACACTGCCGATGATGAGCGTACTATTGGGGTCTGGCGAAACCTCAAATACTACGTTTTCGGCAGTAATGACACCGGTATTGAACACTTCTACTGTGTACCCGAGGGTATCGCCACCACTGGCGATGCCAGAGTTATCTGCATCAATGAGCAGTGCATCATCGAGTGTCACAAAGAGATGTGCCTTGGGTGTTACATAGACGACGGTTGGCTTAGGAATCTGTGGCGTGAGTGGGCCAGCAGATTTGAAACGTGGATAGTTGTCGGCTGTGAAAATAGCCTGGTTGTCGACAGAATCTTTAGCAGGATTGATGCCGATATTGATAGTGACACGGTAGCTGATTGTGGCAGTTTCGCCAGGGGGCAAATCGCCGATATCAGCATAGATGCTCTGGCCGACAATTGTCGAAGTCCCTTGTGAGACACGGTTGCTGCTCGCCACGAACGTGGTGTCGATGTCGATCGTGTCGGTCATGACAATGTTGAGGGCATCGTCACCACCGATGTTATTTACCTCGATGATGTACTGGAGCTCGTCACCAGGTGACACAATACCATCACCATCATTGTCACTGCTCAGTATCGCCTGTTTGATACTCGTCAGAACCGGCTTAGCACTAATCGGCACGCGAGTCGGATCATCGGGCATGTTGGTGTTGGGGTCATCCGATAGTACGGGTGGGGCGTTGCTTGACGTAATATTTGCCTGATTGACCAAATGGGTTACACCGGCTGGTACTGCCACAATGTATGAAACAGTGGCGGATTCACCTGATGCAAGTGCCCCGATGTCGACCAAGATGTTGCGATCACCGGTGGTGTTGCCTTTTTTGACGAGACCACGGGATGTTGAGACGGTGCCTTCTTCGAGATCGCTATTCAGATCAGGAACATCTGACAAGACGACTTTTTGGGCAGTAGCATTGCCAGCATTGCGGATACTGATGGTGTAGAGCACACGATCATTGGCATCGGCGACACCGTTGGTATTGAAGTCTTCAAACAGTTTGGCAGTTTTGGCTGCTTTGATCAACGGATTGCCTGTGACCGGTAAGCTAGTGGGGTCTTGCGATCCTGGTGGTACTGGATCATCTGTGGGCACATCTGGGTGATTGGTGCTGGTGACAATGGCTTGATTGGTTACCTCGCGCACATTGGGATCAAGTGGTGATGCAATGCGGGCTAGGTAGGTGATTGTCACCTGACGCCGTACCGGCAATGTGCCGATGAAGACTTCTACCGAGCTGTCAGCATTTGCGTTGCCGACCACCACGTTGCCGACAGTGGTGCGCACACTGCCTGCGATGAGGTCAGTGTTGCTGTCGAGCATGTCGGTGACTTGTACTCCGGTAGCGTCCGCATTACCCATATTGCGGATGACAACCTGGTAGGCGATGACGTCTCCGGCACTGGTATAGCCGTTGTTGTCGAGATCTTGGTCGAGTCCGACTTGTTTCTCGGCGATGACGTTCGGAGAGCTATCGACGTAGACCACCGTGGGATCCTTGGGTGCTGGTGTGGTCGGGTCATCGCTGAGGAGCATGGGTGTTTCTTTGGCCTTGACGATGGCCTGATTACGCACCTCTTTGTAGCCACTTGGCATGGGGTTGGCAATCCGCGCCACATAGGTCAGTGAAACCATTCCATTGGGTGGTATAGCTCCCAATGTTGCGGTTACCACGTCTGGATTACTATCGATGCCACCCGCACTGCCAGTACTGGCTAGTATTGGCTGATATCCAAATTCATGTTGTCATCAAGGGTGTCGGTGAGTACAGTCGACGTGGCAGTACTCTGACCGACGTTGCGGATCGTGATGGTATAGCGCAGGTCGTCGCCGGCGCTAATGGCACCGTTGCCGTCGTTGTCGGTGTCGAGTGATGCACGTTTGGTGACATTGAGGATGGGCCCGGCGACGACAGGGAAGATGGTCGGGTCATCGTTCAAGATGGTTGTGGGGTCATCGCTGAATACCTGTGGTGCATTGTCACAGCGTGCCGTGGCCTGGTTTTCGACCAAGGTGACACCCAATGGGATGGGGGATACCAATTTGACACGGTATGAGGCGGTGACCTGCGCGTTGACCGGCAGTGGCCCGACATCGATGGCAATGTTGCGGTCACCTGAGGTGTTCCCGAGTGTGACCGTTCCCAGTGAAGTTTTGACACTGCCATTGATGAGTATCGACGCCGAATGGGGCACGTCGCTGATGCGGGTGTTGATGGCCGCAGCTTTGCCGGTATTCACCAAGGCGAGCAGGTATTCGAGGGTGTCGCCGGCCTGAGCAAAACCGTCACCATTGACGTCCACAACCAATGCCGATCGCTTGGTGAGTCGGAGTACGGGGTCAAGGTCGAGCGGATAAATCGTCGGGTCTTGAGGTGTGCTGGTATTGGGATCATCAGTTGGTACCGATGGGATCCCCGTACCACGTACTGTGCCCTGGTTGATGATATTGGTCACACCGTTCGGGATTGGTGAATTGACGGTGACCTGATAGCCCAACGATATCGTGGTGTTGCGGGCCAGTGTGCCGATATTCCAATTGATGACGCTACGACCGCCACTGGTGGCGACGGTACCACTGCCAGTGCTGGTTTGAATAGAAGCATTGACATACGTGGTTGCAGAGTCGATGGGGTCTTCGTAGACCAGGTTTTGGGCCGAACTACCGCCCACATTGCTGATGTTGACGACATAGCCAAGAGTGTCGCCGGCGTCGGCGATACCGTCGCCATCAACGTCGTTGATGAGTGATACCTGTTTGGTGGCTGTAATTTCGGGATTGCCCGAAACGTTGACACGTGTTGGGTCACCACCTGGTGTCGTAGTGGGATCGTCGCTCAGTACAGATGGTGTGTTGGTGCTGGTGACCAAGGCTTGGTTGACGACTGCAGTGACACCGGCAGGTAATGGCGACCGCACGGTGGCCCGGTAGGTGAGTTCTACCTTGTCGCCAGCCCGGATGCTGCCAATGGTGGCGTTGATGCGGTCTGCATTGCCGCTAATGGTGCCACGAGCGGTGCCTTGACTAATCACGATACTGGTCACATCCAATATGAGTGCAGTATCGAGAGTATCGGTGAGTGTAGTGCCCGACGAATCTGCTGAGCCAATGTTTTGGACGAGAATACGGTAGCTCAGCACGTCACCGGCATTGGTGGTGCCATTGGCGTTGACGTCGGTAGCGAGCAGGGCAGCCTTGGTGACAATCAGCGCAGGTGCTGGCAAGACCGGGCGACGTGTCAGCATGCGTGGTGTCGGGAAGCGCGGATCAGTTGATAGTGTTGGTGGTAATTCGTTGGTATTGACCACGGCTTGGTTTTGGATGTCAGAGACACCGGGCTGTAGAGGCACGTTGACGTTGACTTTGTATGAAATCGTAGCACTGGCTCCCGAGGGAATTGCTCCAATGTTGACATCGATACTGGTGTCGCCTGCCGTGTTGCCGGTGGTGACACTGCCCAGCGATGTGTGCACCGATCCTACCACCAATTCGGTGTTCATGTCGGGGGTGTCAGTAAAGGTGCCTACGGTAGCATCGTCATTGCCACGATTTTCGATGGTAACCGTGTAGGCAACTTCATCTCCTTCGCTAATTGCTCCGTCACCGTTGCGGTCATTCGAGAGGTAAGAATCCTTTTCGACGACAATCAACGGTGCGACGACGAGCGGAGTGATTGTGGGGTCATCGGTGGTCGATGTGTCAGGATCATCGGTGGGTACTGTGGGCAAGCTGGTGGCATCGACGCGCCCTTGATTGCTGACGTTGTTGACCCCTGCAGGAATAGTGCTTGCTACTGCCACGCGGAAGGTGATATCGACACTTGTGCCGGCGGGAATTGCCCCCACAGCCACCCGCACAGCGGTGTGACCGGCAGTATTGCCAGTGGTCACCGTGCCTGCGGTCGTGGTCACACTGCCGACGATGAGCGATGTATTGCTATCTGGGTTGTCGTTGAATACCACACTCGTGGCCGTGGCATTGCCTGTGTTGTTGATGGTGATGCGATACAAAAGCACGTCACTGGGGTCTGCCATGCCATTGCTATTGGCATCTGCAAACAAGATGTCTTGTTTGGTTGCAGTCAGCTTGGGTCGGTTCGTCATGTTGAACTTGGTCGGATTGCGTGGACCAGCGACTTTGGGGTCATCGGTGGGCACATCGGGATGATTGGTGCTCGAGAAGAGCCCTTGATTGACGAGTTCGTTGACCTGTGTCGTGATGAGTACCTGGTAATCGATGGTGGCATCACTGCCAGGGATCAGGTCTCCGACCTGTACTTCGATGGTACTGTCACTACCGGTATTGCCTACGATGACCGTGCCAATGTCGGTTTTGACGGTGCCAGTGATGAGTGTGCTTGCGCTGTCTGGGATGTCTTTGTAGAGCACATCTAGGGCGGTTGCATTGCCACTGTTTTTGATGTTGACCGAATACCCGATGATATCGCCCAAGTTTGGATAGCCGTTGCTGTCACGATCGTCGAGCAAGTATGACTGCTTGGTCGTGATGAGGTTGGGCAGGTTGTCTACCGACAACTGGGTGGGATCCTTGGGAGTTGTTGTCGCAGGGTCATCCGTCACGGTGGGTGGAATGTTGATTCCGGTAATGATGGCCTGATTGTTGACAGTCTTCACCCCTGCCGGTACTGGATTGTTGATGGTGGCACGGAACGATAATGTGACCGAGTTGCCCTTGGCGATGGTGCCTACGTCGTAGACCACAACATCTCGTGCACCGCTCGTGTCTTCTGTTGCCGTACCTTGTGAGGTCTTGGCACTGCTGCCTACGAGTGTGATATTGGCATCGAGGGTATCAGTGACAATGACATTGATAGCACTAATTGTGCCCACACTATCGAGGGTCAGCAGGTATTCGATGACATCGCCCGCGGTGGGGACGTTGTCGCCGTCGTTGTCGACTGCAAGCTTGACGGATTTGTTGGACTCAATCAATGCGCCCGGAGTAACTGGTGCACACGTTTTGTCGTTGCTGGTGGTTGTGGCAGGGTCGTTGCTCAGCGCTTGTGATGCGTTGCTACCATAGGTGACTGCTTGGTTACATACTTTGGTAACGCCAGTCGGCAATGGATTCTTGACGGTGACACGATAACTGACGACAGCACTTGCGCCAACCAATAGACTACTAATCGACACGGACACGCTGGTGTCGCCGGCGGTGTTGCCATTGACGACAGCACCTTGGGTGGTAGTCACGCTGCCGTTTTTGAGGATGGTCGATGTGTCTGGATTGTCAGTCACCATCGTGTTGTAGGCGACTTCATTGCCGACGTTGTAGACAGTAATCACGTATTCGAGCGTGTCGCCGGCTTGGGCTTCACCGTCACCATTGAGGTCTACGGCCAGACCCGATTGCTTGCTGATTTGCAAGAACGGCTTGAGTACCAGTGGTACACGCGTGGGGTCGTTGGGTGTCGGTGTGGTTGGGTCGTCGGTGGGGACAGTCGGCAATTCGTTGGTGGTGATGACCCCTTGGTTGGTCACGAAAGTTTGGCTTGGTGCGACTGGCCCATCGACGTTGACTTCATAGCTGATGATGACACTGGTTTTGGCAGGAATCGTGCCGATGGCCACTGTCACCGTATTGCCATTGGTTGAAATGGTGCCACTGCTCGTCAGCGTATTGCCTGGTACAAACGAGGTAATGGCATCGATGGTGTCAACATATTCGGCATTGGTGGCATCACCATTGCCCGTGTTGTCGATGGTAATGGTGTAGGCAATCACATCACCTACATCGGCAAAGCCATTGCTGTTTGCGTCAAAGATGATGGTGGCCACTTTGGTGGCACTGAGTACTGGCTTGAGTACCACCGGCACACGAGTCGGATCGTTGACCTTGGTGGTGGTCGGGTCGTCTGTCAGCGCCGACGGGAAGTTGGTGCCGGTGATGATGGCCTGGTTTTCGACAAACGAAACGCCCGCTGGGATTGGGTCACGGATGACGGCACTGTAGGTGAGCTCTGCAGATTCACCTGGTGGCAGCGCGCCAATCACATGATTGATGCGATCAGCTGCCCCGGTCGTATTGCTGGTGAACGTGCCACGTGATGTCGCAATACTGGCACTGAGCAGGGCTACGTTCGTATCGAGGGTGTCGGTCAGTACGACGCCGTTGGCGGTTGTGGCACCCACATTGAATACCACAATCTTGTAGGACAGGGTGTCACCAGCGCCGACTAAGCCATCACCATCAGCATCGGCCAACAACGTGGCTTGCTTGGAGGCCTTGATGCGTGGTTTGGCGACAACCGTGATGCGGGTAGGATCGTCGGTATATGTAGTATTGGGATCGTCAGTCTTGACGACGGGGAAGTTGGTGCCGACCACGCCGGCCTGGTTCGACAGCGTGACCGCTCCAGTTGGCAGTGGTAATTTGACGATGGTCTTGTAGGTGATGACATTGGTCACGCCGACGGGCAAGCTGCCGACAGCCACAGACACCGTGCTGTCGCCACCCGTGTTGCCGGTGGTCACACTGCCCAGAGAGGTGGTCACACTGCCGACGACGAGGTCAGAGCTGGCATCCGGGTTGTCAGTGAGGACGACACCAGTCGCAGTAGCACTGCCCGTGTTGGTGGTACTGATGCGGTACAGCAGGGTATCGCCGGCGCTGGGCATCTTGTCTTCGTCAGCGTCGATCAACAGGTAGACTGCTTTGAGCGAGTCAATCAGCGGATTGGCCACCACCGACACCTTAGTGGGGTCGTCTTGGGTGGTTGTATTGGGGTCGTCACTTGGGGTCTGCGGGAAGTTGCTGCCCGTGACAATCGCCTGATTCGAGAATGTCGAATAGCCCGAGGGGATGGTATTGGTAATGTTGGCCGTATAGCGAATGGTGAGCGTCTGGCCAGCTGGCAGGCTGCTCTTGGTGATGGTGATGCTCTTGGCCAGTGTGGTTGTGCCCGATATCGCCGATTGATTGATGGCCAGCGTGCCAGTGACCACACCGATGCTGCTGGCATCGACAGTCACCAAATTGGGGATGATGTCGAGCACCGACACATTGGTGGCACTGGTGTTGCCGGTGTTTTTGATGGCAATTTCGTACTGCAATTCATCGCCAGC
>VFQT010004516.1_pt1 | contig 11476 bp, 9 predicted proteins | sample 3512381 | NCBI WGS metagenome assembly VFQT01 (sample SAMN10412376, study PRJNA504923) | tailings metagenome | isolation source: Relicate 2 Philex TSF3 active mining site | place: Philippines: Tuba, Benguet | collected 2017-08-29 | reverse complement strand
CCCCGCCGTGGCCGCCGAGGCGGCCGGTGAAGCTGTAGAAGTAGAGGAGGATGAGCCAGAGGACGCCGATGGCCACGTGGGTCCCGTGGGTGCCCGTGAGCACGTAGAAGGTCGAGCCGAAGACGCTGTTCTGGATGGTCAGCCCCTTCTGCCAGAAGTGCGTGAACTCGTAGACCTGGCAGCCCAGGAAGATCAGGCCGAAGACGATCACGCCGAGCACGTTGCGGCGGAAGGAGGCGAGCTGCCCCTTGTGCATGGCGGACACCGCCAGCGCCATGAGGAAGGACGACATGAGCAGGATGAACGTCGAGAAGGACGTCAGCTCGATGTCGAAGAGGTTCTGGATGAAGCGCTGGTGGCCCTCGGCGTCGGTGAAGCCGGTGGGGTAGAGCTTGCGGTAGAGCAGGTGCGTCGAGATCAGCGTCCCGAAGAACATGCAATCCGAGGCGAGGAACAGCCACATGATGAGCTTCTTGTGGTCGATCCCCGTGGAGGTCGGGGCGGCGGCGGCGTGGTCGGACATGGTTGCGGGCGGGCGAGGGGTCAGCGGACGGACTCGGCGGTCGAGGCGGCGGGCGCGGGCTCGGCCACGGGGGTGACGAGCTGGTAGCCGCCGGGACCCTCGAGGGCCCAGAGCCAGATGCCGAGGAACAGGACGGCGAGGCCCGACACGACGGCCCAGCCGGCGTGGGGGATGCCCATGGCCATCATCGGGATGGCGAGGCCGACGATGAGGAAGCCGAGCGAGGCGAGGAGGGGCATCCAGGACTGCGAGGGCATGTGGACGCCGCCGGGGCCGCCGTCGGCCAGCGCGCCGACCTTGGGGCCGCCGTGCTTGTGGCCGAACCAGGCGTCGCGCGCGGCGACGACGGGGGTCTGGGCGAAGTTGTAGGCCGGGACGGGCGAGGGCAGCGACCACTCGAGGGTGCGGGCATCCCAGGGATCGGACTCGCACTTGCGCCCGCGGAAGGCGGTCCAGGCGAGGTTGGCGAAGGCGAGGAAGATGCCGATGCCGAGCACGAACGCGCCGATGGTGGCGACGAGGTTCCAGTCCTCCCAGCCGAAGCCGGCCTGGTAGGTGTGGGTGCGGCGGGGCTGGCCGGCGAGGCCGAGGTAGTGCATCGGGCCGAACGCCATGTTGAAGCCGAGGATGACGAGGCCGGAGGCGACGTAGGCGACGGTCGCGTCGGGCATGCGGCCGAAGATCTTGGGGAACCAGAAGTAGAGGCCGGCCATCAGGCCGAGGAGGACGCCGCCCACGAGGACGTAGTGGAAGTGCGCGATGACGAAGTAGGTGTCCTGCTGCTGGGCGTCGGCGGGCGCGGCGGAATGCATGATGCCGGAGAAGCCGCCGAGCATGAACATCCAGATGAAGCCGAGGGAGAGCACCATCGGCGGGGTGAAGCGGACGCGGCCGCCCCAGATCGTGCCGATCCAGTTGAAGATCTTGACGCCGGTGGGCACGGCGATGGCCATGGTCAGCAGCGAGAAGGCGGCGGTGGGGATGGGGCCCAGGCCGGTGGTGAACATGTGGTGGCTCCAGACGGCGAAGCCGAGGAAGCCGATGACGGCGCCCGAGAAGACGATGATGGGGTAGCCGAAGAGCGGCTTCCTGGAGAAGGTGGGCAGGATCTCGGAGACGATGCCCATCGCCGGCAGGACGAGGATGTAGACCTCGGGGTGGCCGAAGATCCAGAAGAGGTGCTGCCAGAGGATGGGCTGGCCGCCGTTCGTCGGGTTGAAGAAGTTCGCGCCGAAGGAGCGGTCGAACATCAGCTGGATGAGCGCCACCGTGATGGCGGGGAAGGCGAAGATGATGAGGAAGGCGGTCACGAGGGTCATCCAGGTGAACACCGGCAGGCGCATCATCGTCATGCCGGGCGCGCGCATGTTGAGGATGGTGACGATGAAGTTGAAGGAGGCGGCGAGGGAGGCGACGCCGAGGATCTGGATGCCGATGATCCAGAAGTCGGTGCCGACGCCCGTGAAGCGCGGCGCGTGCAGGGCGGCGTCGGCCTGGCCGAAGGTGCCGGAGAGCGGGGCGTACGAGAACCAGCCGTTGGCGGGCGCGAAGTCGGTGTAGGTCAGCGACTGGTACCAGGCGAAGTCCTTGAACCAGCCGGCGAGGTGGCCGATCTCGAAGACCCAGGAGGCGTTGAGCGCGACCGCGCCGAACACGAAGGTCCAGAGCGAGAAGGCGTTGAGGCGGGGGAAGGCGACGTCGCGGGCGCCGATCTGCAGCGGCACGAGGAAGTTGAAGAAGGCGGCCGAGAGGGGCATCACGCCGAGGAAGATCATCGTCGTCCCGTGCATGGTGAACATCTGGTTGTACATGCGCGCCGAGATCAGGTCGTTGTCCGGGCGGGCGAGCTGGCTGCGGATGGCGAGCGCCTCGAGGCCGCCGAGCAGGAAGAAGAGCATGGCGAAGGCCCCGTAGAGGATGCCGATCTTCTTGTGGTCGACCGTGGTCAGCCAATCGAGGATGCCGGTCGTGCGGTCGGGGCGCAGCAGGCCGATGTCGCTGCGCTCGGGCGGCAGCTCGGTCTTGTCGGCGACGGGGGCGTGGTGGGCGGCGTGGGCCATGGCGTAAGGAGGCGGTCGGTCAGGGGATCACTTGAGCGTCATCAGGTACTCGACGATGGCGTCGAGCTCGTCCTGGGTGAGCGTGGTCTTGGTCTCGCGGAGGCCGGCGACGTTGAACATGCGGTAGTAGTGCATGCGGTTGCCGGGCTTGATGTCCTGCGGGATGAGGGGCTTGCCGGCGGCGTCGACGAGGATGCCGGAGGAGCCGATCCAATCGTGGAGGTTGCGGCGCTGGACGGCGGGGTCGATGGGCGCGGAGACCTCGGTGTTGCCCCTGGCGTCGATGGCGGCCTGGGCGGCGGGGTCGCGGTTGTCGAGCCAGGCGCCGGCGAGCGTGTGGCGGGAGGCGACGCGGGCGAGGTCGGGGCCGAAGCCGGCGGCGGCCTCGTAGTGGCCGGCGACGCGGTGGCACATGATGCAGGTCTTCTGCGCGAAGAGCTGCTTGCCCTTGGCGGCGAGGGAGCCGGCGGCGGGCTCGGGGGCCGGCGCCTTCTGCGACTCGACCCAGGCGGCGAAGGCCTCGGGCTCGAGCACGACGACGCGGAAGAGCATGTAGGCGTGGGAGTCACCGCAGAACTCGGCGCACTGCCCGTAGTAGTGCCCGGCCTCGTCGGCCTGGATCCACATGTGGTTGCGGCGGCCGGGGATGAGGTCGACCTTGCCGGCGATCTTGGGGACCCAGAAGGAGTGGATCACGTCCTCGGACCGGAGGTTGATGCGGACGACCTTGCCCTTGGGGATGACGAGCTCGTTCGGCACCGTGCGCTTGGTCTCCTGGGTGAGCCCGAGCTGGGGGTACTCGAAGCGGAACCACCACTGCTTGCCGATGACGTCGACGGTGAGGACCTCCTCGGCGGCCTCGGCGGGGACGGCGCCCTTGTACCAGGCGGCGAGGCGGGACTCGGGCTGGCGCTCGGCAGGGACCTCCTCCATGTACCAGATGGCCTCGAGCGTGGGGATGGCGATGACGACGAGGGCGGCGACGGAGGCCATGATCAGGCCGATCTCGACGAGGGGGTTGCCATGGCCCTGCTCGGGCGGGGGCGCGTCGGCCTGGCCGGCGCGCTCGCGGTAGCGGATGACCGCGAAGACGAGGGCGCCGCCGACGAGGACGAACAGGACGAGGGCGAGCCAGACGGTCGCCATGAAGACGTCGAACTGGACCTGGGAGACAGGACCCTTCGGGTCCATCGCCGACTGGCGCACCATCCATTCGGCCTTGGAGCAACCGGTCGCGAGGAAGGCGACGAGGGCGAGCAGGGCGGGCTTGAGCAGGCGGACGACGGACAGCATGGGCTGAAAGGTGACAATGTAGGAAATCAATCCCGTGGGATTGTCAGCAAAAACCCTCGAAGGCCGGCCTGCGGCGCTCATCGGGCTCATTACCGCGGCTAATGCTTTTGGTGCTGGCGGGCGGCGGCGTTGCCGGAATGAAATCCGGTGTGAGCTGGAAGAGCCCCCATGGACGCGCCCTGCCCGACTGGAAATCGCGGGTGCTGGTCATGGGCATCCTGAACCTGACCCCGGACTCCTTCTCGGACGGCGGGCTCTGGGCGACCCCGGAAGCCGCCGCGCGGCGGGCGGCGGAATTGGTCGAGGCCGGGGCCGACGTGCTGGACCTCGGCGCCGAATCCACCCGGCCGGGCGCCGCGCCGGTCGACCCCGGGACCGAGGCGGCGCGCCTCCTGCCCTGCCTCAGGGCAATCCGCGAGCGGCTGCCCGCGACGGCGATCTCGGTCGACAGCCGCAATCTCAGGGTCGCGGCGGCCGCCCTCGAGTCGGGCGCCGACATCCTCAATGACGTCCAGGGCATCTCCCCCGCCGACCCGGCCCGCCCTTCCCTCGCCCATCTGGCCGCGGCCACGGGCGCCCCTTGGATCCTGATGCACAACCGGGCGATGGCGCCGGAGGAGGCGGTCTGGCCGACGGTGGCGGACGAGGCGGCGCGGGCGGTCGAGGCCGCGCTCCAGGCGGGCGTCCGGCGGGAGCAGCTCTGGCTGGACCCGGGCTTCGGCTTCGGCAAGACCCCGGCGCAGAACCTCGAGCTGGTCGGCCGCCTCTCCCGCCTGGCGCGCCTCGGCCTGCCGGTCCTGCTCGGGACGAGCCGCAAATCCACGCTGGGCAAGGTGCTCGGCGAGCCCGACCCCTCCCGCCGCGGCCCGGCCGACGCGGCCTGCGCGGCCTGGGGCATCGCCGAGGGGGTCTCGATGGTCCGCGTCCACGATGTCGCGGCCATCATCCCGGTGGTGCGCATGGCCGAGGCCCTGCGGTCGGGCCGGACGTGGTCGGAGGGTCCCCCTGGTTGCCCGACTAGGATTCGAACCTAGACAGACTGAGTCAGAGTCAGTCGTGCTGCCATTACACCATCGGGCAGGCGACAGGGGGAGCCAGCAGTCGGGGTCGAACCGACGACCTGCCGCTTACAAGGCGGCTGCTCTACCAACTGAGCTATGCTGGCGGGAAACCCGGGTGTCGAGCCTTTTGCAGGTCGTCCGCGGGGTCAACCCCCGAGCGGCGGATTGGGATTGAACGGGGAGGGGCCGAAACCGTTAATGGGACACCCGAAAGCCCCCATGCGCCTCCCCAAGCACATCCTGATCCTGTCCTCGACCCTCCTCATCGGTTGCGCCAGCTCCGACGAAGGTCGCACCGAGGAAGTGACCATCTTCTCGAAGCCCAAGGGCGCGATGGTCGAGCTCAACGGCAACCGGGTCGGCCGCACTCCCGTGACCGTCGAGCTGGACCGCAGCCGCAACCACGAGCTCATCGTCGACAAGTCCGGTTTCGAGGCGACGACCACCGTCCTCCGCCCGACGCTTCGCAAGGACACCTACGGCTTCGGGGGCAAGGTGATCGTCGAGCTCGACGCCGCGGGCACCGGCAGCGAGCTGAGCGCCGAGGACAAGGCCGCCTTCAACCGCCAGCGCGAGGCCGCCAAGGCTCCCGCGGGTGTCGACGCCGCCATCTGGGGCACCACCCAAGGCGACCTCGCCGAGGCCAGGCTTTCGGCCGGGAAGCTCGCCGAGCTCGCCGCCGCCGCCAAGGCCGACGCGGCCAAGGCCGAGGCCGGCCTCGCCGCCTCCCTCGCCGCCCTCAAGGAGGAGGCCGCCAAGGGCTCCGCCGAGGCCGAGCAGAAGCTCGTCGCCGCCGAGGCCGAGCTGCAGAAGGCCGTCGCCGAGGCCCAGGCCGCCGAGCAGAAGCTCGCCGCGGAGCAGGAGATCGTCCGCCAGCGCATCGCCGCCATCGAGGCGACCGAGGCCAAGGGCGAGACCGTCGCCCCCCAGGCCAAGACCGACCTGACGGCCGCCCAGGAAGCCGCCGCCAAGGCCGAGGCCGCGGTCGCGGCCAACCGCGCCGCCGTCGCCGCCGCCACCCAGTCGCTGAACACCGCCGCCGAGGCCCGCAAGGCCGCCGAGGGCTCGGCTGACGCCGCCAAGACGGACGCCGCCATCGCCGAGGTCCGCTCGCGCGCCGCGTCGACCGCCGCCCTCGAGGCCAACATCGCCGCCAGCATCGCCAACCTGAACGCCCGCATCGAGCAGATCGGCAAGGCCGTCGCCGAGGGCAACGCGGCCGCCGTCGCCGAGGCCCAGGCCCAGGCCGAGTCGGCCCGCCGCGAGACCGCCGAGCTGAAGGTCGCCCTCGATGCCGCGAAGGCCGAGTCGGCCAAGGAGGCCGCCGCCGCCGCCGAGCAGAAGCTCGCGGAGGCCGAGGGTCGCGTCGCCGCCCTCGAGTCGAAGCTGGCCGCCCAGGAAGCCGCCGCCGCCGAGCGCGTCGCCGCCGCCGAGAAGGCCGGGGCCGAGCGCCTCGCCGAGGCCAATGCCGTCGCCGCCGCCGCCGCGGCCACCGCCGCCGAGGAATCCGCCGGGAAGCTCGCCGCCGCCGAGCGCGCCGCCGCCGAGCAGGCGGAAGCCCACGCCAAGAAGGTCGCCGAGCTCGAGCAGCAGGCCGCGGAGGCCGCCCTCGCCGCCGAGGTCGCCCGCAAGGAGGCCGTCGAATCCGCGAACGAGGACGCCGCCAAGAAGGCCGCCGAGGCCCAGGCCCAGGCCGACGCCCGCGTGGCGGAGATCGCCGCCAAGCTCGAGGAGGCCGGCGCCGCCGGCAAGGCCCTCGAGTCCCAGCTCGAGCAGGCCCGCGCCGACGCCAAGCTCGCCGCCGAGGCCTCGACCCGCGCCCTGCGCGAGCGCGCCTACGCCGAGTACACCGCCCGCAAGGGTCTCATCGAGCGCGCGCTGCGCAACGGCGAGATCTCGCGCGAGGCTTACCGCGAGGCCCTCGAGCAGCTGGCCAAGGAGGAGCGCCCCCGCTGAGCGGCGACTAAGCCGACGACGAGGCCCGTCCGCGAGGACGGGCTTTTTTGTTGGAAGGGATTTCCCGCGCGGCCACCGTGCGGCATGTCCACGCCCCAGCGCACACCCCTCTTCGCCTTCCATGTCGCCCACGGCGGGAGGATGGTGCCCTTCGCCGGATGGGAGATGCCCGTCCAGTACAGCGGGATCCTCGAGGAGCACCTCGCCGTGCGCCGCGCCGCGGGGCTCTTCGACGTCAGCCACATGGGCGAGTGCCGGGTGAGCGGGCCCGACGCCGCGGCCTTCCTCGACCGCATGATGGGCAACGCGATGGCGACGATCCCCGTCGGCAGGGCGCGCTACACGGTGATGTGCCAGCCCGACGGCGGCTGCGTCGACGACCTCATCGTCTACCGCCTGGGCGCCGAGGAATTCCTCATCTGCCTCAACGCCTCCAACGCGGCCAAGGACATCGCCTGGCTGCGCTCCCACGCGGGCGACGCGCGCGTGGCCATCGCCGACGAGTGCGCCGCCTGGGCCCAGCTCGCGCTGCAGGGGCCCGAGGCGGAGCCGATCCTCGCCGGTCTCACCGGGCTCACGCTCGCGGGCATACCTCGCTTCGGCTTCGCCCTCGGCGAGGTCGCGGGCGTGGCGGGCTGCCTCGTGTCGCGCACCGGCTACACGGGCTCGCCCGGTTTCGAGATCTACCTCCCCGCGGCCGGCGCGACCCGGCTCGCCGAGGCCATCCTCGCGGCGGGCAAGCCCCGCGGCCTGCTCCTCGCGGGCCTCGGCGCGCGCGATTCCCTGCGGCTCGAGGCGGGCTACCCCCTCTACGGCCATGAGATCTCCGAGGTCATCTCGCCCATCCAGGCGGGGCTGGGCTGGACGGTGAAGCCGACCGGCCGCGAGTTCGTCGGCCGCGAGGCGCTCGTGCGCCAGATCGAGGGCGGCGTCGCGACGAGGGTCGTCGCTTTCTCGCTGGACGACCGGCGCATCGCCCGGCAGGGCACGCCGGTGCTCGCGGGTGGCGCCAAGGTCGGCGAGGTGCTCTCCGGCACCCTCTCCCCGCTGCTAGGCAAGCCCATCGGCACCGCGCTCGTCGCCACCGACGCCCTCGCCAAGGGCGGCCTGGAGGTGGACCTGCGGGGCAACCGCGTCGCCCTGAAGGTCGCCGACGGCCCCTTCTTCAAGTGAGGGATTGAACCGCGCGTCCGCTTCCCCTTCCCTTCCGCACCCATGAGCAACGTCCCCGACTCCCTTCGCTACACCGCCGAGCACGAGTGGCTCCGCCTCGAGGCCGATGGCACCGCGACGATCGGCATCACCGACCACGCGCAGGCCGCGCTGGGCGACGTGACGTTCGTCGACCTGCCCAAGGAGGGCGCCGCCGTCGCCAAGGGCGCGACCTTCGGGGCCGTCGAGTCGGTCAAGGCCGCCTCCGACCTCTACGCGCCCGTCGCCGGGACGGTCGTGGCGGTCAACGCCGACCTCAACGGCTCGCCCGACCTCGTGAACCGCGACCCCTACGGCGCGGCCTGGATGATCCGCGTGAAGGTGTCGGATCCCGCCGAGCTGCAGGCGCTGCTGGACGCCGCGGCCTATCGGAAGCTGCTCTGAGGGCGCGCGTCAGGCGCGCGAGGGACCGGTCGAGCGTCGCGCGCCGGAGCGCGTGCTCCCAGATGCGCAGGACCGACCAACCGAGCGCCCGCAGGCGGCGGTCGACCCGGCGGTCCCGCCGCCGGTTGGCCGCGACCTTGGCCGCCCAGAAGGCGCGCCGGGTCGCGGGCAACCGATGATGGCGGGGGCAGCCGTGCCAGAAGCAGCCGTCGACGAAGACCGCCAGCCGGGCGGCGGCGAACGCGAGGTCGGGGCTGCCCGGCAGACGACAGCCACGCCGCCAGCCCGTGATGCCCGCGGCGCGGAGGGCGGCCACGAGACGGAGCTCGGTCGAGGCGTTGCCCTTCCCCTTGATGAGGGCCATGAGCGCGCTGCGCTCCGGCGGCTTGAGGAAATCGGCCACGCGTCGAGGGTGCGCGCCGCCGGGCCGCCGGCAAGCGCCCCCGCGCTTGCGCCGGGCGGGCCGGGTTCCTACGCTCGGAGGGATGGGCTTCGGCGAGATCCACGCGGCGCACCCCTGGGACACCACCCGGGACCGGATCCTCGCGCGCACGGATGCCGACGTCCGCCGCGCGCTGGCTCGGGCCGAGGCGGGTGACGCGGACCTGGGCGACATGGAGGCCCTGCTCTCCCCCGCGGCGGCCGCGCACCTCGAGCGGATGGCGCGCCTGAGCCACGAGCGGACCGTCCGCCGGTTCGGCCGCACGATCCAGCTCTTCGCGCCCGCCTACCTCTCGAACGAGTGCCAGAACGTCTGCACCTACTGCGGCTACAGCGCCGGCAACAAGGTGCCGCGGCGCACGCTGACCCCGGCCGAGATCCTGCGCGAGGCGGGCGAGCTGCGGAAGCTGGGCATCGACCACGCCCTCCTCCTCACCGGGGAGTCCAACAAGGTGGGCGTGGATTACCTCGAGCACGCGCTCGGCCTGCTTCGCCCCCATTTCAGCTCGCTCTCCCTCGAGGTCCAGCCGCTCGGGACGGAGGATTACCGACGGCTCCGCCGCCAGGGGCTCAACGCGGTGCTCGTCTACCAGGAGACCTACCACGCGGAGGCCTACCGGACGCACCACCCGAAGGGAAGGAAGTCCGACTTCGCCTGGCGGCTCGACGCGCCGGACCGCGTCGGGGCCGCCGGCGTCCACCGCATCGGGCTCGGCGCCCTGCTCGGGCTGGAGGATTGGCGGACGGAGTGCCTCTTCACCGCGATGCACCTCGGCTGGCTGGAGCGGCGCCACTGGCGCAGCCGCTTCAGCGTGTCCTTCCCCCGCCTCCGCCCGCACGAGGGCGACCTCGCGCCCAAGGTGGAGATGACGGACCGCGACCTCGTCCAGGCCATCTGCGCCTTCCGCCTCCTCAACGGCGAGGTGGAGCTCAACCTCAGCACGCGCGAGAGCCCGCGGTTCCGCGACCACGCCTTCCGGCTGGGTGTCACCGCGATGTCCGCCGGCTCGCGCACGAACCCCGGCGGCTACGCCGAGGGCGCGGACGCGTCGCTCGAGCAGTTCGCGACCGAGGACAAGCGGGCGCCCGCGGAGGTCGCGGCGATGCTCCGCGCGGCCGGCTACGAGCCGGTCTGGAAGGACTGGGACGCCTCTTACGACCGCGCGGAGGCGCTCGCCTGACCATGCTCCGCGCCTGGCTCGACCGACCCATCCGCCCCGGCGCGGGCCCCGTCGTCCTATCCGCCGAGGAGAGCGGCCACCTTGTCCGGAGCCTCCGCGCGCGCCGCGGCGACACGGTGGTGCTGCTCGACGGCGAGGGCCTCGTGGCCGAGGGCCGGCTGGCGGTGGCCGATGGCGAGGCGGCGCAGGTGGAGATCCTCAAGGTATCCCGAGCGCCCGCGCCCGCGCCCCGCATCACGCTCGCGCAGGGGATGCCCAAGGGCGGGACGATGGACGGGCTCGTGCGCTCGGTGGCCGAGGCGGGCGCGGCGGAGATCCTCCCGCTGATGAGCGCCCGCAGCGAGGTGCGTCTCGACGCCGAGCGCGCCGCGGCCAAGGCCGCGCGCTGGCGCGACCAGGCCGTCGAGGCCTGCAAGCAGTGCGGCAACCCCTGGCTGGCCCGGGTGGCGGCGCCCACGACCTTCCGGGCTTGGTCCGACGCCCTGCCGCCGCCGGTCGCCGGCGAGGTGCGGCTGACGGCATCGCTGGAGATCGACGCGGAGCCGCTCGCGCGGGTGGACCTCGCCGACGCCGCGCGGGTCACCTGGCTGGTGGGACCCGAGGGCGACCTCACGCCCGAGGAGCTCGCGGCCGCGCGCCATGCGGGCTTCCGGCCCGTCACGCTCGGCCCGCTCACCCTGCGCGCGGAGACGGCGGCGCTGGCCTGCGTCATCGCGACCCAGGTGCTCGCCCGGCGCTGAGAAGGGGCTCCCGCCCGGGGAGAGGACCCCTGATGGGGGAGTTGGACGCGAGGGCGGGCGGCGCGGAGGCTGCGGCATGGAAACTCGCAGCACCCTCCGCAACTTCGTGGCCTGGCAGAAGGCCGTCACCCTCCATGCCGACATCCTCCGACTGACGCTCACCCCGGGCGTCGCCCGACACCCTTGGCTGGCCGAGGGTCTGCGCGAGACGGCAGGTGCCATCGCGGGCCACCTCGCCGCCGGCCACTGCCGACCGGACGAGTCGGGGGCGGAGGCGCTCTACCCGATGGCCAAGGGGACCTGCGGCGAGCTCGTCTCGTTGCTCGTCGCGGCGCAGATGGCGGGATTGGTCGAGGCCAAGGCGGCCGAGGCCCTGGAGCGCCAGTGCGAGGAGACGCAGCGCCTCCTCGGCGGCGTGATCCGGGCGCGGCGGGAGGCCCGCGAGGGGCGGGTCAGCGGCGACCCGGGGCGCGCTCCACGACGGCGCGCATCCGGCGGAGGATCTCCCGAAGGCGATCCCTGGGACAACCGAAGTTGAGGCGCACATGGCCGGGGCCGCCGAAATCGACGCCGTTGGTCAGGCCGACGCCGCCGCGCTCGAACGCGACATGGGGGTCCTCGTAGC
>VFQT010004515.1_pt1 | contig 11480 bp, 13 predicted proteins | sample 3512381 | NCBI WGS metagenome assembly VFQT01 (sample SAMN10412376, study PRJNA504923) | tailings metagenome | isolation source: Relicate 2 Philex TSF3 active mining site | place: Philippines: Tuba, Benguet | collected 2017-08-29 | reverse complement strand
TGGCCAGGCGGGTTCCGTCTCGGGCGGGCAGGAAATCGGTGCGCGGTTGCGGTGCGGTCATGGCGCGTGCCTAACGCGACGACAGACCGGCGCCAAGGCTATGTGCGGGAAATAGGCGCGCGCAAAACGCCTCCCCGAGTGAACCGCTCGGGGAGGAACGCCGATCAGCCCTTTTTGAGATGCCGGCGGCCGAGCAGCTCGGCGATCTGGACGGCGTTGAGCGCCGCGCCCTTGCGGAGGTTGTCGGAGACGCACCAAAGGACGAGGCCGTTCTCCACGGTCGGGTCCTCGCGAACGCGGCTGACGTATGTCGCGCTGTAGACGACGCATTCGATCGGCGTGTCATACCCTCCGTCATCACGCTTATCGACGAGCATGATGCCCGGCGCCTCGCGCAGGATATCCTGTGCCTTCTTGGCCGAAAGTTCGTTCTCGAACTCGATGTTCACCGCCTCGGAATGGCCGACGAACACCGGCACGCGAACGCAGGTGGCGTTGAGCTTGATCTTGGGATCGAGGATCTTCTTCGTCTCGACGACCATCTTCCACTCTTCCTTGGTCGAGCCGTCGTCGAGGAAGACGTCGATGTGCGGAATCACATTGAAGGCGATCTGCTTGGTGAACTTCTTCGGTTCGGCCGGATCGCCGACGAAGATGTTGCGGCTCTGCTCGAACAGCTCGTCCATGCCTTCTTTGCCGGCGCCGGATACCGACTGGTAGGTGGAAACGACGACGCGCTTGATCGTGGCCGCGTCGTGCAGCGGCTTGAGGGCCACGACCAGTTGCGCAGTCGAGCAGTTCGGGTTGGCGATGATGTTGCGCGCCTTGTACCCGTCGATAGCATCCGGGTTCACCTCGGGCACGATCAGCGGCACGTCCGGGTCCATCCGGTAGAGCGATGAGTTGTCGATCACGACACAACCCTGCTCGGCTGCCTTTGGCGCGTAGATCTTGGTCGGCCCCGAGCCGGCGGCAAAGAGCGCGATGTCCCAGCCGGTGAAATCGAAATGCTCGATGTTCTTGACCTTGAGCATGCGGCCGGTGTCGCCGAACTCAACCTCGGTGCCGGTCGAGCGCGACGACGCGACGGCGGCGATATCGTCGCAGGGAAACTCGCGCTCGGCCAGGATGTTCAGCATTTCGCGCCCGACATTGCCGGTGGCGCCGACGACTACTACCCGATAACCCATTTGATGATCCTCGATATGGAAAAGGCCGGTCTCCCTTGGGAGCCGGCCTTTTCGGTCTGTTATGCAGGACTGATGTGTCTGGTCAGTCTCCGCTTACCCCTGGCCGGCTTCGCTGCCGGGTTTAATATCGCGACGCTCGGCAATACGCGCGCGCTTGCCGGTGCGGCCGCGCAGGTAGTACAGCTTCGCACGGCGCACCACGCCCTTGCGGACCACGGTGATGCTGTCGATATTGGGCGAATAGAGCGGGAACACGCGCTCCACGCCTTCGCCGAAAGACATCTTGCGAACGGTGAAGTTGGAGCCGATGCCCTTGTTGGCCCGCGCGATGCACACGCCTTCGTAAGCCTGGACGCGCGTCCGCTCGCCTTCGATGACCTTCACGCCGACGCGGACGGTATCGCCCGGACGAAACGTGGGAATTTCCTTGGTGCCGCCCGAAGTCGCCTTGGCGATCTCCTCGGCCTCGATCTGCTGAATCAGGTTCACTTGCCCTGGTCCTTCGTTTCCTGCCGCGCGCCAGAGGCAGACTGGACCCGAACGCCGGTATGGCGCTCCCAAAGGTCCGGCCTGCGTAACCGAGTGTCGAACTCCGCCTGTTGTTTCCGCCAGGCGGCGATCTTCGCGTGATCCCCCGATCGCAGCACTTCGGGGATCGCGCGCCCTTCCCATATGGCGGGCCGGGTATAGTGCGGGTATTCGAGGAGGCCGTTCTCGAACGATTCCTCGGTCCCGCTGGAAGGCGCGCCCATTACGCCGGGAAGCAGGCGAATGCAAGCGTCCAGCAGCATGATCGCGGCAGGCTCTCCGCCGGAGAGCACGATGTCGCCGACCGAGACCTCCTCCACGGACCGACCGGCAAAGATCCGCTCGTCGAAGCCTTCGAAGCGGCCGCACAGGACGATGACGCCAGGCCCCGCCGCCAGCTCGCGCACGCGCGCCTGCGTAAGCGGCTTGCCTCGCGGGGTCATCGCAATGACCGGCGCATCCGGATTGACGCCGAGCGCATGATCGATGGCGGCCGATAGCACGTCCACCCGCAGCACCATTCCCGCGCCGCCACCGGCGGGCGTGTCGTCAACGGTCTTGTGCCTGTCGATCGCGAAATTGCGGATCTGCACGGTATCGAGCGACCACTTGCCTTCGACCAGCGCCCGGCCGGCGAGTGACACGCCGAGCGGACCTGGGAACATCTCGGGGTAGAGCGTGAGGACGGTGGCCGAGAAGGTCATTGAGGACGCGGTCCATCGTTGTTTTCAATCGTCAAGGACGTGCCCAGAAACGCAAATGGCATCACGTCACCGTCCAATTCTCAATCTTGAGGCCAGGCACGTCGACGAAATCAGCTTCGTTGTTGGTGACGATGGTCGCGTCCAAGCTCAACGCTTGTGCAGCTAGCAGCCTGTCAAACCGAGCGCGTTTGAATGGAAGCCGTGCATAAGCGTGCGCTGCCGCGCCGTCGAACGGCAGGACAGGAACGACTTCGATCATCGCGGCAAGCGCGTCTGGTGTCGGTGGCTTGCCGCGCTCCATGCCGAGCACGATCTCGGCATAACTGATCGCTGAAATGCCCACCTCGCCGGGCTCGCACTCGGCCAAACGCTCTCCCAGTGCGGGGATTTGCGCTGTGGTGGCATAGATCGCGCAGTCCGCATCGAGCAGAAAGCGGATCAAGACTTAGCTTTCAGCGAACTGGGACGCGGTTCAAAATCTTCACGCGGTTCTGGCACGTGGATCATCCCGGACGCCTTGCCCCAGAACTTGCTGATGTCCAGCTTGGCCTTCGGCTGCTCCGCCGGTTCGGCGACAAAGCCCTGACGGGTTTCGCGCAGGATCATTTCAGAGCCTTCCTGAAGACCAAGCGCCTTCGGCAAGCGCAGCGCCAGCGAGTTGCCCGACTTGAACACCTTGCCGCGATATTCCTTGGCCATGACCGTCTCCGTATATACGCGATGTATATACTATTCAGCATAAGCGGCGTCAATCACGAGGCCCGCTGCATCGCTCCATTCCGGAACCGCTTCGGCGCGCATCGGCACCATGAAGCGCTTCCCGGGCTTTCCATTGTCGGAAGGTCGCTCGATCTCGAGCACGTCGCCCGCGCCGTAGTTTTCCACGGCGATGCACACGCCCAACGCCTCGCCGGTCGTCGATACGGCCGGGAGGCCGATCAGATCGGCATGATAATATTCGCCCTCGGCCAGCGGCGGGAGCGCTGAGCGCGGCACCGTCAGCGCCGTTCCGCGCAGTTTCTCGGCGGCGGTGCGGTCGGTCACTTCGGCGAAGCGCGCGATCGCACCGCCCTTGCCGTCGTCCTTCAGCTTTTCCAGAGTCAGGCTGGAATCATTGAAGGCGCGGTAGCGCTTGAGCGCCGCCACGCCTTCTCCGAACAGCTTGAGCCGCACTTCGCCCGTCACCCCATGCGCGCCGGTGATGGCCGCAAGCGTGACGGGACGATCCGCCATTGACTATTCCGCGGCGCCCTCGGCGGGCTCCGAAGCGCTTTCCACCTGCGGCTGTTCCGCATCCGGCTCGACAGCGCCCTCGGCCGGAGCTTCGGCGGACACGCCTTCGTTGGCGGGCTCTTCGGCCGGTGCGGCGGCCGCAGCGGCGGCGGCTTCTTCAGCCTCGCGCTGCTTCTCTGCCTTTTCCTCGGCGCGGTCCTTGGCCTTCTTGCCGGGCTCGCCCTTGCTGGGGTTGTTGGTGGCTTCCCGCTCCTTGATACCGGCCTTGTCGAGCATGCGCGCAACGCGATCGGTCGGCTGCGCGCCGACACCCAGCCAATAGCGGACGCGGTCTTCGGTCAGGCGCACGCGGTTGGCGTCGTCCTTGGCGAGGAGCGGATTGTAGGTGCCGACCTGTTCCAGGTACTTGCCGTCACGCGGAGCGCGGCTGTTGGCGACGACGATCTTGTAATAGGGGCGCTTCTTGGAGCCGCCACGCGACAGACGCAGGGAAACCGACATACAGACTACCTTTCGTTCAATTGTCTAAACTTACTTCTTGAGAAACTGTGAGAGATCGGGCGCACCGCCGCCGCCGCCAAGACCCGGCAGGCCGCCAGCGCCGCCACCGCCCAGCCCCGGCATCGCGGCGCCGAGGCCGCCTTTGCCGAACATGCTGGCGAGCCCCTTGAGGCCGCCCATCTTCTTGATCTGCTTCATCGCCTTGCCCATCTCCTGATGCATTTTCAGGAGCTTGTTGACGTCCTGCACCTGAGTGCCGGAGCCATTGGCGACACGGATCTTGCGCTTGGCGTTGAGCAATTCGGGCTTGGCGCGTTCCTTGGGGGTCATCGAACCGATGATCGCGTCCATGCGCAGCAACACGCGATCGTCCATGCCGGACGACGCCATCGCCGCCTTTGCCTTTTTCATTCCGGGCATCATCCCCGCCAGCACACCCAGCCCGCCCATGTTCTGCATCTGCTTGAGCTGCATCCGCAGGTCGTTCATGTCGAACTGACCCTTCGACATGCGCTCCGCGAGGCGTTCGGCATCTTCCGCCTCGATCGTGGCGGCGGCTTTCTCGACGATCGAGACGATATCGCCCATGCCGAGAATGCGGCCGGCGACGCGGCTCGGGTGGAACGGCTCGATCGCATCGAGCTTCTCGCCGGTGCCGGCGAACTTGATCGGCTTGCCCGTCACCGCGCGCATCGAGAGCGCCGCGCCGCCGCGCGCATCGCCGTCCATGCGGGTGAGGACGACGCCGGTGAGATCGACCTGGCCCGCGAAACTTTGCGCTACGTTTACGGCATCCTGGCCGGTGAGCGAATCGACGACCAGCAGGGTTTCCCGGGGGACCGAGATCGCGGCGACCGCCTTCATCTCGTCCATAAGCTGCTGGTCGACGTGGAGGCGGCCGGCGGTATCGAGCAGCAGCACGTCCACCGCCTGCAGCTTTGCCGATTGCAGCGCGCGCGTGGCGATGTCGACCGGCTGCTGGCCGGCGATGATCGGCAGGGTGGCGACGCCGACCTGCTCGCCCAGCACCTTGAGCTGTTCCTGCGCGGCGGGGCGATTGACGTCGAGCGACGCCATCATCGCCTTCTTGCCGTGTTTTTCCTTGATCAGCTTGGCCAGCTTGGCGGTCGTGGTGGTCTTGCCCGAGCCTTGCAGGCCGACCATCATGATCACGACCGGCGGCGTCGCGGCCAGATCGAGATCGACGGCTTCGCTTCCGCCCAGCATGTCGACAAGGGCGTCGTTGACGATCTTGACGACCTGCTGGCCCGGCGTAACCGAACGCAGCACCGACTGGCCGACCGCCTTCTCGGTCACATCGTCGACGAAGCGGCGGACGACAGGCAGCGCGACGTCGGCTTCGAGGAGCGCGATCCGCACCTCGCGTATGGCGTCGCGGACGTCCTGCTCCTTGAGCGCGCCGCGTCCACGCAGCTTGTCGAACACGCCTCCGAGACGGTCTGACAGCGAGTCGAACATGGTCCGGTCTACTCCACCACGCAAAACACGCCGGTGGGCGAAACCTCGCCGACCAGCGGTTGCAAACTCATCAAGCGAAAAACGCCGGCGGACGAAACCTCGTCAGCCAGCGTATCGCTCATCAGCGAAATCTTATGCGAATGGTGGAGCCCCAACACTTCCCGAGAGAAGAACCGAGGCGACACCATTGGCTTCAAATGGTGGAGCCGAGGGGGATCGAACCCCTGACCTCTACAATGCCATTGTAGCGCTCTCCCAGCTGAGCTACGGCCCCGTGCCATTTGCTGCGGCCCGCCCTGGGAGGCGGACCCGCCCGAGCCATCGGCCCGGGAGCGCCCCCTTAAGTGGACGCCCAGGCCTTGGCAAGAGCTTTTAGAGCTCGTCGCCCTCATCACCAGGGCCGGCTACGCCGAGGTCGTCGTCGCCCCCAAGGTCGACGTCATTGTCGGGCGAATCGCCATCCTCGTCGATGTCCAGATCCTCGTCGGCGAGGTCATCATCGGGCGCTGCCTCGGGCTTCTCCTTCTGAATTTCCTCATAGGGGATCGGCTGCTTCGACTTGAGCACCGGCTCGGGCGCCCAGGCATGCCCGCATTCGATGCAGGTAACCGGATCGTCCTTGCCCAGATCGTAGAAGCGGGTGCCGCATTTCGGGCAGCCATGCTTGGCGCCCCATTCTGGCTTGACCATAGATATCCTCGCGTTGGCCTTGCCGAAGCGGCGGCCGAAATTTGCAGGCGGTAAAAACAAAATTCCAGATCGTGAAAGCTCTGGCGTTGATGGGAACGGCAGGCCCCCAGATCAAGGCGCGTCCGCTCAGCGGCGGGCGCCTTGCCATAGAGGGCGAGCGCTGTCAAAAGCCGCGCGCCTTCGCACATCGGGAAAGAATTCAGCGTGACCGCAGCCGAGTCCAGCCAGATGCGCCCGCGCCGCTTCACCAGCGGCGGCCCGTTGAAGGGCAGCATCCGGGTGCCGGGCGACAAATCGATCAGCCATCGCGCGCTGATGCTCTCCGCGCTCGCGGTGGGAGAAAGCCGCATCACCGGGCTGCTAGAGGGGGAGGACGTGCTCGCCACCGCCGCCGCGATGCGGGCGATGGGCGCGCAAGTGGAGCGCCTGGGCGAAGGACAATGGCAGGTGCACGGTGTCGGCGTGGGCTCGCTGCTGCAACCGCGGACCGCGCTCGACATGGGCAACAGCGGCACCTCCACGCGGCTGCTGATGGGCCTGATCGCCTCGCACCCGATCACCGCCACTTTCACCGGCGACGCCAGCCTCTCCAAGCGGCCGATGAAGCGCGTGATCGATCCGCTCTCGCTGATGGGGGCCGACGTTACCGCGAGTCCGGGCGGCACCCTGCCGCTGATGCTGCGCGGGGCATCGCCGGCCGTGCCGATCAGCTACCGCCTGCCGGTGGCCTCCGCGCAAGTGAAGAGCGCGGTGCTGCTGGCCGGCCTCAACACGCCGGGAATCACCACGGTGATCGAGCCGATCCCCACGCGCGATCACTCCGAGCGCATGCTCAAGGGATTCGGCGCCGATCTCAGCGTCGAGACAGAAGCCGATGGCACGCGCGTGATCCGCATCGCCGGCGAAGCCGATCTGCGGCCGCAGACGATCGACGTGCCGGGCGATCCTTCCTCGGCGGCCTTCTTCATCGTCGCCGCGCTGCTCGTGCCCGGCAGCGAGCTCTCGATCGGCAACGTCGGGCTGAACCCCACCCGCGCCGGGCTGATCGAGGTGCTGCGCCAGATGGGCGGAAGCATTGAGGAGGCCAATCCCCGCGAAGTCGGCGGCGAACCCGTCGCGGACCTGATTGTACGGCATTCCGCGCTGCGGGGCATCGACGTCGATCCCGCAATCGCCCCCTCCATGATCGACGAGTTTCCGGCGCTGTTCGTGGCGGCAGCGCTGGCAGAGGGACGGACGGTCACCTCCGGGCTGGACGAGCTGCGCGTCAAGGAATCGGACCGGTTGGCAGTTATGGCGGCGGCGCTCGGCATCGCCGGCGCGCATGTGGAAGAGCGCGAGGATGGCCTGGTGATCGAAGGCACGGCCGGCGAGCCGCTGCCGGGCGGCGACGGCGCCGTGGCGACTCACCTGGATCATCGCATCGCCATGAGCATGGCCGTCGCCGGGCTCGCCAGCCGGAGCGGCGTGGAAGTCGACGACACCCGACCGATCGCCACCAGCTTCCCGCAGTTCGAAGCCCTGCTCGACGGGCTTGCGCGATGAGCTCCGAAGTCGCCAATCTGATCGGCTTCGCGGGCATGGCCTGCATCATCTTCGCCTACGCCTATATTACGGGGCGAGCGGAGCCCAACCCGTTCGTGCAGCATGGCGTTAACCTCGTGGGCGCGGTGCTGCTCACCGTCTCGCTCCTCGTCAACATGAACCCGCCTTCGCTGGTGCTGGAGGCATTCTGGGCCGCCATCGCGATCTGGGGTCTGGTCAAGGCGGTACGCGCCCGGCGGGGGCAGGCGTGATCATCGCCGTCGACGGCCCGACCGCCTCTGGCAAGGGCACGATTGCGCGGGCGCTGGCGCGGCACTTTGGTCTGCCGCACCTCGACACCGGCCTGCTCTATCGCGCGGTCGGCCGGCAAGTGGCGTTGAATGGCGGCGATCCCGACGACGAGGCCGACGCGCTTGCCGCCTGCGCGTTCCCGCCAGATCTGCTGGAAGAGCCGGAACTGCGCTCCGAGCTGACCGGTGGGCTGGCCAGCCGCGTATCCATCCATCACGCCGTGCGTGAGGCGCTGTATGAGCGCCAGCGCGCCTTCGCGACCCAGCCGGGCGGAGCCGTACTCGACGGGCGGGACATCGGCACGGTGATCGCGCCCGAGGCCGAAGTGAAGCTGTTCGTGACGGCCAGCGTCGATGCGCGGGCCAAGCGCCGCTTCCTGGAAATGCGCGACGCGGGGCGGGAGCCCGTGCTGTCGGAGATCGCCGAAGACCTCGCCCGCCGCGACGAACGTGACCGCGGCCGCAAGGAAGCCCCACTGCGGATGGCTGACGATGCCATCCTTCTCGACACGTCCGAACTGGATCGCGATCAGGCCGTTGCGGCCGCTATCGCAATGGTGCGTTCCCGGGCCTGAAACCTGTCCTGATCCGGTCGGGCCCTGCTCCCTCGAACCTATATCGTCCCGTTGCAGCGAAGAAGAGACTGACGCCCAGCGCTTATTGCGAGGTTTCGCTCGCCTCCTCGGGAGTACCGACCAGCGCTTCGATGCCCTGCCCCTTCCAGCCGGGCTCGCTGTCCAGCCGCGTCATGACCTTGCGCGCCGCCTCGGCCAGCCCGCCGCCGTGCGGGTTGAACGCCACCGGAGCGAGCGCGGCCCTGGCTTCGGACTGCCGCCCGATCTTGATAAGCTGCACGCCCAACGTCATGCGCAACCCGAAATCGAACGGGGCCAGCTGCGCCGCGCGCTCCAGACCCTCGATCGCGAGCGGTGGCGGCGTTACGCCCTGCTCCACGAAACTTCTGAAGTAATAGATCAGCGGAAGCGGGTGATCGGGCTCGCGGCGGTTCAGCGCCGAAAAAGCCCGCCTGGCATTGAGGTATCCCGCGCTCTTGTCCGCCGCTTCACCCGCCAGATCGAACAGCGCCAGCCCCTTCTGCACGTGGGCGTTGACCTGCCCCGGATCGGCCGCCAACGCCGCATCCGCAGCGGCGACCGCCGCCTGATCGTTGTCTGCGTCGTGCTCGGCCTCGGCCAGCGCCGCCAGTACTCCCGGATCCCTCGGATAGCGTCCGGCGATCTCGCGCGCCTCAGCGACGAGTTCTTTCGCCTGTTCGGCGGTCACGCCGCTCCGCGATTGAACGATCACCGGCATCATAGCCGCTTCGCCCGCGCTCAAGCGCTGCACCTCCACAGGGGCGACCTGGACCAGCGCGGGTGGCACCTTGAAGGTCGTCAGCATGGAGCGCATCAGATACTGATCGATATCCTTCTCGAGCTTGCCGAAATCGCCGAATGCTTCCAGCGCCGCTTCGCGCTGGCCTTTGCCTTCATTGAGAAGAACCTGATAGCGCAGGAGCTGGCCCTTTCGCACCGGTTCGAACGTGAGGTAGTGGTAAAGCAGCCAGCTCTTGCCATAGAACGCGTCAAAGGACTTGCCGGCGCTGTTCTTGTACTGCGCGGGATCGAGCAGCTCGCTCACCTTCACATCACGCGCGTACGCCAGGTCGCCCGCCCGATGCTCCGCCGGAAGGCCGAGTCGTACCGATCCGTCAGGCTCGAACCGCGCGCTGGCAAGGAATTCAGCCTGCCCCTCGGTCAGCCACCTCGGCGCCGCACGGCTGCTGGCGGAGATCGCGAAATGGTGCGCGTATTCGTGCAAGAGCACGATCATCGAGAACGTGGGCTTGGGCGAATTCAGTTCTACCGGCGGAATGATGGCGATCGAGTTGCCGGCGCGCGGAGAATAGAAACCCGCGACGAACCGGTTTGCCCCTCCGTGCAACCTGCGAACCATCGCGGCATTCTTGACGACATACACAGTAACACGATTCGACGGGCTGGGCGCCTCGGTGTTGCGCTGTGTCAGGAATGCGATCGCCCCATGATAGCGCTCCAGGCGGTCGGAGAACCTGCGCAAGTCGGCCTCGCGATCGTCGGCATAGATCACGAAATGGGCGCTAGACGCCTTTAACCAATCTGCCTTTGCAGGAGCGGTGACGGACACCGCCGTCAGGATCGCCGAAACGGCAAGCAAGAAGCGCAGCATCAAGAAATACCCCCGCCGAACAAGTTACTTACGGGCCACGCACTTGCAAGTATGGAAAGCGCCTTTTCGGATCGATCGCCCGAAACGCTTGCCTTTGCCGCCTTGGTCGCCTAAGCGCGCCCGGTTCAGCGGGTGCTTGTCCCCGCAGGGCGCTCGCCTCGGCATCCGGCCCGGCGGGCAGTTCGGCCCCTTTTGGCCCGCATGCGGCATGGTGCCCCACGCGGAGAAAGACCGGCGGATAAACCGCCTGGCCGGAAATATCGAATAACAGGAACACACTGGATGGCCACTTCGGCACAACCGACGCGCGACGATTTCGCCGCGCTTCTCGACGAAACCCTGGGCGGCGCTGGCGCCGGCGGCTTTGAAGGCCGCGTGGTGAAGGGCACCGTCACCGCAATCGAAAACGACAAGGCCGTGATCGACGTCGGCCTCAAGAGCGAGGGCCGCGTTGCCCTGCGCGAATTCGCCATGCCCGGCCAGCCCCATGGGCTGAGCGTTGGCGACGAAGTCGAAGTCTATGTCGACCGGGTCGAGAACGCTGACGGCGAAGCAATGCTCAGCCGCGACCGCGCGCGCCGCGAAGCGGCCTGGGACAAGCTCGAGAACGAGTTCGGCGAAGGCAAGCGCGTGGAAGGCGTGATCTTCGGCCGCGTGAAGGGGGGCTTCACCGTCGATCTCGACGGCGCCGTGGCCTTCCTGCCCGGCTCGCAGGTCGATATCCGCCCGGTGCGCGACGTGCAGCCGCTGATGGACGTGCCGCAGCCCTTCCAGATCCTCAAGATGGACCGCCGCCGCGGCAACATCGTGGTCTCGCGCCGCGCCGTGCTGGAGGAAACCCGCGCCGAGCAGCGTTCGGGCCTCATCCAGAACCTCGCCGAAGGCCAGATCATCGACGGCGTGGTCAAGAACATCACCGATTACGGCGCCTTCGTTGACCTGGGCGGCATCGACGGCCTGCTCCACGTCACCGACATGAGCTACAAGCGCGTCAACCACCCGAGCGAAGTCATCAACATCGGTGACACCGTGCGCGTGCAGATCGTCCGCATCAACCAGGACACGCAGCGCATCTCGCTCGGCATGAAGCAGCTGGAAAGCGATCCGTGGGA